>Ga0307967_1000696_pt1 | contig 22748 bp, 14 predicted proteins | sample OrgLakmetagen648_FD_201828 | JGI IMG/M metagenome (GOLD analysis project Ga0307967, IMG submission 201828) | Saline water microbial communities from Organic Lake, Antarctica - #648 | ecosystem: Environmental > Aquatic > Non-marine Saline and Alkaline > Saline | place: Antarctica: Organic Lake... | reverse complement strand
GCGTTGAGGTCAATATCTGGTGTGTTCAAAGTGTTCTCTAATTTTGCTTTGGCGTTGAGCAAATCCACCATAGATTGCAAATAATTTTGTTGCTCGGTATAGAGTTGGTTTTGCGCTTGTTTCAGTTCAAAACTCGAGGCGACGCCTTCATCAAATTTAATTTGGTTTTTATTTTCAATGCGTTCGGCGAGCTTCAAATTCTGTTTTTGCGTTTGGTAATTGTCAATCGCGGTTTGATAATCATTTTTAGCCCGCTTGACCTTTAATTTTATTTGTTGCTCGGCCTTCTCAAATTGCACCTGTGACTGTTCCAGGGCAATTCTGGCCTGAGCTGTTTTTGCCTGTCGCTGAAAAGAACTGAAAATGGGAACCGTCAAGCTGACGCCCCAAGTGGAACGCTGAAACCAATTTTGATTGTCGTTGAAAAACGTAAATTTCTGGTTGTAGGCCGTGGTGCCATAATTAATGAAAGTTGTGAGCCTGGGCAAAGCCTTGCTTTTTTCCAGTTTGAGCTCGAGTTCGCGTTGTTCAATTTGGTTTTTAGCAAGCCTGAAGTTTACATTCCGCTCAATATTGGCATCCTTGTTCATCAAGGCTAAACTCACATTTTGTTGGGCCAGCTTATCTAAATCCTCAGTCAAGATCACAGTATTTGAAATGGGAAGTCCCAAAACCAATTTTAAAACTTCCCGGGTAATTTCGGTCAACCTTTGGGTATTGCTCAATTGATTTGAAACCTGGCCAAAAGTTATTTGCAATTGTTCGACATCTTCTTCTTCGCGAAATCCGTTTTCAAAAAGGGCCCGCGTGTCGTCTAAATTTTCCTTTAATGTTTGTTTATTTTGTTTCAAAATTTCCACACTTTCTTCTGCCAGCAAAACATTTCCATAAGCATCAATGACATTTTTTCGCACTTTCAGAGCAGATTTTTCGGCTTGAGTGTCTGTGTAGTCCAGAAAAGTTTTGGCAGCACGAACCGCAACGATATAAGAGCCGTCAAAAATAATCTGTTCGGCGGTGGCGGTGGCGCTCAATTGTTGCGCTGTCCCAAAGGTTATCGGGACAAAAGTCCCGGGCTCGCCACCAGTGATTTCTGCGGGCAAGAGCTGCACGGGCTGTTTCAAGCGGTTTTGATAATCAACATTGGCATTTATTTGGGGCAGACCATCGGCGGTGGTTTCCCACTTTTGTTTTATCGCAGCAGCAATATCGAGCCGGGCATTGGTGGTTTCATAACTGTTTTCAAGGGCAAAATCAATGGCCTCTTGCAATGACAACCGATAAATTTCCCGCTCATTTTCAGTTTGCGTTTGTGCCTTTGCAAACCCGCTCAAAAATAGCACAGTGATTAAGCAAAATATTGAAAAAGCAGCTTTCATATTGAAAGGGTTTTGGCGTGTTCGTTCATTTTTTTAAGACCTAAAGGTGTTGAAATGGCTTGAAAATGATAGACCAAAAAATTCTTGATAACCTCAGAAACCGGTCGGTCAGTCGAGAAGGAATAATTCTGGTCATAAATCCCGTCCATTAAAATTTTGTAATAATCCAAAGTCAAATTCAGGTCGAGGTCCTGGCGGTAAATGCCTTCATCAATGCCACGTTGCAAGTTGCTGCTGAGGCAACATTTCATTTCCTCATTGCGGTTTTTGTCAAGTTTTTGTTTGATTTTTGGGTAGTATTTTTTGAGTTGGTATAGCGGCGAACTGTTTTTCACTTTCAGGTATTCCATCAAATAAAGATGGATCTCGATCATCTCGTCGATGGGGTTCAGTTGTTGGTCGAGAATATCGTGAATGCGGATGCTGACGTCTTCAGATAGTTTTTTGGTACAGGCTTCGATCAATTTCTTCTTGGTCGAAAAATGAGCGTAAACCGTTTTTTTGGAAACCCCTAAAGTCTGGGCGATATCGTCCATCGTCATTCCTTTGGCACCGAGATTCAAAAAAAGCTCAACCGCCGTATCGATAATTTTTTCGCGCATCGGTCATTTTTTGGATTGCAAATATAAAACGGAAACTTTAAAAACAATATAAGTTTTTAAAGTTTTTTGCCTCAAATAAAACCTTTCTTTAACCAGCTATTTAAGGCTTTTTATATATTTTAGCCGACAAAATTTCGCGGTTTATGAACAGTATTTCTGAGTATCAAGAAGAGTTTCAATCCTTTTTGAGTCAAAAGATTGAAGTAAAGGATCCTAAAAACCTTTATGAACCCATTGAATATATTATGAACCTCGGCGGGAAACGTTTGCGTCCTGTTCTCGTTCTGGTCGCTGCCGATATTTTTGGAAATAAATCCAAAGAAGCGATGAACGCTGCCTTGGCCATTGAAGTTTTTCATAATTTTTCATTGGTGCACGACGACATTATGGACCAGGCGTCCCTGCGCCGCGGAAAACCGAGTGTACATAAAAAATGGGACCTCAATACCGGGATTCTCTCTGGCGATGCAATGCTCATCAATGCTTATCAACTTTTTGAACATTATGAAGGCCAAACTTTTCGTGAGTTGGCGCAACTGTTTACGCGAACCGCCATTCAGGTTTGTGAAGGCCAGCAATATGATGTGGATTATGAAAATGAAATTAAAATCGAACTCGCCGATTATTTGAAAATGATCAATTATAAAACCGGGGTGCTTGTGGGCGCAGCTTTGGAAATGGGTGCGATCATTGGCGATGCTTCACAAAAATGCCGAAGAAGCATTTATAATTATGGTTCCTTGATCGGGAAAGCTTTTCAGCTGAAAGATGATTATTTGGATATTTTTGGCGAAAAGGAATTTTTCGGGAAGAAAATAGGTGGCGATATTATCGAAAACAAAAAGACCTTTCTCTATTTAAAAGCCTTTGAAAATATTTCCCCTGCCGATGCCGATGCCCTCAAACACCTTTATACTTTACAGCCCGAAAACCCAGACCAGAAAATCGATACCGTGCGCGATATTTTTTCCAAAAGTGGCGCTGCCGAAAAAACCCTTGCGGCTATTGAACGTTATACCGAAGATGCTTTTGAAATTTTAGGAACGATGGATATTGGTAAGGATGAAAAAGATTACCTAAAAAACATTGGGGAAATGTTGATGGGCCGGAAGGTTTGAGGGTTCAAATTGAAGTCAAAGCCGAAAAAATGGGTTTTGATATGAGTTTTTCACGAATTAAAACTTTAGCTTAAACAGATTCATTAAATTAAATTTCTTTCTTTTGGAAATTATCGGGGGCTATGAAGCAAGACTTCAGTTCTGTTAAAACTGATCGTGTGCCACAGTTGATGAATGGTTTTAGGTGAAAAGTTTTAACTGAAATTATCAGTGGAAATTAAATAATGTTCAGTTTAGAGAACAGGCTTGGATTCAACAACTCAATTTTTAGAGGTTTATATAATTGCGATTAGTTTGAGTTTAGATTTCAAATTATAACAATTTTTATAAATTTTACGCTTCTTTCAAACCCTGGTTTTTCTTTAATTTCTATCTTGCGGCAAATTATTGTCTTCTCCGATGACCTTATTGATCCTCTACGCGCTATTATCGATTTTAGTGTCTTTCTTGTGCTCAATTTTAGAAGCTGCGCTATTGAGTTTTACGCCCACCTTTATAAAAATGAAGTCCACGGAAGGGAAGTCCTATGCTGAAACCCTCAGTCATTACAAGCAGGATATAGATAAACCCCTTATTGCGATCTTGACGCTGAACACTGCTGCGCACACTGTTGGGGCAATTCTCGTGGGCGCCCAAGCCGACAAAGTTTATGACGGTGCCAGCAATGCAGTTGGTATTGTTTCTGCTATTATGACGGTTTTGATTTTGATGGTCTCTGAAATAATCCCGAAAACCATTGGTGCGACATATTGGAAATCCCTTGGACCTTTCACCTCTCGCTTTTTAAAAATTATCATCGCACCTTTGAAATACAGTGGGTTTTTATGGTTGATGATGTCACTCACAAAATTAGTGGGCAAATCGTCTGAAAATTCACGAATGAGCCGTGAGGAATTTATGGCCATTACTGATGAAGCTGAAGAGGAAGGGGTTGTGAAGGAAAATGAAAGGACATTTATCAAAAATTTGATGAAGTTTAAATCGGTGGAGGCCAAAGATATTATGACGCCGTTTTCAGTGGCCGTAACTGAAGATGAGGAAATGACAATCGCGGCTTTTCTGAAAAAACATAAAAAATTAAAATTTTCTCGCATCCCGGTATTTAAATCTTCTCCCAATAATATTACTGGGTTTATTCTAAAGGATGACGTTTTAGAAGAAATGATCGATAATAACGGAAAAGAACCACTTGATTCGCTAAAACGGGAATTGCTCATCACCGAATCCTCCACGCCCATTCCGCGTTTATTCGATTTTTTTGTTGAAAATCAAGCCCATATCGCCGTTGTTACTGATGAATTTGGCAACAATGTCGGTTTGATCACAATGGAAGACATTATTGAAACCTTGCTCGGGCTCGAGATTATGGATGAAAACGACAGTGTTGAAGATATGCAGCACCTGGCGAGAAAAAATTGGGAAGAACGTGCAGAACGCATCGGTATCATTTCAAAAGCAGATGGTGAGGAAGAAGAAAAAGACGGTCAAAATGAAAACCGCAATCAAAGAAACGGTGAAAACAAATCTTAAGCCTTCAAACAAACGTCAGCCATTAGATTCTTTACATTATTTACAGCTCAAAAACCCACAGATGCAGTTGTTTTGATTAGTATCAATAAATTTTCAAATTGACATATTTTCATTAGATCAAATTAACAAGTCACCACATCACCAGTTCCCCCTGCCGATTTATTTTTTTTCTGAAAAAGAAAAAAAACACCTTCACCAAAAATCTGAAAATAATTTTTCGGGAAGGGACATCAAAAAGGTTTTTAAATTTCATTTCGCATCAACAAATCAGCAAATCAACACATCTGCAAATCAAAATTTCATCAAACCCCAACAGTTTCTTCCACAAAATCAAACCGCACTAAACCATCTTCATCGATTTCATTCAGACGGATAGTGTGAAGGGTATTTGAAAGCTCAGGGTTCCAAGGCATTTTTACACTCACATAATTTTCGGTATAACCTTCAATGTAGCCCTTTTTATTTTCACTTTCAAAAAGCACCACGTGCTCAGTTTTGAGTTGGCTTTCATAAAATGCTCGACGTTTTTTTGCCGAAAGCCCGCGCAGCATTTTACTACGTTTTTTACGGATTTTCTTTGGTACAACAGCTTTCATTTCTGCGGCTGCTGTGTTTGGGCGTTCAGAATAAGTGAACACGTGCAGATAAGAAATGTCCAGTTCGTTCAGGAAATTATAGGTTTCGAGGAAATGCTCTTCGGTTTCCCCTGGAAAACCAACGATCACATCCACACCAATGCAAGCGTCCGGCATCGTTTTTTTTATGCGTTCCACGCGGTCCACATAAAGTTCGCTCATATACCGGCGGCGCATTTTTTTTAAAAGTTCATTGCTGCCACTTTGCAAGGGAATGTGAAAGTGCGGCACAAAACAATTGGATTGAGAAACAAAATCTATCGTTTCGTCTTTCAGTAAATTTGGCTCGATGGAAGAAATCCGCAAACGTTTAATGCCTTTAACCTCATCCAGCGCCTGGACCATTTCCAGAAAAGTGTTTTCGTGTTTTTTATTTCCAAATTCACCCTTGCCATAATCGCCGATATTGACGCCGGTCAGGACAATTTCTTTAATGCCCTGTTCAGAAATTTCAGCTGCATTTTGCAATACATTTTCCAGGCTATCACTTCTCGAAATCCCGCGGGCACGGGGAATTGTGCAATAAGTGCATTTATAATCACAACCGTCCTGCACTTTTAAAAAAGCCCGCGTGCGATCGCCGATGGAATAAGAACCGACATAAAAATTAGCATCGTCAATTTCACAGGAATGGATTTCGCCATAATCATTTTTGCTGAGGTCATTGATATAATCGGTGATGTTGAATTTTTCGGTCGCGCCCAGCACTAAATCCACGCCGTGGATCGCCGCCAGTTCTTCTGGCTGCAATTGCGCATAACAACCAATGGCGATAATAAACCCATCTTCGTTGCCTTTCCGTGCTTTGTTGACAATCGATTTGAAGCGTTTGTCGGCCTGTCGGGTGACGCTGCAGGTGTTGATGACATAAATATCGGCCGGCCGGTCAAAGTCTGTCCGCTCAAAGCCTTCATTTTCAAAAGAGCGCGCTATTGTCGAAGTTTCAGAAAAATTCAACTTGCAGCCCAAAGTATGAAAAGCCACTTTTTTGCCATTGTGAACCTGCGCATTTATCATTTTTACCGTTTTTTTCAATTATTGAAAGCCCTGCTTTTTAACGAAAAAACAGGGCGCAAAGGTACAATCTAAATACCGGCTTTTCAAATTGCGGGTTTTAGTTTTAATGTGTGAATCTGAGTTTTTCATTCTGCACAAACACAGGGCGTCCTTTCAAAAGGAAAAACAACACTATTATAATCTTACTGACATGGCCCATCTTGTATTGCATTTTGAATTATAGCGTTGATGTTATCAACTTGCTCAGGGGAAAGGTCGGCCCAGCTATAGTATCCTTTAACCCAATCGAGGCCATCGCTTGATAAAAGTCCCAGTCTGAATTCCCTTCCGTTCCATTATTGCTTTCCTAACTCCAAGGCTCATTAGTTTATAGTGATAGCAAGACACAAAACTCTGTTAATAATATAAATAAAGGTTGATTTTTAAGCTCAGCAGTGTCTATTTCCCCCATTTTTAAACTTGTATTTCAAAGATCTTTGAGGCTTTTTAGGTCTGATAGCGAGAAATTTTATCGTTTTTGAGGCTTTTGCGTGAGGGATAGAACGGCCTGTCTGAGCTCTTTCAAGTTTTTTTTCAAAACTTGAAAAGCGAGTAGTGAAAGCCCGACCCCCAAGTGTTATGAAAAAATCGTGAAAAATAGAACCCAATTTCGGATGACAGAAATAATTTCAAAAATTTAGAAATACTTGGGGGGCACGCCCAAATAATTATCATTCAAAGCAGGGCTTCTAAATTCTATTCCAAACGAAAAAATCAAGTCTGACCGGTTTCCAATTCTTGATTTTCATAAGGCGCTAAATCACGCTTGACTTCGCGGTTGAGAAAAAATGCCGTAACCACCGTGGATAGAAAATCGGCGATGGGAAAAGAAATCCACACCCCGATTTCGCCATAAAACCGCGGCAGGATCAAAACCAATGGAATAAAGAAAAAGCCCTGGCGCGTCAATGTGAGCAACAATGCGGGAACGGCTTTCCCGATGGCCTGAAAATATGCCGACCCAATGAGTTGCAAAGAGACGATGGGCAACGCGGCAAAAACCCAGCGCATAGCACCGGGCGTTTGCGCGAGAACCGCAGGATCATCGGTGAAAATATTGACGATCCCTGGGGCAAAATACATAATACAGGCAAAAACGAAAAGGGCCAAACCACTGGCGGCGAGAATTGCTTTGTTGATGCTTTCTCGAACGCGCTGCGGTTTTTTAGCACCATAATTATAGCCTGCGATGGGCAGAAATCCTTGTGTGACGCCCAAAACCGGGAAAAGGGCGAACATGAGCATCCGACCGATAATGGCATAAACGGCCACTGAAGAGGCGCCGCCCAGGTCATAAAGAATGTTGTTCATCAAGAGGTAAACCAAGCTGATCACGGCTTGACGCGAAAGGGTTACAAAGCCAAGCCCCCCCATTTCTTTGAGAATGGGAAGGTCCAACCCAAAATGTGACCAATTGATCTTGAGCTCAGAGTGTTTGGAAAGAAAAAACCAGAGGATATAAAGAAAACTCACAACATAAGAACCGGTGGTTGCCCAGGCAGCGCCATACATTCCCCAATCGAGCACGTTGATCAAAAAATAATCGGCGACCAAATTTCCCACGGAAGGAATGATCATCGCGACCATCGCAAATTTTGGTTTTCCTTCAGCACGGATGGAATTATTGCCCATCATCACTAAGGCCAAAATGGGAACGCCATAGAGAACGATGCGGTAATAAACTTTAGCGGGTTCAAAAATCTCGCCTTTTCCGCCAAAAGCGGGAATAAGTTCATTGACAAAAATGAGCCCAAAAACCACCATTGTGCAGCAGAGTAAAACGGTGAGCGTGATTTGATTGCCAAAGGTCTTTAGGGCTTTTTCAGGGCGATTTGCCCCGAGTGCCCTGGAAATAATGGAAGAACCGCCAATGCCGATGGCCATTCCCAAAGCGGCGATAAAGAAAGAAACCGGCAACACCACATTAATCGCGGCAATAGCGGTCGAACCAATCCAGTTGCCCACAAAAATGGTATCGACCAAAATATTGAGCGACATCACGAGGATCCCGATAGAGGCTGGCACTGATTGCCGCAACAATAATTTCCCAATGGGTTCTTTTCCCAGCGCTTCTGAACTGACTTTAGCCATTTAAGCTTATTGTTTTACAGGGTGTTTTGCCCATTCATCAACCCAGCGGCTCAGGGTTTTGGACCAGTCTTCGCGATCATTCAAACACGGGATCACAGTGAATTCCCCGCCACCGCTTTCTTTGAAGATTTCGTCGGCCTCCATCCCGATTTCTTCCAGGGTTTCCAAACAATCTGAAACGAAAGCCGGGGTGACAATTGCCAAATGATTCATTCCGTTTTGCCCCATTTTTTCAACGGTGCGGTCTGTTGGTGGCTTCAACCACGCGTCAAAACCCAATCTGGATTGAAATGAAGAGGAATAAGTGCCCTCTTTTAGTTGTAATTTCTCAGCGACCAGTCGCGTGGTTTCCAAACACTGGTGGCGGTAGCAAAATTTATGGGCTCGGGAAGGGGTTCTGCAACAACTTCCATCGATTTGGCAGTGGCCATTGGTGATATCGCTTTTTTTGATGTGCCGCTCAGGGACCCCGTGATAACTGAACAAAATGTGATCGGGGTTCTTGCCTTCCAGATGTTCCTGCATGCTTCGCGCAAGCACGTTGATATAATCATCGTGATTGTAAAAAGGTGGCACGGTCGTGAATTTCACTTTGGGAAAAAACTCCTTCTGTAGCTCTTCTGCCAGCACGAGAATGGTTTCTGTGGTGGCCATCGCAAATTGAGGGTAGAGGGGAAGCAGTAAAATTTCATCGACCCCTTTGTCTGTGAGTTCTTGCATTCCAGATTTCATGGAAAGCTCGCCATAACGCATTGAAAGGGCAATGGGAATACTGGTGTTTTCATCGATTTTTTTCTGAAGACGTTCTGAAAGCACAATTAAAGGCGAGCCTTCATCCCACCAGATTTTTTGATAAGCCTTGGCCGACTGCTTTGGACGTGTGTTCAAGACGATTCCCTTTACGATAAATGCACGCAAGAGCCATGGAACGTCGATGACGCGCTCGTCCATTAAAAATTCATCGAGGTATGTTTTGACGTCTTTTGGGTTTGTACTTTTCGGCGACCCTAAATTGACAAGTAAGACTCCTTTCATTGTAAAACTTTTTTAAATAATTATGTGCAGTGAGTTGATTTAACTGCTCAATTTAATTTAAGTGACTATTATGTCTAAATTTTCGATATTTTTTTCACCCTTTAGGGCTGGGGCTAGAACAAAATCCCGAAATTGGATTATTTTAATCCTGATTTTAAAGGGAACAATCAGATTTGCTAAATCCAGATTAACTCAAAATCTTTAGAATCCCACATTTAATTTTCACCAATGTAATATAAGACTATACCTTTTAGTCTTTACCCGTGCTCAGAACAATCTTCCCTTTGACGTGGCCATTTTCAAGAATGGAAAAAGCGCGATCAACTTGACCCCAGTCAAATTGTTCTCCCACAAAAATGTTAGCACCGGGCTTGTTGAAAAGTTTGACTAATTCCATTAAATCGTTTTGATTGGTCTGAACTCTAAACCGAACACCTTGGCAACCTGCCCTTTCGGCTTTTTCTTTGACTTCTGCATTTCCAGAAGAGGGAATGGAAACAATAGTCCCTCCTTTTTTTAACACCTTGAGGGATTTGTCGATATAATCCCCACCGATGAGATCGAAAACAGCATCGACAGGTTTTTCAATAACATCTTGAAAAACCTGCTCTTTGTAATTGATAAATTGATCGGCGCCGCATTCCTTCACAAAATCCTTTTTTGAAGCTGAAGCCGTGGTGATGACATAAAAACCAAGGGCTTTGGCAATTTGAATCGCCAGGTGCCCCACGCCACCTCCGCCGGCGTGCAAAAGCAAACGTTTTCCCTCGGCAGGTTTGCAATGGTATTTTAAAGCTTGAAAGGCGGTCAATCCGGCAAGTGGAAGTGCAGCTGCCTTTTCATAAGAAAAATCTGTCGGGATTTGAACCACATCTTCGGGGTTTGCCAAGACATAGTCGGCAAAGGTATGGCCAAATTCAGGGAAATTGATCATTCCCATCACGGCATCACCGGTTTTAAAACCGGAAACCTTTTTTCCCGCCTTTTCAATGACGCCGGCCGCATCCCAACCCAAAATACTGGGTTTCTGATCCACTAATTTTTCTGAAAATTTATTGCCCCGCAAGGTTTTTAAATCTATAGGGTTGAAGCTAAAGGCTTTGTTATTGATCAAGACTTGATCGTCCCCTGGTTTTGGTTTTTCCAGTTCCAGGATTTCATAATCAAGTGTGCTGTTATTTTTAACTAAAACAATTGCTTTCATAAGGCTTAGCGTTGGTTTGATTTTAAAAATTCAATGGTTTTTTGACTGACGCTGGCTAAATCTTCTGATAGGTCCGCTTTTTCCCAGGGGTGTTTTGTTCCAAACACGTGGTTGCTGTCTTCGAGCAAAAACAATTCAGACCGCTTGGCCCACTTGTGCAATTTTTCAGCTTCTTCCACATCGACGGAAGGGTCATTTTTAGCGTGCACAATCAGATAAGGTTTTCTGGTTTTTTGAACGGCGCGTTTGATGTTCAGCTTGTTTTCATTGGCCTTGAAATCTTCAAAGAATTGATAGTTATGGGGCATTTGCTGTTTCGTGCGCCCATTTTCTACGTGATATACGCCTTCTTTTCTCCACTTTTCGAGTTTTTCGCCTTTGGGAAATCGCGATTCAAAATCAGAAACCCCGGCCCAGGTCACAAATTGTTTGACTTTATCATCTCGGGCAGCCTCCAAGGCGACGATGCCACCTCCGCGGCTATGACCAATGAGTGAGAGGTCATTGACATCGGCTTCAGAAATAAAGCGTTTAGTGGTCAAAATCCAATCGATCACACAATTAATGTCAAAGAGCTGCTTTGAATAATTGTCATTTGCGAAGGCTTCCAAATCTGGAAAATCGATGGGCTCTTCCAGTGTTCCGCCGTTATGGCTAAAATTAAATTTAATGAAGAAAAAGCCGGCTTCCACAAATTTTTCAGCCACTAAATCCCAGGCACCCCAATCTTTATAACCCTTATAACCGTGGGCGAAAATGACAATGGGTTTCGGGTGATGGTCAGATTTAAAATAAACATCAAGTAAAATTTTACGGCCTTCAGCCCCTTTAATTTGAAAGTTTTTGTCTTGCAGCATAGTCTTAGGTTTCTTTTTCAATAAACGGAATTTCTGGATTTAAAATCTCACGGATCAAATCAATGAGTTGAATTTCAAAGTGTTCTAAAACCTCGCCCGTTATAAATTTAGTCTTTTCATGTTCTTGACCTGTATATTCAAAATTCAAAAATTTTCCGCTTAAGTTTTTAAACGAAATAACCCCGGCTTGAAAGCGATCTGTTTGCTCAAATTTATCCTTCAATAAATACCCATAACAGAGGACTTGAAAGGCTTTACTGTATTTGAAATCTTGATTGATGAGGGACCAGTCTTTAATTTTTAGATCGCCTTTTTTGACGTTTCCGGTTTTGTAATCAATGATTCTAAAAATCCCATTATAGTAGTCCACACGGTCGAGTTTTCCTTTCATATTAACCGAAAGTTTATCGAAACTTTGAGGCAAGGTTTGTTTAAAAGTCTTTTCTAAATCTGTAATCTTCAAAGTCCCTTCTTTGAGTTCACTTTCTTCCAGTGCTAAAAAATTAGAAATATAGCGCTGGGCCACTTCATAGATCAAACGGTTTTTGCCTTGATAAAACGAGCTGCCATATTCACGCTCAAATTCAGATTTGATTTCCTTTTGAATCATGGCCTTCATTTGTTTTACATGGTTTTCTTGTAAATCCCGATTTAAAAAAGGCTTGTGTATGTTTTCCAAAGCATTGTGGACAACGGTTCCGAGGGTGTTGTATGCCACGGTTTCCTCAACTTCTTCAGCATCTTGAATGCCGTGGATGTATTTTCTGTAAAAGTCAACTGGATTTCTGATATATGAAGTTAAAGCCGAGGGTGAAAAGCCGTGTTCGGCAAGTTTGTGAAGCTTTGCGATCACTTGATCATCTTTCTCAATTTCCTGAAGTTTTGAACTATAGGCCGGAACCCGGGAAACGCCAGCCCGTTTTTTTATATCAAAATGATGTGCTTCAATTTCCAGTTGTTGAATAAACCGGCTGGGTTCACCTGCGTTAAAACCGGACTTGTCGGAATTGTAAATCAGTTCAATATGTTCGGCGCGTTGCAAGAGACGGTAAAAATGATAAGTATAAACCGCATCTTTTTCTCGAAAAGTGGGCAGTCCATATTCTTTTTTTAGGTCGTAAGGAATAAAAGTGTTTTGGCTTTTTCCGGCGGGAAGAATACCTTCGTTTACTGAAGTGAGGATAATATTTTTAAAATTGAGCGAACGGGTTTCCAGCATCCCCATTATTTGCAATCCAGAAAACGGTGAACCTTCAAAGTCTAAAGTTTCCTGCTTTAAGGCGTCGCGGTAAATTTTATGAAGGCCGCGAATAGAGTTTAAAGCCGAGTGGCCTTCCAGCAGGTTTTTCAGTTTTTTAAAGAGTTTATTGAAATGAAAAAGATATTCAGTTTGCAATAAATAATTCTGATCGCCTTCAGGACGCAACTCTATCATCAATTTTTCGAGCTCATTCAAGAAATCTACTGGTTTGGCCATGAGTTTGAGGCAAGGCCTTAAAAACCTGAGATCTTTGTGGTTATCAAAAATTTCATCTGGATTGATGAAAATCCGGTTCTTTTGAATGATTTCATCGCGCAATTCCTGCCCGGCCGGGCCAGTTTTCTGTAAAATACCAGGGGAACCCAACAAGTCCAGCACAGGTTTATAATATATGTTTTTATCCTGTCGAAGTTGAATGCTAAAAAGGATTTCAATGAGAGAGGCCACTGGGGTTTCTGATAACGGCAAACCCATTGTGATATTGACGTGTTCTATATGATCTGGCAATGAATTTAAAAGGGGCAGGAGTAAAGCCTCGTCATTCAGCACCACCGCAGTTTGTGTGAGCTCTGTTTCCGGAAGCCCTTCCAGTATTTTCCCGACCATTTTTGCCTGGCCAATATTTTTAGCAACACCTGTGATATTTAGTTTTTTCTTCTCGCTAAAATGATCTGAAAGCTTCTGAAAATGTTCTGGTGTGTCTTTATAAATTTTCCAATCCCTAAAGTAACGCCGCATAAACAAACCTGCTTCATGCTGGTTATCGTTGAAAAAATGTTTGTCCAGATCCCAAAAGATCTGTCCGCGGTTTTGCTCGAGGACAGTTGTGATAATTTTTTGTTCGGCGTTGTTCAACGCGTTAAAACCTATAAAAATAAATTGTTGGGGTTTCTTTTCCAGATATTCAGTAATTTCTTCAGATGCTTGGCGATACATCAAGCCTTGATAAGCCCGGTTGTTTTTTAATAATTGCTTTTTAAAATCTCTGTAATATCGGGGCTGCCGGTGCCAGAAGTTGAGATAACTTTTGATCATTTCCGTTTGATTTCCAGGTGCCGACCAATGTTTTAAATCCTGGATTTTTGATAGATAATCAAATAAATCCTCGGCGTCGATCAAGTAACGGTCTATTTCATTAAAGTCATAAATGAGGTTTTGGGCCCAGCCATAAAAAATATCAAAGCTTTCCAGTTCATTTTTTGGCGTAAGCGATTTATAGGTTTCATAAAACGCAAATAAACTTTGGGTGTGGTCGAGTGGCTGTAAATTTGTGATTTCCTCAATAAACTCTTCGGTGCTCAAAACTTCAGGGGCAAAAGAAGTTTGATGATATAAACTTTTGAGTTCTCTTTTAAGGAACTGTCCACTTCGCCTGGAAGGCAAAATAAAACAGGTGTTTTGAAGTTGGAACTTATCCTGTTTTAAAAGCTTACTTAATATGTTATGGATAAAACTTTGCATTGATTAAAAATAAAAAAAACGCCCCGAATAAACGAGGCGTTTTAAATTTAGATTACAAAAATGATTATTTACATTTTGTCTTCCTTGTTTTTATCATCGCGGTTTTTCTCGAGAGAAACTTCTACACGACGGTTTTTCTGACGTCCAGCTGCGGTTTTGTTTGTCGCAATTGGGTCTGCTTCACCATATCCTTTAGAAGTGATTCGGTCATTGCTGATACCTCCATTATTAGAAAGGTAGTCACGGACAGAGGCTGCGCGTTTCTCAGAAAGTTTCTGATTGAATTTAGCGCTACCGCTTCTATCTGTGTGTCCTTCGATGTGGAAAGTCGTTTCCGGATATTCTTTCATAATACCGGCAATTGACTTGAGCTCATCATTGGATTTATCACGGATAGTTGCTTTTCCAAGGTCAAAGAGAATTGATTTAGAATATTCATTCAATTCTTTGATAACTTCAACTGTTACCTCTGGGCAACCGTTGTTTGCTTCACTTCCAGAAGCTTCAGGACATTGGTCGTCTTTGTCAAGTACACCATCGCCATCAGAATCTGGCCAAGGGCAACCGTTGTTTGCTTCTGGGCCGCTTTCATTTGGACAGTCATCCATTCCGTCTTTAATACCATCACCATCACTATCTGGGCAACCTTGCAAGCTCATTTCACCTGCGGTATCTGGGCAGTCGTCTTCATTGTCAACAACACCATCACCGTCAGAGTCTGGACAGCCATTATATTCTGCTGGTCCAGCAGTATTGGGACAGTCATCTTCCTTGTCTGGGATTCCGTCGCCGTCAGAGTCTGGACAACCGTTAAATTCTTTCAAACCGGCTGTTTCTGGACAATCATCGTCTTTATCATAAACGCCGTCGCCGTCAGAATCTGATCCACCAAAGCCGATTTTAATACCAGCTGAGTGTTGAAAATGTTTATAACCCTCGGCATCACCGCCGTCAGCTACATCGTCAAAGGCATGTTTATAAGTGGTCTGGACAAAAAAGGCAATGTTATCGGAAAACCAAAAGTTGAATCCTAAGTTACCATTTGCCGTGGTAAAGTTTTTATCTTCAAGCCAAACATAACTACCACCGACACCAAGGTATGGATCAAACCAGCCTTCTTCATTGATAAGTTCACGAAAACTGTAGTTTACGCTCAAATCTGCGCCATAATACATTAATTCCTGTCCGTCAACTCCCACTTCACCAATTTGGTCGATTCGGTTTACAGATCCAGCTATTTCTGCTGAAAAACCTGCGCCGATGTACCTGGCAACGGATACTTTAGAGATTGAGGGCAATACATTCCAATGATCCGTTTCGAAAAATTGGGAAAAGTAGTCACCACGAGGGGCATCTTCGCCGGTCGGATAAAGATCGACAACGTTGACGCCAACACCGATGGCCCAAGGATTGTCTTCGTCTTGAGCATTCACGGTGGAAAAACTCAGAAAAAGCAATGAAGCTAACAAAAGTCTGCTAAGATGTTTCATATTTCAAGATTTAAATAAAAAATTAGTTGTGCGAAAATAAAGGCTTAGAGTCTATTCTCAAAGACAAATGTAACAAATTTTTTTAATTACTGACAAAACAAAGCCAAAATAAGTTAAATTATATCTAGTTCTTTCCCGATTTTAACAAAGGCTTTGATGGCTTTATCCAAGTGCTCTTTAGTGTGAGCAGCAGATAGTTGCACCCTTATTCGCGCTTGACCTTTGGGGACAACTGGAAAGAAAAAACCGATCACATAAATTCCTTCCTCCAGCAGACGTGATGCCATTTTTTGAGAAAGTTTAGCGTCGTGTAACATTACAGGAACAATTGCAGATTCGCCGTCGATAATTTCAAAACCAGCATCTTTAATTGCATTTTTGAAGTATTTTGTGTTGTCCTTCAGCTGTTCCCGCAATTTTGTACTGCCAGTGAGCATATCAAACACCTTTAAAGAAGCACCGACTATAGATGGGGCAAGGGAATTTGAAAACAAATATGGACGGGAGCGCTGACGCAGTAAATCAATAATTTCTTTTCTGGCCGTGGTATAACCTCCCATTGCACCGCCCAGGGCTTTACCTAAAGTCCCGGTGATGATATCAACACGGTCAAGGACACCTTTTTCTTCCAAGGTCCCAATTCCTTTTTCGCCGATAAAACCTGTGGCGTGACATTCGTCAATCATTACCATTGCGTCATATTTATCAGCCAGGTCGCAGATATCATCTAATGGCGCAAGAAGCCCATCCATGGAAAAAACACCGTCAGTAACGATAATTTTAAAGCGCGCGTTGTTTGCATTGGCTTTGATGAGCTGGTTTTCCAAATCTTCCATATCGCTATTTTGGTAACGGTAGCGGCCAGCCTTGCACAAACGAACGCCATCAATAATAGAGGCATGGTTCAGTGAATCTGAAATGATCGCGTCTTCTTTTGTCAATAGCGGTTCAAAAATCCCACCGTTGGCATCAAAGGCCGCGGCGTAAAGAATGGTGTCTTCCGTATTGTAAAAATCGGCAATCGTTTGCTCGAGTTCTTTGTGGATGTCCTGGGTCCCGCAAATAAAACGGACACTGCTCATTCCAAAACCCCGGCTGTCGAGTGTGTCTTTTGCAGCTTGAACAACTTCTGGATGACTGGAAAGCCCTAGATAATTATTGGAACAAAAATTCAACACCTTGTCGCCTGAGTCCAATTCGATTTCAGCGCCTTGTGGTGAAGTGATAATGCGTTCCTCTTTGTAGAGGCCATCATCTTTAATGGATTTAATCTCGGTCTCTAAAGTTTCTTTCAATTTATTGCTATACATAATAAAGTCTATTTTTTAATTGGTCTTGCAAAGCTAAACAAACTTTGGTTTAACGCCGTCCTCTATATAAACAAGAATTTTATCACTGATTTCATAATTCATTTCGCGCAGCAAAGCCGCATATCTTTCAATTTGCCTCAGGTCCCTTTTCTTGGGTTGCCCTGTTTTATAATCAATAATACTGGCACTGTTTGTTTTGCGGTGAATGCAGAGACGGTCCAGCCTAAAAAACTCGCCCCTTTGAATAATTTCTTTCTCATTGTAAATATGGTAATCCCCTGAAAAGAATTTTTTCAACTTTGGATGCTGAATTATTTTGCATAAGCAATTATCATAAAAATTAATATCTTCCTTTGAAATCATTCCTGATTTCACCGCTTTTTCTAAAGTCCTTTCCAAATCCCCCTGCTGTTTAATTTGACCTAAAAGTTCGTGGATAAGGTTTCCTTCTTCAATGGCTTTCTGGCTGTCGCTATCCCAGAATTCACCCGAACGCGTGATAACATCAATGGAAGAATTGTCCAATTTATGCGAACTGAGCGGAATTTCCACAGAGGTCAATCCTTCTTTTTTCTGCTGAATGGGTTCTGGTTTTTGACCAAAACTGAGGTTTTCAGGCTCCCACCGGTTTTTTTCTTTGAGAAAATTAATGAGTAGGCCCGAAAGCCGGTTCGTTTTTTCCTCTTCATTTTTACCGAGATCGCGTTTTGAAAGGATATAAAGCTGTTCACAAGCCCGCGTCATGGTAACATAAAATAAATTGAGGTTGTCGAGTTCGTTTTGCTCTGTTAATTCAGTATAGGCTGCATTTGTACCTTCATTATACTCCAGCATTTTTTTACTGGCGCCCATATAAGCCAGTGGGATTTCATCGTTTTCTTCCAACTCCACCCAGACTGAATCTTGGCCCGTGTCGTCGATTTGTTGATTGGCAAAGGGGTAAATAACAATGGGAAATTCCAGTCCTTTTGATTTGTGAATGGTCATAATTTGCACTGCGTTTTCACCTTCAGGCGCAGCGACACTCAATTTGTGTGATTGCTCGTGCCAAAACTCCAGAAAACCGGTGAGCCCGGCAGATTTATTTTGATTGTATTCATAAACCAAATCCAAAAAGTAATGCACATAAGCATTTGAGCCATTCATCAATTGAAATGAACGGAACAAATATTCAACGCCGTCATAAAGCGGCAGTTGCTGAAATTGCTTTAAGTCAACCTGAATATTATAATCTTCCCAAGCTTCAAAAAAAGCAGGGCCCTCATATTGAATCATCTTTTCAATTAGCGCATACCTCCCATTTTTATCTGTTATCCACTCATTTTTCCAGGCAACATCCAGGAGTTGATATTTGAGGTTGTTTTCTGATGGATTTTGGGTGAATTCCAAAACTTTGACCATAAAATTGACCTCTGGTGCATTTTTGAGTAACAGGGTTTCAGAGGAGACTATCGGGATGTTGTGTTCGCTTAATTTTTGCGCAATCGCAACGCCTTCCTGGCGTTTTCGCACTAAAACGGCCATATCCCTAAGTTGATGGCCTTCCGAGTTTAAATCTTCAATAATGGAATGTGTTTTTTCGGGAAAAACTTCCATTTCGGCCTCTTTGTTTTCCGCTTCCAGAAATGAGAGCTCAACATAGCCACCGGCTTCTTGTATTGGTTTTTGATCAGCTTGTTCAAATAAATCTTGATATGCTTTGTTGCTTAAAAACTTTGCGCAATGCTGAAAAAATTCAGTATTGAAATCAACCACCTCTTTTCGGCTTCTAAAATTTGACTTCAAACGCTTGGATTTCTTTTTCACGGAAAATGGATTTCCGTCATTTCCTTCTGCACTCAGCAACATTAATTGTTCTGCCTTTCCGCCCCGCCAGCGGTAAATGGCCTGTTTCGCATCACCGACGATGGTGAGCGAGCCCGGGTTTTCTTCTGAAGCCGCAGAAAGGCTGTTGTCGATGAGGGGCTGTAAATTTGCCCACTGCAAAAGCGAAGTGTCCTGAAACTCGTCGATAAAAAAATGGTGGTAGCGTTCCCCGAGACGCTCATAAATAAAAGGTGCGGGCTGGCCCTGAATACTTTCGGCAATTTTGCGGTTAAACTCAAAAATGGGAAGCACTTCTTTTTCTTTTTTGACGTCCTGCAATTCCTGATAAATGCTATTGAGCAGGGAAAGCGCGGTTAAATTCCCCAGGATTTTTTCATAGAAGGCAATTTTCAGTAATAACTTTTCGGTAAACCGATAGCGTTTGGCAATTTCCGATTGCAAATTGTCTATTATCTGTTTGCTGGCTTCTGGCGTTTTTTTATTATAAAGCGTGGTGTCCTCTATATTGTCCCGCCAATTTGCCGGGTTGGGCACTTTAAAATCACCATTAATTAATTTTTTAAAATATTTAGGGGCATAACTGCCGGTAAAATCAGTTTGTGCCAAGCCATTATTTTCAATCCATTCGAGAAATTCTGCACCGGCTTTGATCAGGCCCTTTTTTTTAATTGCGATCTCCTCGCTCAGTTTTTTTCGAAAATTTTTAAAATCACTTAAATTTTTACCGTCCAGTTTTTCCAGTGCCCTGAGGTTGTTCTCGTTAGTTAACAGCTTGGAAATTTCATTTAAATCGCGGCTGATGTCCCAGCTTTTATCGTCATCGGTTTTTGAGAGGGCAAAATCGACCAAAACCTCGGTGAGTTTTTGATCAATGCCCGTTTTTGCCAGCAAGCGGTCCACGGTTTCAGAAAGCAGCAAATCGGTTTCCATTTCCACTTCAAAATTGACGGGAAGCTGCAAGTCTTTAGCAAAGGTGCGCAGCAAACGGTGGGTAAACCCGTCAATAGTTGAAATTTCAAAGGCCGCATAATTGTGCAGCAAGTTTTTTAAGATAGCTCCAGCTTTCTTACGGAGTTCACGGGCAGTCATTCCGGTTTCCTTTTGCAATTGCTGGAACATTTCAGAATTTTGATTGGTCTGGCTAAATTCACGCAAATTATTGACAATGCGCGTTTTCATTTCAGTCGCCGCTTTATTAGTGAAAGTAATGGCTAAAATATTCCTGAAGGCATCGTTGCGGGTTGAATTCAGAAGAATTTTGAGATATTCCCGCACGACGGTAAATGTTTTTCCCGAACCGGCCGAGGCGTCATAAATAGAAAATGGTGAATGCAAATTATTTTTTTTGAGTAAATTAATGAAAAATAGTGGTATGAAAAACTTAGTTTTAGGGAATTTATAACATTTAATTATTTCATTAATAGAAAATGCTGCTTATTTTTGAATTCAATATAAATTAAAAAAAGAGATATTATGGCTTTCGAACAACCAAAACTTAAATATGCATTTGATGCTTTAGAACCACATATTGACGCCCAGACAATGGAAATCCACTACGGGAAACACCATGCGGGCTATACTAAAAAATTAAATAAAGCTATTGATGGAACTGACCTCAATGGTAAAAATATTGAAAATATCCTAAGGAATTTGGATATGGAAGATAAAGCTGTCCGAAATAATGGCGGTGGTTATTTCAACCATAACCTTTTTTGGGAAGTAATGGGACCAAATGGAGGTGGAAAACCTACTGGGGATCTCGGCAATGCGATTGACGATGCCTTCGGTTCTTTTGAGGCTTTTAAAGAGGAATTTTCAAAAGCTGCTGCTGGCCGGTTTGGTTCTGGCTGGGCATGGCTTTGCGTCCACGATGGTGGAAAAGTTGATATTTGCTCAACGCCAAATCAAGACAGTCCATTAATGCCCGGCGTAAAATGTGATGCTATGCCGATCCTTGGTCTTGACGTTTGGGAGCACGCTTATTACTTAAAATATCAAAATAAGCGCCCAGATTATATTGAAGCTTTCTTTAATGTGATCAATTGGGAAGAAGTTGCGGCAAAATATGCTAAAAACAGCTAATTGAAGTTTTGCCTATGGCAATTGTTTATTTAGCTTGAATTTATAGGCCCCAAAGATTTCAAACCCCCCAGTCGGGATAGAAATTTTTGGGGCTTTGTTATTGATTGACTTTCTTAAGTTTTTGAACCCTGTCTCATAAACTTTTCTTTATTTTAATTTAAGGGCGATTACTATTTATTATTTTTGCGGCTGAACACCGTAGTATGAAAACGCTCTTATCATATCCACTCTCAGTTATTTATTACCTCTTTTTTGGGTTGACCCTCGTAGCTTTTCACCCCCTGCAGTGGATTTGTTTTAACATTTTTGGTTATGAGACTCATAAAAAATGTGTGGATGCGATGAATTTTTGCTTGTTGCGCTGTTTAAATATTTTGGGAACGCGTTTGAAGTTTGAAAAAAAACACCATTGGAAAAAAGGGGTGCCGCACATTATCGTTGCAAATCATCAAAGCGCCTATGATATCTCGCCAATTGATTGGTTTGCAAGGGAAATACATCCTAAATTTATAAGTAAGAAAGAGCTGGGAAAAGGTATTCCGAGCGTCTCATTTAATTTGAAACACGGGGGTTCAATTCTCATTGACCGCAAGAACCCAAGACAATCTTTTCCTAAAATTAAAGGTTTTGCACAATATTTGAACAAATATAATCGGGCGGCAGTTATTTTTCCTGAAGGAACACGAAGTAAAACGGGGCACCCCAGAAAATTTTCCACTAGCGGAATGAAAACTTTATTTAAGTTATGTCCCGAAGCCGTGGTAGTTCCTGTGACAATCAATAATTCGTGGAAACTTCAAAAAAACGGATTATTTCCATTAAATTTGGGGGTGAAGATGAGCCTTATGGCTCACGAACCCATTGCAGTTAATAAATTTTCATCAGAAGAGTTATTGCAAATAGTAGAAGAAACAATCACAGCGGCCGTTGAAGTCCGCAAAAAATAAAGCTTATGCCAGAAAAAAATGTACGATTAGAAGTTATGCAGCAACTGGAACCAAAAGTCGATGGATTTATCGACGACTTTTTAATTCCCGTCGATAAAATTTGGCAGCCTTCTGACTTCCTGCCCGATTCTCAATCAGATGGTTTTTTTGATGAAGTCATTGAATTACGCCAGTTGGCAAAAGAGCTCCCTTATGATTTTTGGATTGTGCTCGTGGGCGACACTGTTACTGAAGAGGCGTTACCCACTTATGAATCCTGGTTGATGGCTGTGGAAGGCATCAGTCAACAAGATGGCGGAACCGCTTGGTCGCGTTGGGTGCGCTGGTGGACCGGTGAAGAAAACCGCCACGGCGACACGCTCAACAAATACCTCTATCTTTCCGGTCGCGTGAATATGAAAGAAATGGAACGAACGACGCAGCATTTACTTAACGACGGTTTTGACATTGGCACCGATCACGATCCTTATAAAAACTTTATTTATACCAGCTTTCAGGAATTGGCAACGTTTGTCTCGCACAACCGCGTAGCTAAAATGGCCAAAAAACACGGTAATAAATCCTTGGCTAAAATGTGCAAGATTATTTCTGGCGATGAAATGCGGCACTATAATGCTTACACGACCTTTGTTGAAGAAATTTTCAAAATAGACCCCAGCAGGATGATGATCGCTTTTCGCGATATGATGAAACATAAAATTGTGATGCCCGCTCACTTTATGCGTGAATCCAGCAGCGTGAGAAGTCAGGCCTTTGATGAATTTTCACACGCGGCGCAACGCTTGGGTGTTTACACAGGTCAAGATTATGTTGACATTCTCAACCGCTTGCTCAAACGATGGGATATAGAAAAAATCACCGGT
>Ga0307967_1000686_pt1 | contig 22958 bp, 18 predicted proteins | sample OrgLakmetagen648_FD_201828 | JGI IMG/M metagenome (GOLD analysis project Ga0307967, IMG submission 201828) | Saline water microbial communities from Organic Lake, Antarctica - #648 | ecosystem: Environmental > Aquatic > Non-marine Saline and Alkaline > Saline | place: Antarctica: Organic Lake... | reverse complement strand
AGGTAAAAAAAGTATCGAGTGGGGATCACAGATCAGGAATTATGTGATGCACCCATATCAATTGGTAAAGGACGTGCGCACCGGCAAGGAAAGTGGAAATGTCGATAGCATAATGGACGGCGATATTGACCAGTTTTTAAAAGGATATTTAATGATGTCCGGGCAGAAAGAGGAAGAAGACTGACGAATTTTTGACATAGGACTTAGGACTTAGGACAAAAAATGATTGTCAATTACTAAAAATTAATATTTAACTCAATATATTGGAACTTCACCAGAACGAAAGAATCAGAAGCCCGATGGCGGGTTTTGGTATAGCTATTGGATATATCAATTAAAGTTATAGGAAAAAATTAATGGACAACACTGTTCAATTTATTTAAAATAACATATTTATGATCAGAATATATCACAACCCGCGGTGTCAAAAATCCCGTGAAGGCTTGAAAATTTTAGAGGAATCTGGAAAATCATTTCAGATTGTCAAGTATTTAAACAAAGAGCTTTCTAAAGACGAAATCAAGGATATTTTAAAAATGCTCGACATTCCTGCGGAAAAACTCCTGCGTAAAAAAGAAAAGGTTTGGAAGGAAAACTATAAGAACAAAGATTTAGATGAAAATGGGATTATTGAAGCAATGCAGGAAAACCCTAAATTGATCGAACGCCCCATTGTTGAAAATGAAGGAAAGGCCATAATCGGCCGTCCGCCGGAAAAAATCAAAGAAATTATTTGAATATACCCCAGATAAGTGAAATTTTTATTAAACCGAGACTGTTTAAACTCTACTTTAATTAACTTTCGAAAAACAATGTTTATGAAACGTATTATATTTACTTTATTAATTGCATTCGTTAGCTTTCAAATGGCATCTGCACAAGGACTTCTGCAGGGCGATGCTAATCAAAAGGTCAATAAAATGATCCAGAAGAAATCAGATAAAATGGCTGGGGAACTGGGTTTGACCACCAAGCAGCAAATTGAAGTCAAAAATAAACTTGAAGAATTTTTTCTCAAACGTCAAGAATTGATCAAGCAATCATCTGATGGGATGGATAAAAAAGACCTCAAGAAACGTTTGGCAGTTTTTAAAAGTGTTCAGATTGCAGAGTTCCGCGATATTTTAACGGGTCCTCAATTTAGCAAGTATAAAAAAATGCTGACGAATAATCCTAAAAAATTAAAGGCTAAGAATTCAAAATAATATCGGATAAAATTTATTTAAAAACCGCTTCGGTCAAGCAAACCGCAGCGGTTTTTTTAATTCAAATAAAATCATTTGGATCAAACGGGATGTCCCCATCAGGGTCTGGATCATCATAATTGACGCCCGGTGGATTGAATAAACCCCAGCGGTCAATAATGTAGTTCCATTGATCAAAGGTTTTAACCCATTCAGCAAACAAAATGCGAAATTCCTCAAGCGCGTCGCGCAATAGCTGAAGATAGTCGTGATCTTTGAGCCCCATCATTTTTAAACCGCTGGTGGCCGCCAACATATCACGGGCGGCTTTTCTTATAATGGCCGCATTTTCCATTTGAATATCATATAAATCAGCGCCATAGGCCCCCGCTATTTTTGGTGGGATCATCATCGCGTCCCCGCGCAGTTGATCTGCATAAGTGACCAAAATTTCAGCTTCTTCGCTTTCGCTGTGTTTGCATAGTTCTGCGACGTGATCGGTTAATTTCAATATTTCCCGGGCTTTTTTATACAAGTCTGTGTTTTCAAATTCGCGGCGGTGGTTGTCTTCTTCCATTATTAATCGTTTTGTTTTAAAATGAAATTACTTAGAATTCCCGGGTTTACCAACGTCGGTAGGCTTTGGTTTTTTCAAAGACGTTTTCTAAAATTTCCTCTTCAATTTCATTGAAACTCAAGCCTCGGCGTTGCATCATTTTACCGGCAACTTCATAAGCTTTTCCTGTTTTATAGGTTTTAAAACCGTTACTTCCGCCCCAACTGAAGCTGGGAATGAAAACCCGCGGGAAACCACCACCAAAAATATTTGCACTCACCCCGATTACCGTTCCGGTGTTGAACATCGTGTTTATGCCACATTTGGAATGATCGCCCATCATCAGTCCGCAAAACTGCAGCCCGGTTTTTTTAAACCCTTCTTTGTCATAATCCCAAAGTTTTATGTCGCCATAATCATTTTTAAGGTTTGAGTTATTGGTATCAGCGCCAAGGTTGCACCACTCGCCTATTACCGCATTTCCCAGAAATCCATCGTGGCCTTTATTTGAATAACCAAAAATGACGGAATTGCTGAATTCCCCGCCAACTTTGCTGTGTGGCCCGATCGTCGAGCCGCCATAAATTTTAGCGCCCATTTTTAAAGTGGCATTCTCACAAAGTGCAAAAGGGCCACGAATGTGAGATCCTTCCATTATTTTAGAGTTTTTACCAATATAAATCGGACCATCTTCTGCGTTTAAACTCGCTGCTTTCACATCGGCGCCTTCTTCTATAAAAATAGCATTTTCCCCAAAACACTGTACAAAACCCGGAATAGGAATTGAAGTCCTGTCTTCGGTCAAGAACTCAAAATCGGCTTGGATAGCTTCGGCATTTTTAGAAAAAATATCCCAAGTATTTTCGATGAAAACAGGATCTTCTTTGAGCTCAACGCTATTAAAATTTTCGAGTTCCACTTTTTCATTTTCCTTCAGCAGGAAAGCGACAAACTGATCTCTGTGAATTAAAACCTGGCCTTCTTCTAAGTTTTTAATTTGACTGATTAAACTTTTTGATGGGCAAAAAGCGGCATTGATCATGACATTGCTTTCCATCTCGACCATCGGCCATTTTTTGGATAAGTAATCTTCGGTAACTGTGGTTGTGGTAGCCTTAAGAAAACGTTCCCACTTTTCACGAATAGTCAAAATCCCAATGCGGATATCAGCGACGGGGCGCGTAAAGGTAAATGGCCGCAAATTATCCCGGAAGGGACCATCGAAAAGGATATAATTCATCAGTTGTAATTTTTTAAGGGCTAATTTAACGAAAGTTTTTTGCTTAAAGGACCTTCAGCCAAATCTTAATAGATAAAGGTTTGGTTTTTACAGAAAAAATCAAGATGCTGGTTTTGGCTTCTTCACCCGCTTTTTTCGGTTAGAAAAATAGACACCCAGCAAAATAAGCAGCGCACCGATAATTTGAATTAACCCGATTTTTTCGCCATCCAGTAATCCCCAACCTGCGGCGACTACAGGAATCAAATAAGTGACCGAAGTCGAAAAAACGGGACTTGACAACTGCACTAATCGATTGAATAGAGCTTTGGCAATGGCTGTGCCAATTATTGCTAGAACGGCCACATAAAAAAGTGAGGTTTGGACTTCTGGTTGGCTTAAATTTTCGACACTAAAGAGGCCGGAAAAAATCAAAACAGCGAGGGACGGTACAATCAAAACCGTAAAACACCCCACCGTGATGCTCAAAGCCGGAACATCTTGTAAATGACGTTTTATCAGGTGGACGTTGAGCGCATACATTGAAGTGGCGATCAACGGCAGGATTGCAAAGGCATAATTTTGGTTTTGGTGAAAAACAGCACCCGAAATTATCAAAAAAGCCGAACCGATCAAACCGATGGAAACACCCAGGATTTGCTTTCGCGTAAAGCTGGCCTTAAAAAACATATAGCCAAAAACCAAAGCGAGAATTGGCACTGTTGAGTTGAGAATGGACACAATGGCACTGTCAATTTCAAGTTCTGCGTAAGCAAATAAAAAAGCCGGAAAAAACGTACCGATGAGTGCAGAAACAACGATCCATTTCCACTTTTCCTTCGGAATTTTTTTCAAGTATTTACTACCGAGCAGCAGCAAAAAAACCGAAGCGATGAAAGTTCTTGCGGCGCCAACCTGCAAAGCTGTCATTCCCACCAGTCCTTTTTTGATCAGTATAAAAGAGGTCCCCCAAACCAGGGAAAGCAAGACGAGGATCAACCATTTCAGTTTATTGGCGGGCATAGACAATTTATTTTCTAAAAGCTGCAAAAGTCTTATATATTGAACAAATAAAAAATGTTTAGCGCCAAAGTATTTTTGGCAAATTGAACCCTCTTCAATTTCAAAACAACTGAAAGCTATTACTTAAGCTGAAAACGGCGAGAATTCAATGTTCTTTTGAGGTTTTGAACAAACTAAATTTTATATTTGTAAGAAAGGTTGATACCAACACGATTGTGGAATTGAATTTTTAATATTCAGATTTAAGACGCATTAGCGGAAGCTGTAGGATTAAAAAAACAATCGTAAAAACGTGAAAAATTCAACCTTAAGTCTCAGGTCGTTATGTCCTAAGTTAAGTTGAAAGTTTAACTACAAAAAAATAGTAAAACCTTGAGTAAAGCTATAACCAATACAAAAATCCATACAAATTATGTCCACTGCTAAAAAAGGAAAAAAACGTGTCACAGTAAAATCTGTGGTTGAAATGAAAAAACGCAAAGAAAATATTTCGATGCTGACGTCTTATGACTATACAATGGCAAAAATCGTGGACGGTGCCGGCACTGATGTGATTCTTGTCGGTGATTCTGCTTCAAATGTGATGGCCGGTCACGAGACGACTTTGCCCATCACGCTGGATCAAATGATTTATCACGCCTCTTCTGTTGTGCGTGCGGTCAAGCGCGCATTGGTTGTGGTCGATCTGCCCTTCGGAAGTTATCAAAGCGATCCCCAAGAAGCCCTGCGCTCGTCCATCAGAATCATGAAGGAAAGCGGCGCGCACGCCGTAAAAATGGAAGGCGGCAGCGAAGTGGGTGATTCTGTTGAACGGATTTTGAAAGCTGGAATCCCAGTGATGGGACATTTGGGGCTTACGCCACAATCAATTTATAAATTTGGGACTTACACCGTTCGCGCCAAGGAAGAAGAAGAAGCCAAAAAATTAAAAGAGGACGCTAAAATGTTAGAAGAACTGGGTTGCTTTGCGGTAGTCTTGGAAAAAGTCCCTGCTCAATTAGCTCGGGAAGTTGCGGAAAGCCTAACTATTCCCGTTATTGGAATTGGCGCCGGTGGCGGTGTTGACGGCCAGGTTTTGGTTGTTCACGATATGCTGGGAATGAGCAATGAATTTAACCCACGGTTTTTGCGCCGCTATCTCGATATGCACACAGAAATGACCAAAGCTTTTCAAAACTATAATGAGGACGTGAAATCAGGTGAATTTCCAAATGAAACAGAACAGTATTAAGCTTTGCTAAAAATTAATATAAAATCCGGGGGCTGCTTCAACTGAACAATTCCCGGATTTTTGTTTCGTCAAATGATTTTTTCAGGCCGTCAGTTTGAATGATACTTTCTGAGACCTGCTTTTTATTTTCTTGAAGTTTGATGATTTTCTCTTCCACCGTTCCGCGGCAGATCATCCGGTATGCCATCACGTGCTTTTCCTGACCAATGCGGTAACAGCGATCGATTGCCTGATTCTCGACGGCTGGGTTCCACCACGGGTCGATCAAAAAAACATAGTCGGCAGAAGTGAGGTTCAAGCCTGTTCCACCGGCTTTTAAACTGATCAAGAAAATCCTGATATCTTCGTTTTCTTGAAAATTGTTTACTTTTTCCTCGCGCTTTCGCGTTTGCCCGTCCAAGTATTCATAAGTCATCTGTTCATTTTCCAAACGTTTCTGGAGGAGTTTGAGCATTGAGGTAAATTGTGAAAAGACAACAACTTTATGCGATCCAATTTTGCTTTTCAACTGTTCCATCAGCAAATCCAGTTTGACTGAAGATTTTCCATAATCTTCCTCATCGTTCAGCAATTCAGCAGAATTGCAAATTTGCCGGAGTTTTGTCAATCCTTCCAGTACATACATCTGTGACTTTGCAGCGCCGTTTTCGTCAAATTTTTGCAACAAATAATCGCGGTACTTGTTTTTGAACGAGTCATAAACGTTTTGCTGCTCACTTTCCATTTCACAATACAGATAGCTTTCGGTCTTTTCTGGAAGTTCAGTGGCCACTTTTTCTTTGGTGCGCCTCAACAAAAACGGTTGCACCATTTCGCTGAGCAATTTTGAAGCTTCTTCATCTTTATTTTTATCGATTGCTTTTGAAAATTCCTTTTTAAAATGTGCCATACTTCCCAATAATCCAGGATTGAGAAAATTCATTTGTGCATAAAGGTCAAAGGTGTTGTTTTCAATCGGGGTGCCCGTGAGTGCCAAACGGTTGCGGCTGTTTAATAAACGAACGGCCTTGTAGCGTTTAGAATTCGGGTTTTTAATGGCCTGGCTTTCGTCCAAAATTACATAATCAAAGCTTTGTTTTTTAAGCTCTTCAATGTCAGCCAGCGTTGTTCCATAAGTGGAAAGTATCAGATCGTATTTCTTAAACTTTTTTCGTTTTGCCTGTCGGTCTTGACCAATATAAATCAAGGTTTTGAGTGATGGGCAAAATTTCTGGATTTCCTTTTCCCAGTTAAAAATCAAGGACGTCGGCGCAACCACGAGATGCGGGTTTTTTGGCTTTTTAGTGTTTTTCAAATAACTCAAAAACGCTATCGCCTGCAAAGTTTTCCCCAAGCCCATATCGTCGGCGAGGCAACCCCCGAGCTCATTGTCGTCGAGAAAAGCCAACCAGTTCAAGCCTTCTAGTTGATAAGGCCGCAAAGTTGCCTGCACTTCTTTGGGCACTTCAATTTGAATTTTTGTGTTGAGGTTCTGCAGGCGTTCTTTTTTGCGCTGCAGTTCCATCAAAAAATCCGGCCGTTCTTCGATATCTTCAACCAGTTCGTCAAGGATATTGAACTGATAATTTGAAAGTTCGATTTTATCTTTTTTCACTTCCCCTGCTTTAAAATAACGTGAAAACTTTTTCAGCCATTTTTCGGGAAGCACACCAAAGCTACCATCGCCGAGCTCGACATAATCCTGTTTTTTGAGCAAGGCCTTGCGCACCTCTTTCAGGGAAACCTTTTGTTTGCCAAATTTTATGTTCACATCGAGGTCAAACCAATCGCGACCAGAGCTCACACTCACGGAAACGCTGGGTTTGTTCAAATTATACTTAAAGGATTTTAACTCATTTGCCCCAAAAACATTCATCCCCTTTTCCTTCATTTTTTCAGAGGCGTGCAACAGCCATTGATTTTGAATGAGTTGATTTGGATCGAGCAAAAATGGCGGTTCTTGTTGTTCAAAATCTGAGTGAAGGCCTCTGAAATCTTCCAAAAATTCATCCTCATAAACCGTATCGCGATCACGGATTTCCCCTTTTTTTGAATCAAAGCGCTGTTCCAGGGATTGCAGTGGGATCAATTTTTCTGGATATTGAACGGCCGTTTTAAACAAGATTTGCTCGCCTTCAAAATCTTTGAGATAGACGTGTTTTTCGAGCTTTTCAGGTTTTGTTTTTTTCTTTGGTTTATAAGTTGTGTAAACCTCATCTTTAATTTCGAAATGAGCGCTCAAGGGCGCGATGAAGTTTTTATAAAGCTTCTTTTTATCAGTTTTGATAAAATTCAGTTCGCGTTTTCCAAAAAATTCAGCAAAATATGGGAAGGTATAACTGTCTTTAAACAAGAAAAAGCGATTTTCTTTCAAACAAAACAAAGGGGATTTCTCGATTTTTTCAGAATTGAGGGCATAAGATTTTTTCCCGATTTTCAGTTTAGGCTTTAAACTATATGTTTTCTTGTTTTCCTTCAGCAAAAAACACAATTCCACGGGCGTCTCATCATAAGTGTTTTTGGTCAGGTTGCGTTTTGAGAGCTTGTCGTCTTTACCCTTTAAATAAAAATCATATTTTCCCTGATTCTTTTCCATAAAACCCTTCAGCATTAAATGAGCCTTATGCAGGGATTTATAATCTTTATTCCTTTTATAAGCCCTAAAAAAATTTTGTACTTCAAAAATTTCAACACTGTTGTCGCGGTCTTCTTTGGATAAATTTCTGGTATTATCCAAAAAATTAAAATCATTGAGTTCTTTAAAACCGGTCGATAATTCCCGCACCCGTTTTCTGAATTTTCCCTTAAACGGAAATAATTTAAAATCCAAAGGATCACTGTAATAATCAATGGAAAAACAAATCCCAATGCCGTGGGTTTTCGAAGGTTTCTGAACCATTTTTTTGGTCGATAACTCTTCAGAAGTGTCTTCGTTGATTTTTGGTAGCAACACATTTTTAGCTTCGTTTACCGAAATCAAGTTGTCTAATTTTTCTTTGACTTCAAGGCCATATTGACCTGTTTCAAATTTAAAGAATTCCTCATAATCGTCTTCTAGCGTCATTCCCCTTTCTTTGAGAAATTCTTCTTTGGTTTTTTCCAAATAATCTGGACTGAAAGCAAAGCGGCCGATAAGTTCCGAGATTTTGATCAGCGCCGGCGCAATATGTTCGCAGAAGCCATTCCTTTTATTGTTACAGCTGCACTTGAATTGAAGTTTATGCTTATCTTTATCGTAAATAAAGTTTTGTTTGAGGGTTTTATATGACCGAAAAACAGTATCTATTTTTTGAACTTGAAATTTAAGGACATCATACATTCTCAATTCCCAGTGATGGAGACCCGAAGAGGGAAACTGGCCAATTAAATCTTCTGTGATCAAGCCATCTTCCATGTCAACTTCTTGCCAATCACTTTTCTCGGTGATCTGTTTTCCACTTTGTATCAAGATATAATTTAAAGCTGCGGCTTCGTGTTTGCACAGTCCGCCAAAATCATAAGGGCAAGAGCAAGAAGAACGGACAATTTTATTGTTTTGCAGGATTTCTATTTGATATGGTTTTGGTTCTGATCCTTTATATTTAAACTTAAAACGGTATTGCGAAGGCCGCCCAACTTTGTCAAAATTGATTTTTCCGGCGCGTTGACGAATCGCGGGGGTAGAATTATTTTGAAGGTATTTTTTAAGTAATTTAGGGTTCATTTTTTGATGATGTTTTTTTTTGTTTTAGCCTTAAAATCAGCTTCAAAGATAAAATATTTACAACTTTTATTTCTAATGATCCCTCAGGTTATTTCCGCAGTTTCCGGTAAAGCCGAATGGCCAGCATCAACACAACTCCCAAAGATATAATTCCCGCCAGGCCATAAACCCAACTCATTTGATTGCGCACAATTACCAGAAAAATAATAGCAAAAAGAATGAGTGTGGCGCCCTCGTTCCAAAGCCGCATTTGTTTTGAGGTCCATTTGATGGTGCCCCGCTGCAGTTGCAAAAACAGGTGATGGCTTTTGCCGTGATAAGCAAAAAGCAAGAGAACAAACATGAGCTTAAAATGCATCCAGCCCTGTTGCAACCAAATGGGTTGCATTATTAAAAGTGCAATCGCAAAACCCGTGGCCAAAATCGCGGAAGGCCAAGTGATGATATACCAAAGGCGTTTTGTCATCAATCTCAACTGACGCAACAAAATATCACGTTCTGTCGGTTCTTTTTCATGGGCTTCAATCTGATAAATAAACAGGCGAGGAATATAAAAAAGCCCGGCAAACCAGGTGATCACAAAAATCAAATGAAGGGCTTTGATGTAAGGATAAAATTCCATTATATTAATTAGATGAGAGCAAAAATAAGAAAATAACCCCAATCTAACAGCTGAGGCAAACCGGTTATTAAATTAACATATCACTATCTCAAATTCCATAAAAATATAATATATTCAATTATTGAACCATAAATTATTTTATTATATTCACTATTCCATTGATTAACACTATAACTTATTTCAATTATTAAATTCATTAATTTTCACCCAAAAAAATTTTACTAAAAATAGTATTTATAAAAATAAAAAATTATTGCATTATAAAATTAATTTTTTATTGTAAATTCATAACTTATTAAATGTTATCTCAGATCTCGGAAGGATACTTCAGGTATACTGTCAATCAAAATTTTTGCTAAATCATTTATGAAATGAACCTTATTCTACACACCGCAAAAAAACTGCGAACAGGTAATTTTAAAACTGTTTTGGGCTTTAGCTTTTTGGTTTTATTTTTACTAGGCCATCACAGTAAAATCATTGCTCAAGTTAAAAAACCCGACCAAACACAGCTGTCAGACTCGAAGATCATAAACTGTATTTATGAAAACGGTTTCTTTATTTTTAATGAACAACGCATTGACTTGCAAGATGCCAAAAAGGATTATTATGAAATTAAGTCAGCTGAACTACTCAAGAAAAATGGGATTAAGGCCATTTCTATTCAGGGCCGAGGGCACGATGCCCCATTCGACGATAAAAATAAAAAGTTTTTGGATATCGAGGAAAATAATACCATTGCAATTTATACTAATACAGGAATAAACTCGACAGTATTGAGAAGCAAGGCAAGGGCAGAAAATTATTTTAAGTATAAAATCACCTCAAAAACGAGCGACCCTGAGCTTAAAACGTATAAGAAAGAGCTAAAAGATAAACACAATATTAATTTCGATTATAATAACATCACCCGCAATAGTGAGGGAAGGATAACAGGTCTAAAACTGTCATTTGAGGATAAAAATAATGAAACCCAAGGTCAAATTTTCAAACAAGGCACCCAAGCGATAGAACCTCTAAATTTTCTAAGGACACGCGGTAAAATTAGATTTGAAACCATGAACAATCTAGTCCTTCACAAGGTTCAAAAAGGGGGGGCTGATTTTCAAGAGAACCCTCCTACGGCACGTGATACCATATCACAAAATAAAAAGGGTTTACTTTCCAGTTCAAATGAAAACAAGACTTATAACACATCTTTCTCTTATTCGCTTTTGTTGAGGAAAACATCAACTGAAGAAGATTTGCAGAATTGTAAAAAGTTCTTCGAAAAAAAGAACGTCCGGTTTTCTTATACCGGTGTAAAAAGGAATGTTGATGGGGATATTATAAAAATCAATTTATCTTTAGCCAAAGGCAAAAACTCTCAATCTAACTCAGCTATAGAAAACAATTTAGGCATTCCTGATATTAAGATTGGGGTTAGAAATGATAATTCATTATTTATAGAGTCACAATAGTTTTTTGCAAGCCCTTTCCCTTGGTGAAAAACTAATCTTTTTACATCCTAAACACGTGATAAAGACCTGACCGTCCGACAGCCACTGAATATAGTCGAAGTGCAGGCGGGTTTACAACCGGCTCGAGTACGCGAGACTATAAGAAGTAGGTCTAAAATTTTAAGTATCTGAATATTAATGCTCTAAATTAAAAATGAACTATTTTTAAAAAAAACCAGGAATTTAAAACAAGGTATTATACCAATGATTTTTAAACAATTTTAGAGTTAAATTAGTATAAAAAGCATTTTTACAACATTATTACAAATCACATTTGTTATCCACACATCAACTGTGATGGTAAGGCTCATTTTTTAAAATGGTAAAGGCACGGTAAAGCTGTTCGGTAAAAAAAGCTCTGATCATTTGATGGGAAAATGTCATCGGTGACAGTGAGATTTTAAAGTCTGCCCTTTTATAAACCTCTTCCGAAAAGCCATAAGGGCCGCCGATAATAAAAATCAATTGTTTTTTACCACTGAGCATCCGTTTTTGAAGCCAGCGCGAGAAGTTTACCGAAGAATAAGGCTTTCCATTTTCGTCCAGTAATACCACTAAGTCTGAAGTTTTGAGCTGTTGCACTATTTTCTCGCCTTCCTTTTTCTTTTGCACCATTTCAGATTTTACTTTTGAAGCTTTCAGTGCAGGTAGCTCAATTTGTTCAAATTTGCAATAGTGTCCCAAGCGTTTTTCATACTCATGGCTCAGGTTTTGGATTTCGGGTTGGGTAGTTTTCCCAACGCTAATCAATTTTAGCTTCATCACTCTGTTTATTTTAGTAAATTAGCAAAAATAAAGAGAAACAATGATTAGTGAAGAACGCTTTAAAGAAGAATTAGAAACAATTATTGCGAACGCCATTAAGGAAGACATTGGAAGTGGCGACCACAGCGGGATGGCTTGCATCGAGCGGCATGTAAAAGGCAAAGCCAGATTACTGGTAAAAGAAGACGGGGTTTTGGCCGGCGTCAATGCTGCTGAGGCAATTTTCAATAAAATCGATGATGAATTGATCATCGAAAAACACATTCACGACGGCCAGCGGATCGTGCACGGCGATGTCGCCTTTTTTGTATCGGGAAAAAGCCATTCAATCCTGGAAGCTGAGCGCATCGTTTTAAACACCATGCAGCGAATGAGCGCCATTGCCACAAAAACCCGAAAATTTGTGAGCGCCCTGGAAGATACCCCTGCGCAAATTCTGGACACCAGAAAAACGACACCGGGCTTTCGGGCTATGGAAAAATGGGCCGTAAAAATTGGCGGTGGCGTTAATCACCGTTACGGGCTTTATGATATGATAATGTTGAAAGACAACCACATTGATTTCTGTGGGGGAATTGACAAGGCATTAGAAAAAACAATAGCTTATTTGACTAAAAACAAACTGGACCTTAACATTGTGGTCGAGGCACGAGACCTCAAAGAAATAGCTGAAATATTGGAATATCACAAGCATGTTGAACGTATTTTACTGGACAATTTCACTTATGAAAAAACAGAAGAAGCCGTGAAAATGATCGGTTCAAATTGCCAGACCGAATCCAGCGGCGGCATTACTTTAGAAACCGCGCCAAAATATGCCAACTGCGGTGTGGATTTTATTTCCAGTGGTGCGCTCACACATTCTGTTTGCAACCTTGATCTGAGCCTTAAAGCATTATAAAAATGCTTGAAAACATAAAGCATAAACTGAAACTGAAGCAACTGAACAATTGGCTTGAAAAAAAATCCAAACGCGTTGTTTTGCCTGGTTTGGAAGGATTGACGCTTTTTTCACTTTGGATAATTTTTGCTGAGGGGATTTTAAAAGGCACCTTCACGACCCGCGCCAGTTCCATTGCGTTCAGTTTTTTTATGGCTATTTTCCCGTTTTTATTATTTATTTTAAACTTGATCCCCTTTGTTTGGTTTATCGATGACTTTCAATTGAAACTACAGACGTTTATCGATGAATTGCTTCCCCCACAAACATCAAATTTTTTCGATTCCATTTTCACCGATATCGCCAACAACCCGCGCGGTGGCCTGCTTTCATTTGTTTTTGTCCTTTCCATTATTTTAATGGCCAATGGCATAAATGCCATCTTCACCGGTTTTGAAGATTCTTATCATACAACTGATAACCGCGGCATTGCGCGTCAATATTTTATTGCCGTTGCTACCGCCATCATCATTGCGTTTCTTTTGCTGCTCACAGTAATCACCACAATTTATTTAACTTATCTCATTGAAAGGCTCAGTGATTTGGGGATTTTTAAAAATATCATTTGGGCACAAATTGGGCGTTATGCTGTCTTCGTTTTTATGATTTACAACGCCATCGCTACACTTTATTATTTTGGTACGCGGGAAGGCCGCGACTCGCGCTATTTTTCAATCGGTGCGCTTTTTACCACTTTTCTCATTTTACTGATGACCTTTTTCTTCAAAATCTATATCACAAATTTCAGCCGGTATAACGAACTCTATGGTTCTATTGGTGCCTTGTTGATTTTAATGTTTTACATCTGGTTAAACTCAAATATTCTTCTTTTGGGCTATGAGCTCAATGCATCCATCAATAAACTCAAAAAGAGACGGAATAGATGATGTATTTTAAACCTAATGGCTATGAAAAAATTGATTCTACTAAGTTTTTTAATGATGTCTATTTCTCTATCAATAAATGCGCAAAAAACAGAATTTGGAATTAAGGCCGGTTATAATCTTGCCGATTTGCGGGGCTCAACCATTTTTAATGAATTCCAATCGGGCTTTTCAGCAGGTTTTTTCTTTGACTATCAGTTAAAGGAACAATGGTGGATTCAACCTGAATTGCTTTTATCCAATCAAGGTGGAAAATCTAACAGGAATGCTGATTTCGGCATCGATGTAACAAATGATGCTAAAATTGAAAGTCAAATTCAACTGAGTTATTTGAATTTACCTTTAATGCTAAAGTATTATCCATTTAAATCGTTTTACGCTGAATTTGGTCCTCAAATAGGGTTGTTGATCGACTCACAATATACAAGAATGTCATCAAACGAATTTGAGAAAGAGGATTTGACCCGAATTTTTGAAAGGACGAAAAACGATTTTGATCTTGGGCTTAATTTTGGTCTTGGTTATAAATTTGATTTTGGTTTAAGAATTACAGCCCGCTATAATTTTGGATTAACTAAAATCACAGATGATAGAGTGTTTTACATCCGAAATTTAAAAAACAGTGTTTTTTCCTTGATGCTTGGTTATTCTTTGTTTTGAGGTTACTTTATTTTTGATTATTTGTCGCAAAACCTAGTCGTTAACAAGTGAATAAAATAAAAATAAAAACTGGTTAAAATATGGCATAAAACTCTATCAAGATTAAACTACCATCGGCTAAAGCCGATGGGTTTGTATTCCGGCTGAAGCCGGCTAAAGATGACACTCATCTCAACCCCAGCTTCCCCCCAAGCCTGCTTGGAGGCAAAAGTCCTCTCGCCGCAGCGAGCGCCTGCCTGCCGGCGGGCAGGGATTTAGGATAGCCTGCCCCGCACTTTTGCGGGGGGATGATTGTGCTCTCAAAAACACTAAAGTCTTCCCCAATTGACATTGGGGAGGGATTTTCCCGCAGATTGAAACATTAAAAACACATCCTTTATTCTTATATTTTTAAGGTTCTATTTCTTAACCCAGCCTCCAACAATACTGCAATCGTCATCACAAGTGCACAGCCAAAAAGATTGAGCCAGAGATAGGGCATCCAGTCGCTGAAATAGCCAATAATCACGATAATCTGTGTAATAATACCGGCGATAAAAACAGAATGGCTGCGCACAAATTTGACAAAAAATGCCAACAGAAAAATCCCGAGGACATTTCCATAAAACACCGAACCTATAATATTGACCAGCTGAATCAAGTTGTCGAAAAGGTTAGCGGTCGAAGCGACCGTTACCGCCAGAACCCCCCACAACAAGGTGAAAAGCTTTGAAACCTTGACAAAATGCGCATCAGATTTTTCAGATTTGACATTCCGTTTATAAAGGTCAAGTGTGGTGGTTGACGCCAGGGAATTCAGCTCTGAAGCAGTGGAAGACATCGCTGCCGAAAGGATAACGGCAAGCAGCAAGCCCACCAATCCTGTGGGCAGGTTGTTCAGAATGAAATGAATGAACACATAATCGCGGTCATTGCTTTCGACTTCGTCGTCCGCTTTTTCAATCAGTTCTACACCACTTTTTCTAATTTCTTTTTGCTTTGAATCAAAACCGGCCAGACGTTCTTTAATTGCAGGAACCGATTGTTTATCGCTTTCGAGTGCTTCAGCCAATTTCAGGGACGTCTCAGCGCGTTGCTTCCGATTGCTTTCCAATTTATTTTGCAAATTCTCATAATCCCCGGCATATTCAGATTGCATCACGGCGTCTGTAGCGGCGGGGTTAAAATTGAGCGGTGAAGAATGAAACTGATAAAAGACAAACAACATAATGCCCACCAGGAGGATAAAAAACTGCATTGGCACTTTGAGAAGGCCGTTAAAAATCAAACCCATTTGGCTTTGTCTGACTGAACTTCCCGAAAGATAACGTTGCACCTGGCTTTGATCTGTTCCAAAATAGGACAATGCCAAAAATGTTCCGCCAATGAGCCCCGACCAAAACGTGTAGCGGCTGTTCCAATCAAATGAAAAATCCAGGATTTCCATCCTTCCGGTAGCGCCGGCAACTTCCAAGGCTTCTTTGAAATCTACCTGCTCTGGCAAGTAATTTAAAATAACGACAAAAGCCGCAATCATACCGACGAATATAACGGCCATTTGCTGCTTTTGTGTAACGCTGACAGCCTTGGTCCCACCAGAAAGCGTGTAAAGTGTCACCAGGCTTCCAATTAAAATATTGAGCGTTACTAAATCCCAGCCCAAAACGGCAGAAAGCACGATGGACGGCGCAAAAATGGTAATCCCCGCTGCCAGGCCGCGTTGAACGAGAAAAATAAAAGCCGTTAAAGTTCTGGTTTTTAGATCAAAGCGGTGTTCGAGGTATTCATAGGCCGTGTAAACTTTTAAGCGGTGATAAATGGGCACAAAGACCATACAAATGACAATCATCGCCAATGGAACCCCGATGTAAAATTGCACGAAACCCATCCCTTGATCAAAGGCCTGCCCAGGTGTGGATAAAAAAGTCACGGCGCTGGCCTGTGTTGCCATTACCGAAAGACCGATGGTCCACCATCGGGATTTGTTTCCACCTTTAAAAAATTCATCTACATTTTTGCTTCCACGGGATTGGTAATACCCAAAAATAATAATAAACGCCAGCGTAGAACAAAGCACGGCAACATCAATCCATTCCATTTATTAGTTATTTTTAAGGGTTGACGGATACATAGGAATTAGATACTGAATTTTTCTTTGGTAGTCGCCAGTCAAAATCATCCCACCCAACGCATTAGCAGGTAAAAAAGCACGAGATAAACCGCATTCAACGCAATCAACAGCGTGTAGCTTTTTTTCCAGTGGTATTTATTTTGTTTTTTGCCCATCCTTTAATTTCCCAGGGAAAGCAAGTTAGCAAACAAACGGTAAGCACCGGGCACACCGGCCGGGAATTCCCTGAAAAAACTCAATCCTGTATAAACGTAATGCCCTTTTCCATATTTTGCGATCAACAAGCTACCCTCTTTAGGTTTTTCACCGGGATCCTTTAAGGAAAGGATTGGTGTAAATTGTGGTCCCCATTCATCGGGAAAATAAAGCCCGCGTTCCTGCACCCAGCCTTCAAAGTCTTTTGTAGTGATTTTGTTTGGCGAATTCAAAGCAGGGTGATCTTTGTCCAGAAAAGTCACTGGCGAGTTTTCATCGGTCACGCGGTTGTGCGAAATATGCAGTTCAAAAGGCGACGGATTTTTTAATTTCAAACCACCGGTGGTGTTGTATTGCGTCACTAAAGTTCCGCCTGTCTTCACATAATCCAACAGCACAGAATTTTTATTCACCAAGGCTTGGGATTTATTGTAAGCCCGGACCCCCACGACTATAGCATCAAAATCATTCAGTTTTTCGGTGCTAATTTCCGACGCCTCAAAAACATCTACCTGATAGCCGAGGATCCTCAAATTTTCAGCCACAACATCGCCGGCACCTTTTATATAGCCGATTTTATCATCTTTTTTCTTAATATCCAGCCGGATCAATTTAGCCTCGGAAGGCAATACAATAGCTTGCTGCGGAATGTGATTATAGTTGATTATCTGCAATTTTTTCGAGTAAGTTTTACCTGATGAGGTCTCGAAAACCGGTTTCAAGTGAGCGACTTTTGAATTTTTCGGTGGATTGATTTCAAAATTCAGGGTTTTGCTTTGTTTTTCGTTTAAAGTTAAATCGATGGATTTTGGCGAAACCTTCCAGTTATCGGGGTGTTTCAATTTTAGTTTTCCATTGACATTTTTAGAATGCGAAGTCACTTCTACCTCAATGGTTTTTGGCAGACCATCAGAAAAAATAAGGTTTTCATTCTTTAAATTAACGGAAACCTTTGGAATGATATTAAAGGGTTTGAAGACTTCGCCCTGCACGCGGTCGTTGGTTTTATAGATTATGGAACGCTCAAAAGAAACCGGAACACCATTAAGACTCAAGTTAAACCTCACTTTTACGGGGTCTGGGGTTTGGGGCAAACCGATCAATTTTTTGCGCTTCACTTTATACATTCCTTTTCCCGCTTTTTGCATCAACCAATAAGGTGTGGAAAAATCAACATTAAGGGGAAGTTGAGCTTGAAAAGCCCGATAAAATGGACTGTTTTTTTGCAGTTCGTGTGCAGAAATTGATTGTCCTTCAAAATTTTCATAGCCCACACTTTTAAGGTCAACCTTAAAATCACTTCGGTTTGTGGCTTCAAGTTGAAGGTCAAAGCTTTTACCGGGAGTGGCGAATTCTTGAGTTGTCGCTGCCTGTAAATAAAGACCTGACATTGCAGCGATCAATTTTTCAGCCTCTTTCAATTTGATTTTTCGCCAATGCCCTGGTTTTAAGTCTTCGATCATTTGATAAACAGCCAGCATTTCTGAAAGGCTTTTAGATGGCGCCTTAAAATCGTAATTGGTTATTATCTTTTTGAGCTTTTTTCCTATTGTCCCGCCGTTTTTCAAACGGGCCCAAGAAGTATCGATTCCAGCAAAAATATCTTTTGGCTGCTGTTTGAAATCACCTTTTATGGGTTCTAAATACTCGATTTCATTTTTACGTTCTGCTGTGTTGCCGAAACCCTGGGATTTATGCTGACTTCTGCTCAAGGCTGCGATTTCTGTGTTTGAAATGCCCTGCAGGGGAAAGTAATTGCCCACATTAATTTCGGCAAAATCTTTTTTATCTGCTTGTTCGAAGGCTTCTCTGCTACCGTAAAACCAATATGATGTATTGAAATAAAGTTTTTCAGGCTGCCAAGCTCCTAGAAGATCGATTTGGTCTGGATATTTATTTTTGTTGTTGGCTTCGTTAAAGGCCTTAACACTCAACCTGGCAGAAGCAGTGTGATGGCCGTGGGTGTCGCCTTCTGTGCGGTGATTGAACCGGTCGATCACCACATCGGGCTTAAACTTCCTAAACACACGGACGACGTCTGATAGCACTTTTTCTTTATCCCAGATAGAAAAGGTTTCTTGAGGTGTTTTGGAATAGCCAAAATCATTGGCCCGTGTAAAGAACTGTTGTCCACCATCAATCTTTCTGGCCGCTAAAAGTTCTTGTGTCCTGATCACCCCAAGTGCCTCCCTGATTTCAGGGCCAATTAAATTTTGCCCACCATCACCGCGCGTCATCGAGAGGTATGCCGTCCTTGCGTGGGTTTTATTTGAAAAATAAGAGATTATTTGCGTGTTTTCATCATCGGGATGGGCCCCGACATATAAAACAGAGACCAAAACATTGAGCTTTTGAAGGCCTTGGTAAATTTCATCACTGCTCCATTCTTGCGGCTGCTGTGCAAAACCAGTGAAACATAAAAAAAAGCTGATAATCGCTAATAGTACTTTCCTCATCCAATTTTTTTTTGCCCGAAGATAATTTTTTTTTACGATCGCTATTTTGCTTTAAGATGCTTTTAGCAGAAAGTAAAAAGCCCATCTCCAAGAAGGTTTGGGATGGGCTTTTAAAAAGTGGTTTATAATTTAAATATATTAATTCAACGCTTCACAATTTTAAATTCTGATCGGCGATTGGTTTCATATTGTTTATCGCTACAATTTCCACCACACTTTACTTTTGGTTCAGCTTCTCCAATTCCTTCGCTTGACAATCGGCTCTCATCAATACCATGATCAATGATATACTGCATAGTGCTTTTTGCACGGCGTTCTGAAAGTTGTTGATTGTATTTTGCGGAACCGCGTTTGTCAGTATGGCTGCGGATGTTAATTTCCATTTCTGGATGTTGTTTTAGCACCTTCACCGCTTTGTCGAGCTCAAAGGCCGCTTTTTTGCGAATATTTGCTTTGTCAAAGTCAAACATAATCGGGTTCAGGACAATTTCATCATCTTGAATAATTTTTTCTTCCGGTGTAAGTTCAATGGTTTTCGAAACATCGCCAGACTCATCTTCAGCAATGGCCATTGAATTACTTTTAAAATTATCTGCATTGACCTGAATGGTATATTCCATTTCTGGTTTCAGCTCAAACACCGTTTTCCCGGAACCATCGGCAACCCCTTCAGCTACTTGATTTTCATTTTCATCATAAATAAGGACTTGAGCACCTTTTACCTCATCGCCCGTTTCTTGATTGACTACTTTAGTTTCCACATTGAGCTCTTTCAATGGTTTAATTTGAACAATTTTATAAATATCGTCATTGGCCAATTTTTCCTGATCTTCAGAAGCGCCGCCCCTGTTTGATGCTACATAACCTTCGCCAGCTTCCGGGTCAAGGGTAAATGAGAAATCGTCCCCTCTACTATTAATTGGCTGTGCGAAATTGCTTACTTCACCAAAACTATTTCCTTCCTTTTTGGCATAGAAAACATCCAGACCACCAAGTCCCATGTGACCATCGCTTGAAAAATATAAAGTGCCTTCATTATCTATAGAGGGAAAACTCTCACGGCCTTCAGTATTAATTGAAGAACCGAGGTTTTGAGGTTTGCTGTATTCCCCATTTCCTTTTATTTTTACCATATATAAATCTGACTGGCCTTCCCCGCCAGGCATGTCACTTGAAAAATAGAGTGTTTTATCATCGTTGGATAAAGCAGTGTGCCCAATAGAATAATCTGAGTTATTGAAAGGCAAGGGCTGCACATCCTCCCATGATCCATTAATCAATTTGGCCTTAAAAATTTTCAAGCGGTTTATACCTTTCGAGTCTTCACTATAATCACCATCGACATAATCATTTCTGGTGAAATACATGGTTTTTCCATCTTCTGTAATGGAAACAGTCCCTTCGTGGTATTTAGAATTCACATCGCCTTTTAATAATTTTGGATTTTCAAAACTCCCGCCCTTTGGGCTAGCAACATAAACATCTAGCGTGGGTTGATCATTCCATCCATAATCACGGCGCGATTCATTTCTGGACGATACAAAATAAAGTTTTTCACCCTTTTTATAGGCACCAAAATCCGAGAGGCCAGTATTCAGTGCATTCATGGGCTGAACCGTAAATTTTTCTTCACGGTTCATCAAGTCCTGCAAGTAATTTGGGTTTGAACTAAATTCCTGAGCACGTTTGTCGCCTGGAGCATTGTCGGCAAACTTTTTCATAAATTTATTGGACATTTGCCCCTTGCCGTTTGCTTTGAGGACTTGTGCATAACGGTAATAAATTTCAGGATTTACATCGCCATTTGGCCTGTCGAGATAAGTTTTATAATATCCCGCTGCTTTTTCTGTATTATAGAGGTTATAGTTAGCTTCCGCCAGTTGTTTAAAAACATAAGGCGTTGCATCACCATCATCGACTATATCTTGGTACTCCTCGATGGCCTCAATAAATTCAAGGCGGTTGAAATGCTCATCGGCATCCTCAGAATCGCTGTTTTGGGCGTGGACGGATCCAAGTGTTCCGCACAATACGATAAAAAATGAAAGTATATAATTTATTTTCATAATAAAATAAGTTTGTTTGGTTGTTTAGAAATAACGTGGGCTAACATAAGTTTTCTTGCTAAATCCAATATTAAAGAGGACAAAGGCTTCATAAGAGGGCTCATCAATATCTGAAATACTGTTGTCATAAGCTACACCAATTTGTAGCCAATCTGTTGCGCGAACGCTGGCAAGACCACTTACGGCATCTTCAAGCCTGTATGATACCCCGATTTCAAAACGGTCATAAAAAAGGGCATTTAAGTTGGCATCAAAAGAAATTGGTTCACCAAAAGAACTTTTTACCAATGTTGAAGGTTTTAGTTTTAAATTTTCATTGATTTGAAACACATATCCCGCAGTTCCAAAAAAGTGCTGTTCTTCAACACCAAATTCACGCCCGTCGATATCAATGTGCGTAGTGCTTAAAATATTTGGAACGGAAACCCCGAAGTAAAACTTATCGGTGTAGTAAAGAAATCCTGCTCCAAAATTCGGATAGGTATCATTTATATTTTGACTAAAGGCTATATCATCATCATCTTGCAATTCAAGAGAAGTCAATCCAACATCGTAAAATGTAGCCCCTGCTTTCACCCCAAATGCCAATTTACTTTCTCCCCCTAATTCCAGGGTATAGCTAACATCTGCGTAGGCATTGGTTTCCGTCACGGGGCCAGCCTTATCTGAGATTGCAGAGAGGCCCAAACCAACATTTCCCCCAACAGGCATATGTGCCGAGAATGTATAGGTCTCTGGTGCCCCATCAAAGCCGTTCCATTGATTGCGGTATAGCAAACCTATTGACAGACCATCTTTCGAACCCGAGTAAGCCGGGTTGACCACATTCATATTATACATATACTGTGTGTATTGCGGGTCTTGCTGAGCCTTTGCATCAAAGGTGATGATCAGTCCCGCTACAAAAAAGAAAATATAAAGTTTCTTCATGGTATTTCAATCATTTAATTAGTTAGTTAAGTTTTTTATCCTAGTCCAATCTGAGGAAATAAATAATTAAAATTAATTATTTATTTCCCGATTGATATAAATCCAGCCTTTTTTGACTGATCCAAATACAGGGTCATCCCCAGCAATATCGATCACATAATAATATGTGCCGGTGGAAACAATATTTTGGTTGCTATCCTGTCCACACCAGGAATCCGTATAATTTGACTCGCTGTAAATTTCACGTCCATACCGGTTATAAACCGTCAATTTGTTGATTCCTGTCCTGTCATTTAAAAAGGTGAGGTCCAGGCAATCGTTCTGCCCTGGAGTGGTGTTCGGCGATAATCCTTCCGTGATTATACATTCTGCATTATCATAAAGGTCTATTTCCACCTCAGCATCATCAAAGCAGTTCCCCAAAGAGATTTCAACGGCAAAGACATCGGTGCCGCTCATGGCTTCATCGGCGGTAACAGTTATTGACGTGCCTGTCTCGCCATCGATGACAGTATTGTTTTTAAACCAGGTAAATTCAACTTCGCCTTCACTCGCATTTTGAAGTATGGCAGAAAGTGTTACTTCCCCCCCGATGCACAGTGTATTGTCGGAGTCATCAGATTCGATTTCGACTGTAATATCACCGCGTTCGGAAACTGTAATGCTTTGAGTGGAACTGCACTCTTGAGAGCTTCCAAAAGCATTGACTTGATACACCCCATAACCATAATCCTGCGCATTGACCACAGCGCCGGTTTCCGGAATGCCGCTTCCATTGAAGCTCCAGTTGAAGGTCACCTCATTTGTGTTAAAATTTGAAGGCGTGGCATCTAAGGTCACCGTCGTCAAATCACAAACTTCAATTTCTTCACCCAGGTCTATCACCGGCGATTCATTGAATACAACAGAAATTGTATCCATCTCGATACAGCCTTG
>Ga0307967_1000684_pt1 | contig 22992 bp, 22 predicted proteins | sample OrgLakmetagen648_FD_201828 | JGI IMG/M metagenome (GOLD analysis project Ga0307967, IMG submission 201828) | Saline water microbial communities from Organic Lake, Antarctica - #648 | ecosystem: Environmental > Aquatic > Non-marine Saline and Alkaline > Saline | place: Antarctica: Organic Lake... | reverse complement strand
GTTCTACAATCCGAAACGCAAACACGCGAGGAACGGAATGCTGTCGCCCGTTGAGTTCGAGCGGCAGCAAGAAACGAAAACCGAAAGTGTCTAGGAAACTAGGGGCTATTCAAGTTTATTGGAGTCTAGCGCTGTCGTTTCTCGTTTTTTGGCAAAAGTAGCAATTGAGGCTCTTGCACTTCACATCCAAGAAAATGAATATTTGCTCGATGAACTTTTTAATAATAACCAATTAGACCTACTGAGAAACCACGCGAGGAAAGGTGAAACAATAAATTGGCCCGTATCAATTAGAAGAATCTACCATGAGGATGCGACTTGGGACGCCGACGGTTTAAAAAATTTTCAGATTGTTCATGAGTTTGACTTTCTGTGTACGGATGAATACGAGATTTACTTCGTTCTCTCTTTATTCGGAGTTGAATATGTTATTAACATGGGAGGGCCATCCTTAGAGGGATGGGAGCGATGGCTAGCTGAAACTGAGGATAATTCTCCACTTCATCATGGAAAAAATGCGACCATAGAGAAAATGCGTTGAACTAAGGATTCCTGTTTTCTTCACGAACACGCCGTGAAAATGTTTATGCAATTTTTGAAGAGACTGCCATTCTCCGCCAATCAGTAATCTACTCAGCCGATAGAAACAAAGCTCCACCGACCAATCTACCTACAAATGCGAGAGCGGTTCGAATGAGTCGATTATTTGGCTCCGCCAGGTGAGGATGAGCCGAGTCCTAATCCTCCAACAACGCCCCTTGCTTGCGGTAGCTGAGGGGGTCTTTGCCGGCGACTTTGGCGATGCGGTCGCCGGGTTGGACGAGGCGGTGTTCGTTGAAGGCGAACAGGCGGCCTGACTGTTGGGTGGTGACCGCGTGGCGGTTATCGCCGGGTTCGGCCGCGGGGTCGATGACGACGGCGACGGTGGCGCCGGCCTCCACAATTGTACCCAGCGGATATTGATAGCTGACGATACCGGCGACGCCTGCATTGATGGTATCGACGGCGTCCAGGCGATAGCCGGTAACCTCCGCCGAGGGCGGGTGGCTGATCTGCGCGATTGCCCCTTCCGCCAGCACGCCCGCGCGCACCATATAGCGCATCAGGCCTTCGGCATCGCGCTGGCCAAGCGCGTCATTCACATCGCCCTTGCCGCGCAATTCGATCGTCGCGCCGAAGCAGGCGACGGGCAGGTCTTCCGCCCCCTCCACGCCCAATTCGGCCAGGCGCCACCAAACCTCCACCGGGGCGGTGTCGAAGGCCCCGCCGCCGGCGTCTTCTTCCAGCAACACGACCTCAATCCCCATATCTGCGCCGAGGCCAAGCGCCGTCTCCTCCCGCGATAGGTTGGCGTAGAGATGCAATTCCGCCTCCCCATCGCAATGCAGGTCCAGCACATGGTCCGCATCCACCGACAGGCCCATCAGTTGCTTGCGCAATTCCATGACGGGGGTGCGGGCGCCCATTTCGCCCACGGCTTCACGCATGGCACCCCGGATGCGGTCGATATCGAAATCCACATCCCCCGACAGCGGCCCGTTCAGGCGATCCACCACCATCGGTGCCAAATCCGCCCAGGCGCGGTTATAATTGCCCGACCCGTCATAGGCATAGCGGCCAGAGACCACACCACCGGTGCGCTGGTCCATTCCAAGCGGGTTGGCATAGGGCACGACAATGATTTCACCGGAGATATGCCCAGCCTCATCCGCCGCATCCAACAGCGGGATCAGATGATGCAACGCCATCAATCCCGGCCATTCATCGGCATGCAGGGCGGCTTGGAGGTAAAGCTTGGGCCGCGCGTCCTCCACCCCATAGCGATGCATGCACAGATGCCGCGCGACGCCGGGGGTGGGCGCCATCAACTCAATCCGTTCGGTTCTGCGTGCCATGGGGTGTCCTTGATGTGAGGTCGCAAAGGGGGCATAGCCCAACTATGGACGCACAAGCGGGCCGCGGCTACCCTCGAGCGCCTTCGCGTGCTAGGTCAAGGCCGATTTCGCTAAATGGGAAGGGCCATAGCCCGTGATATCACCACCGCCTAAAGCAGGCGCAGTCGCCGCCGGCGATCCGGCCACCACGGCTGCCGCGCGGGAGATTTTGGCCGCAGGCGGCAGTGCGTGCGACGCGGCCCTGGCCGGTATGCTGGCCGCCTGCGTGGCGGAGCCTGTGTTGTGTTCGCTGGGCGGTGGGGGATTTTTATTGTCGGTGCCGAGAGAGGGCGGCGCGGCGCGCGTCTTCGACTTTTTCAGCCAAACGCCGGGTGTAAAGCGCGCGGCGGAAGAGCTGGACTTTCGCCAAGTTACCGTCGATTTCGGCGCCGCCACGCAAGATTTCCACATCGGCAAGGCCGCCGCTGCCGTGCCGGGCATTCCCGCCGGTCTGTTCGCGGTGCATCGGCTACGCGGGCGATTGCCGCTGGCCGAAATCGCCGCCCCCGCCCTGCGTCTGGCCCGCGACGGGCACCGGCTCGGCGCGTTTCAGGCGCTGCTATTGAATGTCGTCGCGCCCATCATGTTGGACAGCGACGGTGCCCGCGCTCTGATGGCCGATGCGGCAAACCCAACGCGTGTGATGGGCACCGGCGCGGTGCGCCGCCTGCCCGGCTTTGCCGAGACCTTAGAGGCGATGATCGCGGAAGGCCCCCGCTATTTCTATGAAGGCCCACCGGCCCAGGCGATTGCGGCGAGCGCCCAAGACGGCGGCCTATTGCGCGCGCAAGATTTGGCGGCCTATCAGGTGGCGGTGCGCGACCCATTGCGGCTGCGGGCGCTGGGGGCGGAGATTTTGACCAACCCCGCCCCGTCCGCCGGCGGTGCCCTGATCGCCGCACAGCTTAGCATTTTGGATCGCCTGTCGGGCCAATACCGGGGCGCCGCCGAACAGGCCGCCGCCATCGCGGGCACCATGGGCGCGGTCACGCAGGCGCGCAGCACCACCGGCTTCGACAGGGCGGAGGATATCGACCAAATCCGCGCGGCAAGTCAGCGCTTGCTGGCTCCCGCCACCCTGGACCGGCTGGCGGGCCGCGCGCGCAAAATCGGTGGTACGACCCATATTTCCGTCGTCGATGCACAAGGCGATTTGGCCGCGCTGTCCCTATCCAATGGCGAGGGCAATGGCCAGATTATCCCCGGCACCGACCAGATGATGAACAATATGCTGGGGGAAGAAGACCTGAACCCGCGCGGCTTTTTCACCTGGCGGGAGGATACGCGCATCGCCTCCATGATGGCGCCGAGCGCCCTGATGATGGGTGCGGGCCGTCGCATCGCGCTTGGCACCGGGGGATCGAACCGCATCCGCTCCGCCATTTTCCAGACAAGCGCCCATCTGCTGGGCGACGGCGCGACGCTGGCCCAGGCGGTGGAGCACCCGCGCCTGCATGTGGAAGGCACGCGGCTGGAAATCGAAGGCGGGCAGGCGCGTGAGGTGGCCGATCATCTGGCGACCCTGTGGCCGGATCATCGCCTGTGGCCGGATCGCAATGTCTTCTTCGGCGGCGTGCATGCGGTTGAACAGGCACCCGACGGCAGTTTCCACGCCGCTGGCGACCCGCGCCGTGGCGGCGTGGGGGAGGTCGTCGAATGATCGACCCCATCCTGGATCCAATCTTTTACCTGGCCGCCATTCCCGCCGTGCTGATCGCGGGTATCTCCAAGGGCGGCTTTGGCGGCGGGTTGGGCTTGATGGCCGTGCCGCTGATCGCGTTGGTCGTCGGCCCGGTGGAGGCCGCCGCGATCATGCTGCCGATCCTATGCACCATGGATTTATTCGGACTGGCGGCCTATCGGCGGACCTGCGATTGGCGTAATCTGGGACGTCTATTGCCGGGCGCGTTCGTTGGATTGCTTATCGGGGCGCTAACCTTCCGTTGGCTGAACGCAGATGCGGTGCGCCTGATCATCGGGCTGGTCGCGGTTTTGTTCACCCTGCAACATTGGTTCGCCATCGGGCCGAAGCGCGCGGATGGCAAGCCGCCGGGCCCCAGCTACATCAAGGGTGGTGCCTGGGGCACGCTGAGCGGTTTTACCAGCTTCGTCGCCCATGCCGGCGGCCCGCCCTTGCAGTTTTATATGCTGCCGCAAAAGATCGACAAAACGCTTTATGTCGGAACGACGGTTTGGTTCTTCCTGGCGGTCAATTACGTGAAGCTGGTGCCCTATACGATGTTGGGGCTGTTCTCGGCGGAGAATTTGGGAACCTCCCTGATCCTCCTACCCCTGGCACCGCTTGGTGTCTGGGCGGGCGTGAAGTTGCATACGCTCGTCAGCCAGCAGCTATTTTACCGCATCGCCTATATGTTGTTGATGGCCACAGGCCTAAAGCTTTGCTGGGACGGGGTGTCAGGCTTGCTTTAAGCGCCCGACGTACCGGCGCTATTTGCCGCCACCCCCGGCTTCACCGCCCCTTCCGGCACCACGCCCATCAGCCAATCGCGCAAAAGATGCGCTTCGACGCTGAGCGGTCGATCGGTGCGCCGCACCAGGAAATTCGCGCCGGGCGAGGCCGTCTCAACCTTGGTCAAGCGCACCAAGCGCCCTTGGGCTACCAAATCGCTGATCAAGGAATGCCAGCCCAGTAACGCGCCTTGGCCATCCAACGCCGCCTCCACCGCAATGGAATAGCTGTTGATGTGGTTAAGCCGCAGCGCCTGGGCGGGCAGGCCGACGCTGCGCATCCATTCCGGCCAGCCCAGCCAGCCTTCTTCCTGCACATCCCCGATATCGATCAAGGGCAGGGTCGCCAGCGTTTCCAGATCATCGATGGGGCCACGCTCGGCCAAAAATTCGGGCGCGGCTACGGGGTAAAGCCGGTCGGCGAATAGCATCTGGCTTTCCAGCCCCGGCCAATGGCCTTGGCCGAAGCGAACGGCCAAATCCACCCGCTTTTGGGTCAGGTCGATCGCAAAATCCGAAATTACATGATGCAGTTTCAAATGCGGATAGCGACGCCAAAAATCATGTAGGCGCGGCACCAGCCAAAAGCGCGCGACGGCGGACGTCGACCCGATCGTCACCTGCTCCACCGACGATCCGCGCAGGCCTCGTGCCGCACCCGCCATGCCGGCAAAGGCGGCGGCGACGGCGTCGTGGAAGGCCTCCCCGTCTTCCGTCAATTCAACGCGGCGATGCAGGCGGCGGAACAGCGGGCGCTCGAACCATTCTTCAAGGCGGCGAATCTGACGGCTGACGGCAGCCGGCGTCACGTTCAATTCGCCAGCTGCATCCTTAAAGCTCATCCTGCGCGCGGCTGCTTCGAAGGCGGCGACGGCGCTTAAGGGCGGTAAATCATGGGGGCTTTGTTGCATTACATGAAGTTACCTGATGGTTGCGATTTTGTCAGCTTTACGCTGAGGCAAAATTGACCGAAAAGCGAATACAACTTTTTTACGGCAGTTTATAGGGGCGTGCGAGTATGAGCGATCTTCTGAGCGACGGGCAAGCAGCCCCTTCGAACAAACTCACCTCACTTCAAGAAGCCCTGAGCCGCGTTACCGCCCCGGACAGCACCACCGGCCTGCCCAATAGCTGCTACACCGATGGCGAGACCATGGCGCTGGAGCGCGAGACGGTTTTTGCCCACCATTGGGCGGGCCTTGGCTTCACCGCCGATATCGCCAAGCCGGGCGACTGCCACCCCATCGATTTTCTGGGTCAGCCGCTTTTAATGGTGCGCGACAAATCGGGCCAGGCGCGTGTCTTCCATAATGTGTGCCGCCATCGCGGCATGTTGCTGGTGGAAAAGGCGGGGCCCAGCAAGGGCGTCTTGCGGTGCCGCTATCATAGCTGGGCCTACGACCTGGAGGGGCGGTTGAAGCGCACCCCCTATGTCGGGGGGGCGAATGAGGATACGCACCCGGATTTCGACCCCTCCTGCTATGGGCTGGTGGCGGTGCGCGCCCATGAATGGCTGGGCGTTATCTGGATTAATTTGGATGGGCAGGCGCCGGACTTTGAGGTCGCAAACGCGAAGTTGATCGAACGCTGGGGCGAATTTGCAGATGTGCCGCTGGTCCATACCGGCGATGATTGCCGCCTGACCTTCGATCTTCAGACCAACTGGAAGCTGGCGATGGAAAATTATTGCGAGGCCTATCACCTGCCCTGGGTGCACCCGTCGCTGAACAGCTATTCGCGGATCGAAGATCATTATAATATTGTGGAGCCGGGCAATTTTTCCGGCCAAGGAACCACAGTCTATAACCCGCTGCTGTCCTTTGATGGGCGCAAATTCCCGGCCCGGCCCGGCTTGTCGCAGATGTGGGACACGGGCGCGGAATATGTCTCGCTGTTCCCCAATGTGATGTTGGGCATCCACCGCGATCATTCCTACGCCATGGTCGTGCTGCCGGATGGGCCGACATCCACCCAAGAACGCCTGTCGCTTTATTATTACGACGAGGCCGTGCGCGACCCCGACTACGCCGAATTGCGCGCCGCCAATCAGCGCACCTGGGGGCAGGTTTTTGTCGAAGATGTCTTCGCCGTCGAAGGCATGCAAAAAGGCCGGAAATCCCCCGGTTTCGACGGTGGCGTCTTCACGCCTGTGATGGACCCGCCAACGCGCAGCTTCCACATGTGGGCAGCCGACGCGATGCTGCGTCATCCAGCCTTAAGCGAGAGCCGTTAAGGTGGGGCGATTTTACCCTATGGTCGCAGCCGCAAAGCTGGCATAAAACGCGCCCAAGCATCGCGGGCACATCGCCTTGGCGAATAAGTTTTAAGGCACGCGCGGCATGACGCTTCTTTTAGGGATCGACACGGGCGGCACCTACACCGATGCGGTGCTGTATGATGAGGCGTCAGGCCAAATCGTCACCGCCGCCAAGTCGCTGACGACCAAGCATGATTTGGCGCTGTGCGTCGGCGATGCGATTGACCGTGCCCTAGCCGCCGCGCCCGATGACGCGAAGGCGCGGATTGGCTTGGTGTCGCTATCGACGACGCTTGCCACCAACGCGATCGTGGAACAACACGGCTTCCCCGTCGCCCTAGTCATGATCGGCCAATCGCCCCAAGCAATGGACCGCGCCGGCCTATCCCAAGCGCTTGGCACCGATCCGGTGTTTTTCATAGACGGCGGCCATGAAGCCGGGGGCCAAGAGCGTGCGAGCCTGGATGAGGCCGCCGTCTTGGACGCCTGCGCCACGCTGCGTGACAAGGCGGCAGCGGTCGCGGTCAGCGGTTATTTTGCAGTCCGTAACCCCACCCATGAGAGCCGCGTGCGCGATCTGATCCGGGCCGAGACGGGCCTGCCCGTATCCTGCGGCCATGATTTGGCAAGCGCGTTGGACGCCCCGCGCCGCGCCCTGACCGCGCTATTAAATGCCCGTCTGATCCCGCTGTTGCAGCATCTGATCCTGGCGGTGCGCGGGCATCTGGAACAGCTTGGCATCCAGGCACCCTTGATGGTGGTTAAGGGCGACGGATCCTTAATCGCCGCCGAAAGTGCGTTGACGCGCCCGGTGGAAACCATCCTATCCGGCCCGGCAGCCAGCGTCGTAGGCGCCCGCGCGTTGGCGGGCGAGGCGGACTGCGTCGTCTCCGACATTGGCGGGACGACCACCGATATCGCGGTGCTGGTCGACGGCAAGCCGGTAATGGACCCGGATGGTGCTTCCGTCGGCGGATACCGCACGATGGTGGAGGCGGTCGCCGTGCGCACCATCGGCCTTGGCGGGGACAGCGAGGTGCGCCTGGACGAAGAAAAGAATCTGATCATCGGGCCGCGCCGCATCGTGCCGATCAGCCTGCTGGCGCGCGATTGGCCGGCGGTGACGGCGGTGCTGCATGACCAAGCCGCCCGGGCCTGGCCGAAGGATCAGGACGGACGCTTCGCCCTGCGTCTGCGCACGCTTGGCCCCGGCACAAAGCTATCGCGCAATGAGGCTGCCGTTTGGGATCAGTTGGACGTTGGGCCGGTTTCGCTCGAAAAATTGTTCGCGGGCCGGGCCTCCGAACAACCCCTGCAACGGTTGGTCGATCGGGGATTGGTGATTTTATCCGGCTTCACGCCGTCCGATGCGGCCCATGTCCTCGGGCGGCAAGATGATTGGGATAGCGCGGCGGCGCGGCTGGCAGCGACCCTGATGGCGCGATCCGAACGCCGTGCCGGGCATCCGCTTGCGCCCTCAGCATCCATGCTGGCGGAATGGGTGATCGACCAACTGACCCGCCAATCCGGTGAAGCGATTATCGCCACCGCCCTGGCGGAAGAAGACCGCACCCGCCGGCACGCCGCCCAAGGCCAAGCCGCCCCCGCCTTGGCCGCCCCCGCCTGGGCCGCCCCCGCCTGGGCCGCCCCCGCCTGGGCCGCACGGATGGGCGATGGTGTACCCTTCGGGCCAAGCGCAAAGCGGTTCCTCGACAACGCATTAGGGCCAGACACCGGCGGCGGAATGCTATCCTTCACTGTTACCTTGAACCGACCGCTAATCGCCATCGGCGCACCGGCGGCGACCTATTATCCCGGCATTGCCGCGCGGTTGGGTGCGCGCCTTGTGGTGCCGGACGGGGCGGGGGTGTGTAATGCGCTGGGCGCGGTTGCCGGCGGCGTCAGTCAACGCCAAACGATCCTGATCACCGCACCGGAAGAAGGCCGCTATCGCCTGCATACCGAACAGGGCCTGGAAGATTTTCAGGATTTGGAAAAAGCCGCAGCCCGGGCTGAAGTCTTGGTGCGCGAGGGTGCACAGCGCAAAGCGCGCGAGGCAGGCGCCGGCGAAATTCACACCCACCAATCGCGCACAGACCGCACGGCCCAGGTCGGCCCGGGTCATGAAGTCTTCGTCGAAAGCGAAATCTGTGCGACCGCCTATGGCCGACCGCGCCTTAGTGCGGCGGCGCGCGAGAAGGCCTAGTCCAGCCGACCCAACAGCGCGCTTAACGGATGGTCGGATCGCCAGTCTGAACGCACGCGGTCGATCACCTCGGGCGATAGGTAATGATCGACGCGCCCGCGTACATGATCAATCAGGCCGGCATCGGTGTTTTCCGCCGACCAGTCTTCGGTGTCGCTGGCGCTGTGTTTATCGGCGCGCGCGGTGCCTTCGCTTTCAACCCGCCACTTCGCGCACCAGGTGATCGACCACAGCCACATCAGCCGACGCAGCGCCATCATATGGGGCGCTTGGCGGGCCGCCATATCAGGGGGCAACGCCTTTAAATAGTGATCGTAAAAGCCTGCGATGTCATCCTGGCTCGGCTCGGCATATGTCGCGACATCCCAGGTGGTGGATGTGTAAAGCGTCGCGTGCGCCAGATCGAACCCGGCGGCACCATAACGCGCTTTCTCCAAATCCACCAACACCGCGCGGCCCGTCGCCTCCTCCACCAAAAAATTACCGGGATGGGCGTCAAAGGAAATCAGCGTGATCGGGGGGGCTTCCTTGAGACCGTCCCGGTGTGCGCTGGCGGCCGTGATTTCGACCTCGATCATCGCGCGGGCATCTCGCTCCAAGCCGGCGGCGTCCAGGTGGCGGGCGTGATCCATAACTTCCGCCAGCGTCGCAGAATAGGGCGCACCAGGATCGGCCAAGGGCGGGCGGTCTGCGACCGGCGGCACGTCCAGCCCATGGATTGAAGCCAAGGCGGTCGCAATAGCCGGCAAATCATCCGGCAGCTTGGCCACCCGCCCTTCAATTTCTTCCACCAGCAACGCGCCCATCGGCAGGGTGCGGCTGGGCCGCAATTGGCCGTAATAAAGGGGAACATGACCGCTCAAACCGGCGCGTTCGAAGCAGGCGGCCTGATACTCAAGATTACGCCCCGCATCCAGGCGCATTTGGCTTTGCCGCGGTACGCGCAGCAGGCGTCCGGCACCCAGAATCCGCACATGGTCATGCGCCAAGCCGGTGGTCGGCAGCATTTCCAATTGATCCCGGGACATCCCGGCATAGGCGGGGATGGCGCCCAAGGCGCGGGCCAGATCAAAGACCGGATCGTTTCGTGTCACCCTCGCCCCTTCGATCCTGCCTGTTTGGCGTATTTGTGAGCATTATATTTAGTGTAATCGGCCCCCGTATCAATATCTTCCAACATCGCATTCTCCCGCACCGTCCAATCGCGCGGCAGGCTCGCGACCGTATCTTTGTACGCGTACGGGCTTGACCAGCGTACGCCTCTGAATATCCGATAGGGTACACCCCGCAATCGGCGCAAACCAATCAGCCAATACCCCCCATCCGGCGCGGGCCCCAACGTGGCGGGGGCACGGCCCAAATCGCGAAAGGCCTGGGCGATATGATCGGGGGTGATGCCCGGAATATCGCTGCCTATGATGACGGCAGGGCCAGGGGGAAGGCCAGGGGGAATCCTGTGGAACAAGCGCGCCATGCGCTGGCCCAACCCCCCGCGTCCTTGCGGGATAAGCCGCACGCCGGATGGCAAAATTCCGCGCCAAAGGCGGCGTGCGCGCGCCGTATCGGGGGTGATCGCAAGCCAGGTCGTCCAGCGCGGATCCGACCCCGGCCCGCGCAGCAGGCGCATCAATTGCCCGCGATAAAAGGCAAGTGCTGCCACCGGCCCGATATCGCGGGCCAATCGCTTCTTGCCCTGGCCCAAACGCGGCAGGCGGGCGAAGATCACTAAATGTTGGGTTTGTGGGCGGGGCATGCGGCGCTTTCCCTATAAACCAGCCTATCCGCGATACAGCCGTGCGATCACACGGGGCGGTACGCCCAAAAAATAAAGGCCGAGACAGACCAGATTGCGCGCGCCCCGCCGACTATAGCCCGATTTCCGGTAGCGCGCCGCACTGGTGCGCGCATAACCGCCCAAGGCGACCAAATTTTTCCGCCCAGACGCCTGCGCAATCCGTCGGATCAGGGCCACATCTTCCATCAACGCCACGTGCGGGTAGCCGCCGACGCGCTCATAAAGCCTACGCGACAAAACCAACCCTTGGTCGCCGTATGCCAACCCCAAAACCCGCGCGCGCCACGCCACAAACCGTTCAACCCGGCGCGCGGCGGGGGCGGAATCATCCAGGCGAAGTTGGAAATAGGCGGCCTTGTCCACCGCGCCGTCGAGCTTGGTGAAAGCCAAAATCTGGGCCGGCCAGTCGGGCGGGGGCTGCGTATCGGCATGTAGGAAGAACAGCCAATCGCCAAAGCCATGGCGCGCGCCTTCGGCCAATTGCGGCCCCCGCCCACCATCGGCCACCGCGATCCGCGCGCCGAAGCGTTGCGCGATATCTAGGGTCTCGTCCGTTGAGCCGCCATCGACCACGATGACATCCACGCGCATGCCCGGCGTGGGCACGCTTAACGCGTGCAGCGTGTCGCGCAAGCCATCGGCGGCATTCAATGTCGGGATAATGATGGCAAGGCTGATGGCCTCAACCTCAATCGCTCCGCCCTCACTCACGAGCGCGGGGATCCCAGCAGGGTTTCCAGCGGCCAGCCATCCACCTGCTTCACCGGCTTCGTGACGATATAGGTGAAATAGCGTTCGATCCCCAGGTCGGCGGCCAGCATCTCGTCAATCATGCGTTGATAGCCCGCGATGCTGGGGGCCGCGACCAAGGCGATGTAATCAACCCCGCCGCCAATCGCGTGGCAGGATAGAATTTCCGGGCGCGCGCGCACCGCATCTTCGAAGAACTTAAAATCAACCGCCCCGTGACGCGCCAAAGTTATCTCCACATAGACCAGCGATAAGGCCACCAACCGGTCAATATCGATCAGCGCACGATAGCCGCTGATATAGCCAGCCGCCTCCAAGCGCTTCACACGCTCATGCGCGGGGCTGGCGCTTAGGCCCACCTGATCGGCCAGCGCGGTTTTGGTCATGCGGCCATCGCGCTGCAAGGCGGCGAGGATCTTCAGGTCGATCGAATCCAATTTCGGGGCGCGGGCGTCACTTGGCATGGGATATATCCTACCCCGCCCGCGGCGTGGAGGCGAGGGCCAGCGTGCGCGCCCGCACCCGCTCGCGATGGAAGGCGTAGAGGCCCGTGCCCACCACCACCGTCGCCCCGATCAGCATCCAGCGATCCGGCACCTCCGCAAAGACGAAATAGCCAAGCCCGATCGCCCAGATCAAATTGGAATAACGGAAGGGGGCGATGAAACTGATATCGCCTTGGCGCATGGTCATGATGGAAAATAGATAGCCCGCAAAGATAAAAACCGCCGCCCCGGCCAAGGCCCAGCCGCCGCCCACCGTGACGGGTGCCCAGACCCCGGTAATCGCCACACCGCCGGCCCCCACCAGCGTGATCGCCACCGCCGTCAGGCTGGCGGCCAGCAGCGATGGCACGGCGCGCGACAGCTTGCTTGTTGCCAAATCGCGCAACGTCACGAACCCCACCGCCGCCAGGGCGTAGAGGGCATAGCTATTAAACCCCTCCACCCCCGGGCGCACGATGATCAAAACGCCGGTGAAGCCGGCCGCAATCGCCAGATAGCGCCGCCAGCCCACGACCTCCCCCAAAAACAAGGCACCGGCCAGCGTCACCGCCAGCGGCAGGGCCTGCAAAATCGCGGTGGCGTTCGCGATCGGCATATTAAACAGCGCGGTCAGGAAGCACAGCGTCGCCCCAACCTCCCCCACCGTGCGCAAGCCCAGAACAGCCCAATCCCGGCGCGCGGGAAAATGGCGATAGGCGCCCATGGCAAAGGCCAGGCAGGCGATCAGGACACTGGCCCCAAGCCCACGCAGCAGCAGGATTTGAAACAACGCCAACTCGGCAGAGGCGAGCTTGATCAGCGCGTCGTTGATCCCGAACCCCGCCATGGAGCCCATCATCAACAGCGCCCCCCTGACATTGTCCGATAGCGCGCCCGGCGCCTTTGCACGATCCCCCGTCATGACGGCCTTCTAGCGCGTGCCCGCCTACCCGTCCAGCGCGGGGCGTCCAGCGCGGGGCGTCCATCCAGCGTGGGCCGCCCAGTAAGGCAGGCAACGCTCCGACAGGCTTTGCACGCAAAACCATATATGTTCTTTTTTAGGTTGTAATACGTTAAATTTCATATTATTTAGAACAAATCATATCTATGGAGATATTCGTGACCAACTTCTTCGCCCTAGCCGACGCCATCGGCCCCGACTACAACAGCGCGCCGGACGATGTGCGCGCCGCCAAGGGCGCGCTCACCACGCTTGGCCTTTACAAGGCGCCGTTCGGCACCAACGACGCCATACCCGACCGGGGCCTGTTCGATGGGCTGAAAACCTTCCAGCGCGCGCGTGCGCTGAAAATCGACGGCGTGGTGAAGCCGGGCGGGGAGACGGAGACACGTCTGAATGCGGATCTGCGCCACGCGTCGAAAACGACCGCCCCGCCTCGCCCCACCACGCGCGCCACCAAACGGGATAAGCCGCTCACCCTCTCCGACAGCGTCGGTGCGGCGGCCACCAACGCCGCCCCCGATGTGGCCAAGGCGCGCGATGCGCTCGCCCGGATTCAGGCGCTGTCACCGCAATTGGCTGGCCAGGCCCCCGCAGGCCAACCCCTCACTGGGTCCCAAAACCAACCCGACCCCTTGGGCGAGGCCTTAAGCGAGGCGATTCACGCCCTCCAGGCCCGCTACGGCCTGAAACGCGACGGCTGGATGCGACCGGGTGGAGAGACGGAAAGCGCCCTCAACCGCCTGGTCACGCCCCTGGTCACGCCCTTGGTCACGCCCCTCTCAACCGACACGGAAGAACCGGATCAAGAAGAGCCGGAGGAGGATCCGCCAGAGGAGGAAGGCCCCGACCAAGAGGAACCCGACCCGGATGAGCCCGACGGGGATGAGCCCGACGGGGACGATCCGGAGGAGGAAGACCCCGACCCAGAAGCGCCGGACGACGACAAACCGGAGGACAAGCCCCCGCACGATCCGGAACGCTGCCGCATTCTGCTCGAACGAATCGCGCGGTTGGAGGCCAAACGCGAAGCGATCAAGGATGAGATCGAAAAGCAAGAGGCAGAACGAGACCGCCTTTCCGAAGAGCATGATCGGCTAGAGGCGAAGATCGAGGACGGACTCTCTGGCCTGGCGAGCCTGATTACTGGACCGCTTCCATTCGCCATCGTGAGGCTTATCCAGACCGGGAGTTTCCGGGACGCGTTACGCGAATTGCGAAAGCGGCTTAACCTGCTGGACACCGCACAAAACGTCGGCAAAATTAAAAAAAACATCGATGCGATGGAAAAAGTCGAGTCGGACATGCGGGATTTGGAGAAGACTCTCGGCAAGCTTAGAGGCAAGAGCAAAGAGCTTAGCAAGAGGCTTGAGACCCTTAAGGGTGAGGCCCGCGATAGAAACTGCGCTGTCTATTAAGAACAACCAACGCGTTCAAGGCCTGGAACGACTGAATCCACGAGTTCGCGATCCAGATCATCAAGCAATCGCCCAACACGCTCGCGCTCTTCTGATAAAGGAAAGCCCTCCAATTCTCCTTGTGTAAGCCAACTATACGCTCTTTCTAATCTTTTATTTTTTGGCGTAGCGGTGCTCTCGTAAGCACGCGCAATCGCCAGGAATGATCCCTCGATGCAGTGCTCCGTCGCCATAAAGAGAGCCGTTTTTCCATCCTTCCAAGACACCCCCGGCAGTTCGCCCCGGACGGCTGCGACGCCGTAGCGATAGTAGGCCTGGGGGTAGCTGTCATAGACCGAATGCAGCATTGATGACCCCACCTCTTTCGAGGCCGGCAGCCCCATGCCGGACCAATCACGCGCCTGCCCGCGCATCAAATCCAGCGCGAAACTGGTCTTTTCCGCTTCCGATGACGCCTCCAACGCCTCCGCCCATGGGATCGCCGGCAGGAGTGATGGGGGAATCGGACGCCCGCTCAGAAGACCTTGGACAAGGGGCTGAAAGGGCTGAAATTCAGCAAGCCAAGCTTGGCTGATCAACCAAAGTGCGAAGCCCTCCCGCGCTGCCTTGCGATCTTGGGCGACCCCGTGGCCATGCCAGCGTTTCCAGAGTGTAAAATGCCACGCGCCAAGGTCGGCATATTGCTCCGCCGCGCGGAATGCTCGATAGGCGGCCTCGGAATCATAAGGCTGACACAGCGCTTGATCGTATAATTGACCTCTGAAATCTTCTATCAGGCTCTTATCAATCGATCGCGACGGCTCGCGTGCCAGCACCTCTTCCACGCCCGTGCAATCGCCCGCCAGCGCTTGGCGGTACTCCGTCTCGAACTCCGCAAAATACTCATAATAACGATGCGGCAGCGGCCCAATCGGGTCGGCCTGTGCCAGGGACCCTTGCCCGATGGACGCGCAGCCACATAGCGCCAGCAGCAAAATGACAGCCCCCGACCTGCGCACCCGCTTCTCATGGTTTCTTTGAAATATTACCCGCATGAGCCGTATTTTATTAAAACGAGGCGGGGCAGCAATGGGAAAAAGTCATGCAGGACCTGCAAGAAATTATCGACGCGCTTTCTGGGAAGCGCGAAGAGCTTAGCAAGAGGCTTGAGACCCTTAAGGGTGAGGCCCGCGATAGAAACTGCGCTGTCTATTAAGAACAACCAACGCGCTCGTATTCTGGAACGACTGAGTCCAGGATTTCGCGAGCTAGATCATCAAGCAACCGCCCAACACGCTCGCGCTCATCTGATAAGGGAAACCCATCTAATTCTCCTTTTGCAAGCCACCTATAGGCGTCTCGCAACCTTTTGTTCGATGGGGTGGCGGTGCTTTCATTAGCGCGCGCAATCGCCAGGAATGATCCATCAATACAGTGCCGTGTCGCCATAAAAAGCGCCGTTTCCCCATCCTTCCAACTCACCCCTGGCAGTTCACCGCGCACGGCTGCGACGCCGTAGCGATAGTAGGCCTGGGGATAGCTGTCATAGACAGAATGCAGCATTGATGACCCCACCTCTTTCGACGCCGGCAACTGCGTGCCGGACCAATCGCGCGCCTGCCCGCGCATCAAATCCAGCGCGAAACTGGTCTTTTCCGCGTCCGATGACGCTTCCAACTCCTCCGCCCAGGCGATACCGTCTAGCAGCGACGGGGGGATAGGTCGCCCGCTCAAAGCAATCTCAATATCTCTGCCAAGGCCGCGAACTCCGGCGATTCCGGTGAGGCGCAACAACCAGAGTGCGAAGCCCTCCCGCGCTGCCTTGCGATCTTGGGCGACCCCGTGGCCATGCCAGCGTTTCCAGAGTGTAAAATGCCACGCGCCAAGGTCGGGATTTTGCTCCGCCGCCCGGAATGCTCGATAGGCGGCCTCGGGATCATAAGGCTGACACAGCGCTTGATCGTATAATTGACCTCTGAAATCTTCTATCAGGCTCTTATCAATCGATCGCGACGGTGTGCGTGCCAGCACCTCCTCCACGCCCGTGCAATCGCCCGCCAGCGCTTGGCGGTACTCCGTCTCGAACTCCGCAAAATACTCATAATAACGATGCGGCAGCGGCCCAATCGGGTCGGCCTGTGCCAGGGACCCTTGCCCGACGGACGCGCAGCCACATAGCGCCAGCAGCAAAATGACAGCCCCCGACCTGCGCACCCGTTTCTCATGGTTTCTTTGAAATATTACCCGCATGAGGCGCATGTTATTCGATCGACGTGCTGTTGTCTTTCTTCCTGCGATCAGCGGAATGGGGCGCATCCGGTACCGGGTCAAAGCCGCTATCGCCCCAGGGATGGCAGCGTGCGATCCGTCCAAAGGCCAAACGCGTGCCCTGGATGACGCCGTGGGTGCGCACAGCCTGGGCTGCATATTCCGAACAGGTTGGCAGGAACCGGCATTGCCGCCCGATCAGCGCGGAGAGCGTATAGCGATAAATATGGATCAGCCCCAGCACCAGGCGTTGGCCCAGATGAAACGGGGTCGCGCGCATCACCCGGCGGCCTTATCGAAGGCCTGCACCGCCGCCTTGAACGGCAACATTATGGAGGCATGGCGCGATTTATGGTTTCGGGCGGGCAGCAGCACTTCAAGCTCTGACCACGGCCCCTGTGGGGCGGGGGCGGCATGCTTTAGCATCGCCTCCATCCCATCGCGCAAATCAACCAGCTGGGCGCGCGTGCATCCGACAACATGGCGTTTCATGATGGCAGCGGCACTTTGGCCCAGCGCACAGGCGCGCACTTCTTGACCGTAGGCGGCCACCCGCCCGTCGGCCACCCGCATATCGACACGAATGCGGCTGCCGCAAAGCGGGCTGGTCAATTGCACGCTGGCCTGCGGATCGGCCAAGCGGTCATCGGGCGCCAAGCTTTTCGCGGCGGCCAGGATTTGCGCGTTATAGAGGGTGTCACTCATCAGCGGTCACTCTGTTCCGCTCACGCGGACGTTAGGGGGCTCTGCCTCTGATATTGTTGACTTGGCCGGTCGTTACAACAATATACGCCCGCATTGGCGTACCCCCCTTTGGTCCGCCGGGCCTTAACGCCTATATAGAGGGGTTAAGGGGGAGGGTCTAGAACAGCCCGCCCGAGGCCCCCGTCCCAGTACCCGTCCCAGTACCCGTCCCAGTACCCGTCCCAGTACCCGTCCCAGTATTCGAGCCCAAGAAAGTAGGACTGCCGCATGCCCGATACCGCCAACAAGCCCGCCGCCAACGCCCAGCGCCCAGAACACGACGAGGCGGAGCAGGCTGTCCGTACCCTCTTGGCTTTCATTGGGGAGGATCCCGACCGGGAGGGGCTGTTGGATACGCCCAGCCGCGTCGTGCGCTCCTACAAAGAATTTTATGCGGGATATGCTGAGGATCCGGAAGAGGAACTGCGGCGCACCTTCGAAGAAACCGAAGGCTATGACGAGATGGTGATGCTGCGCGGCATCGGCTTTGAGAGCCATTGCGAACATCACATGGTCCCGATCATCGGCACCGCCTCGATCGCCTATCTGCCGAACAAGCGCGTTGTGGGAATCTCCAAGCTGGCGCGGGTTTTGGAAATCTTCGCCAAGCGCCTGCAAACCCAAGAAACCATGACCGTTCAGATCACCGAGACGATTGAAAAAGTGCTGAAGCCACGCGGCGTCGCCGTCGTGATCGACGCGGAACATCAATGCATGACCACCCGCGGCATTCGCAAGCACGGCGTCAGCACGATCACCAGCCATATGACCGGCGACTTCCGGACCGACCCGGAAATGCGGCGTGAATTTCTGGCGATGGTGAAGGGCTAAAGGCCTCTGAGGCGGGCGCCATAGGTCACAATCCCCCCTCGACCCACCGTCCGGCGTCCGCTAAAGGGTGAGGGGTCGGAAAAACTGCTGGTGGGGAAGCGATCCAATGGCTGAAAAACACTATGGGTTCGAAACCTTGGCGCTGCATGCAGGTGCCGCCCCGGATAGTGTGACGGGCGCGCGCGCCACACCGATTTACCAAAACACCTCCTACGTCTTTGATTCGGCCGATCACGCCGCCTCGCTCTTCAATTTGCAAGAGCCGGGCTTCATCTATTCCCGCCTGACCAACCCCACCGTCGCCGTCTTGGCAGAGCGTTTGGCAGCCCTGGATGATGGGGTCGGCGCGGTGGTAACCGCATCCGGCCATGCCGCCCAGATTTTGGCGCTGCTGCCCTTGATGCAGCCGGGCGATCATATCGTGGCCGCCGATAAGCTATATGGCGGATCCATCAATCAGATGGGCCACACCTTCAAAAAATGGGACTGGCAGGTCGATTTCGTCGATGCCACGGACCCCAAGGCCTTCGCCGCCGCCATCACGCCACGGACCAAGGCGCTTTTCATCGAGGTTCTGGCCAATCCGGGCGGGGTGGTGCTGGATCTTGAAGCCATCGCCGACGTGGCGAAGGATGCCGACATCCCGCTGATCGTCGACAACACGATGGCGACCCCCTATCTGTGCCGACCGTTCGATTTTGGCGCCAGCCTTACCACCTATTCCACCACCAAATTTTTGCAGGGCCAGGGTGTGGCACTGGGCGGGGCGGTTGTTGATAGCGGGCGCTATGACTTCGCCAAGCCGGACAAATTCCCCTCACTGGCCAAGCCGGCGCCGGAATATCATGACCTGATTTTCTGCGAGACCTTTGGCAGCCTGGCCTACACTATCTATGGCCAAGCCGTGGGCCTGCGTGATTTAGGCCCGACGCAGCAACCGATGAACGCCTTCCTGACCCTGTTGGGGATCGAAACCCTACCGCTTCGCATGGACCGCCATTGCCAAAACGCCTTGGCCATCGCGCGCCATTTGGAGGGGCATAAGGCGGTCGCGCGGGTTAATTATGCGGGCCTGGAAAGCTCCCCCTACTATGATTTGGGGCGCAAATATCTGCCGAAGGGTGCCGGCTCCGTCTTCACGATTGAACTGGCCGGTGGGTTTGAGGCCGCCAAAAAGATGGTTGAGGGGGTCGAGCTTTTCAGCCATCTGGCCAATATCGGCGACGCGAAGTCGTTGATCCTTCACCCCGCCTCCACCACCCACAATCAGTTGAGCGCGGAGCAGCAAACCGCAGCCGGCGCCGGGCCGGAGATGGTGCGCCTGTCGGTTGGGCTTGAAACGGTGGAAGACCTGATCGAAGACCTGGACCGGGCCTTGGGCCTCGCCGGCGCTTAAAGCCGCGCCGGTCACAAGACGATGGGAACCCGTTCTTTATGGCTGACAATCCGCTGCTAAGCTTGCTTGCAACGCGGCCTTTCCTGATCGCGGACGGCGCGATGGGCACAAATCTTTTCGCCCGCGGCCTTCAAAGCGGCGACGCGCCGGAATTCTGGAATCTGGACCATGTGGACCGGATTGAAAGCGTGCATCAGGAATTCATTGAGGCGGGTGCGGATATCATCCTGACCAATAGCTTTGGCGCCAACAGCTATCGCCTGAAATTGCATGACGCGGAAAGCCGCGCGGCGGAATTATCCAAGGCTGCCGCCCAAGTCGCGCGACGGGTCGCGGATCAAGCGGGAGACCAGGCGGGAGACCAGGCCGGCCGCACGGTGGTGGTCGCCGGGTCCATGGGCCCGACGGGGGAATTGTTTCAGCCCGTCGGCCCCCTATCCCACGAAGACGGCGTCGCCGCCTTTGCCGAACAGGCCCAGGGCCTGGTCGAGGGCGGCGCGGATATCTTGTGGATTGAAACGATGTCCAGCCGCGAAGAAGCGGCAGCGGCGGTCGAAGGGGCGGCGCGCACGGGCAAACCGGTGGTCAGCACCATGACCTTCGATACGGCCGGCAAAACCATGATGGGCCTGTCGCCGCAGGACGCCTATCGCCATCTGCGCGCCCTGCCCCATCAACCCGCCGCCATTGGCGCCAATTGCGGGCTGGGCGCCACCGAGAATGTGTTGTCCATCACCCAAATGCACGGCGTTGTCGAGGCGGGATCGGTCATCGTGGCCAAGGCCAATTGCGGGGTTCCGGAATTCAAGGGCGGCGAATTCCGCTATACCGGCACGCCCGAATTGATGGCGGATTACGCGCGCCTTGCCCGGGACGCGGGCGCGCGCATCATCGGCGGCTGCTGCGGCACCGACGGCACGGTCCTAAAGGCCATCCGCGAAGCCCTGCAAGGCTACCAGCCGGGCCCGGTGCCAAGCCTTGAGCAGATCGTGGAAAAGCTGGGCCCACTCGCCGGCGTCACCGACCGCCCGGCCCATGGCCACGGCGCTGCGGGCCCCGAAGACAGCCCCCGCCCGCGACGGCGTCGGCGCGGGTGAAATCGGGCGGACTTGGAAAAATCGCCCGTTTGCGCCATATAACGCAACAGACCATCCACCCAATAGAGGGAGAAATTGATATGTCGGAGCGCCGTTGGAGCATCTATCTATCCGGTGAAATTCACAGCGATTGGCGCGAGCAGATTGAGCAAGGCGTCAAGGCCGCCGGCCTGCCCGTCGACATCGCCGCCCCGATCACGGTGCATGAAGATTCGGACGATTGCGGCGTCGCCATCTTCGGCGCGGAGCCGGATAAGTTCTGGCATGACCGCAAGGGGGCCAACTTGAATTCGGTGCGCACCCAAACCCTGATCCAGGATGCCGACATCGTCGTCGTGCGCTTCGGGGAGAAATATAAGCAGTGGAACGCCGCCTTCGATGCTGGCTATGCCGCCGCGATGGGTAAGCCGATCATCACCCTGCACCCGCCGGAACATGACCATGCGCTAAAGGAAGTCGACGCCGCCGCCATCGCCATGGCGCGCGCGCCCGAACAGGTGGTCCAGGCGCTGGCCTATGTGATCAACGGCACGATGCCGGCGGCCAAGGCCCAGGCGGCGGCATAATCACCGCGAACGCGTAAGTCTAGGAGGGCTAGGGCTCAAGCAGGGCGTCCGGCATCCCATCGGCGCTCCCGCAACTCTGCGCAAAAGTAGGGGGCGGTGGATTGCCTCACCGTGGATTGCCTCGCCAGGGTTCGCGTGGGATCATCCGCGCCACGTGTCGAAAATCAAAAACACGACAGAGGAAACCCCAACCCATGGCCCTAAACCCCTATTTCATGCCAAGCGACGGCGGCGATACCGCGTTCACGGTCGAAGCCCCGAAGATCAAATTCGGCTATGGCGCGCTGGCAGAAGTTGGCGGCGACGCGAAGGCGCTTGGCATGACTAATGTCGCCTTGTTCTGCGATCCCAAGATCGCGGACCTGGGCCCCCGCAAGATGGTTGAGGACAGCCTGAAAGCCGCCGGCATCGCGGTCACGCTTTACAAGGATTTGGAGGTCGAGCCGACCGACCGCTCCTTCAAGGCGGCAGCCGACTTCGCGGTTGAGGGGCAGTTTGACGGCTATATCTCGCTGGGTGGCGGGTCGACGATGGATACCTGCAAGGCGGCCAATCTTTATGCCACCTACCCGGATGATTTCCTGGCCTATGTGAACGCCCCGATCGGGCAGGCAAAGCCGGTGCCCGGCCCCCTGGCACCGCATATCGCGTGCCCCACCACCTTTGGAACGGCCAGCGAATGCACCGGCATCACGATCTTTGATCTGCTGGAGATGGAGGCCAAGACCGGCATCGCCAGCCCGCGCCTGCGCCCGAATTTAGGGATTTTAGATCCGACCGTCCTGGAAAGCCTGCCCGCCCCGGTGATCGCGGCCAATGGCTTTGATGTTTTCAGCCATGCCTTCGAAAGCCTGACCGCGCGGCCCTATTCCCAGCGCCCCAAGGCCGATGACCCGCAAAAGCGACCGCTTAGCCAGGGGGCCAACCCCTATTCCGATTTGGCCTGCCAGGAGGCGATCCGTTTGGTCGGCGCGCATCTGGTTCGCGCCGTCAACGATCCCCAACCTGAGGATTATGAGGCCCTGATGTTCGCCGGCATGCTGGCCGGCATCGGCTTTGGCAATGCGGGCTGCCATGTGCCCCATGCGATGAGCTATGCGGTCGCCGGGCTGGTTGAGAATTACGTGCCCGAAGGCTGGCATACCAACGAGCCGATGGTGCCGCACGGGATTTCCGTCATCGTCAACGCGCCGGCGGTCTTCCGCTACACCGGCCAGGCCTGTCCGGAGCGCCATTTGATGGGCGCCAAGGCGATGGGTGCCGATGTCACAAACCTGAAGCCAGAGGAGGCGGGCGACGCGCTGGCCGATCGAATCATTGAGATGATGCGCGCCACCGGCATGCCGAATGGGCTGGAAGGGGTGGGCTATAAACCAGCCGATGTTCCGAACCTTGTTTCCAAGGCCGCGCCCCAGCGCCGGCTGTTGGATAATGCACCGCGCGCGGTGCATGAAGCCGAACTGACCCAGCTTTTCGAGGGTGCACTGCGGTATTGGTAGAGGGTTGAGCGATATTCGCGCATTGGGAATCACCTTGGAATCCCTGGGGATTTCTCGAAAACCCTAGGAAAAGCGCCGCTTTTTCGACGAAAACACTAGCCAAACGCACAACTAATCCCTATATTCAGGTCTCGGTCGGCATCCGGTGCCTGCGCATTGCGCGTCGCCATTTGCCGAAGTCAACGTTATGCAAAGGCCGCTAGGCTCCGCATGCTGCTATGCGTTTTCTGCACGTTCGATCTGCGGAATGCGAAGTAGTGTTGCAAAGCTGTTTCGGTTTAAGGTCCATTAAATTACAGCGACCGGGCTTTACTGTCCAAACGCCTCGGTCGACGCG
>Ga0307967_1000679_pt1 | contig 23148 bp, 23 predicted proteins | sample OrgLakmetagen648_FD_201828 | JGI IMG/M metagenome (GOLD analysis project Ga0307967, IMG submission 201828) | Saline water microbial communities from Organic Lake, Antarctica - #648 | ecosystem: Environmental > Aquatic > Non-marine Saline and Alkaline > Saline | place: Antarctica: Organic Lake... | reverse complement strand
CTATTGACCCGAAGCCAAGCCCCTCCAGGTACATTTCCAGGGCAATCTGCCTAGTTTCAACTGTGGCTTGACATCGGATTTTGCCAATACCGTGTAGCGATAATTGCAAGCCTTACAGCGGTAGCGCCGCCTCTTCTGGACGATGCCGTCCTTGACGTGATTCCAACTTTTGCACTTTGGACAATCCATTTTTTTTCAAAGACAGGAAAACTATATTAAATTAACAATGCCGATTTATTTTATTGCATAAATAACACCATCAGCTGAGTGAAGTACCATTTCTAATTTTCGGGGTTTTTCGGTAATTCCTTCAACCATTATAATCTCCCCTCTTTTATAAAAGCGGACCGATTTCCCACTTTCGGACTGAAATTTTATACCGCCACTGGCTTGATTCAGTTTTTCCATCATTTTACCGGGAACAACTTTTTTGCTTATTAGACACTTGGCCAAAAATGTTTTAATATCGCCCATTTCTTTAGCCTCCCAGCTTTTTGCATACTTGCTGTTTTGCAAGACTGAATTATAAGGGGCAATAACAGTTTTGATACTTGTACCAATATCTTGACTTAATTTAGTCGCTTCCAGTCCTTTAGTGAACCAATTCAGGTCACCGTTTGAACTGAGGTCTTTAGTCATTTTTTGACCTGTTTTTTTCATATCATTTTTTCGAAGGGCCGACTGGCCATTCATGGATAAGCCACCGATTACTATGGCTAAAAATAATAGAGTAAATCTTTTCATAATTAATATTTTAATGGCAATTTACAATATATTATTGAATTAAAGAAATTGACCTTGCCTAAAAAAATGAACCAGTTTTGAGATTTTGGGTCTTTGTTGAATTTAGTTGGCTATAAAAAAACTGTCAACTATACCAAAAGTGATTTCGATATCGCATAAACGCATCTTGCAATATTGAATTCTGACATTACGTAAACCCCCTGGGGTTAATGCCGAAAACCTATTACGAAATTACACAGCTAAATTTGTACTGCAAGTCTTTTCGCCACTGCGAAAAGGGTTTTGGCGGGAATGAGCATCATCCCCTGCCCTTCACGTGGGCCATTTTGCTGCGAAAGAAAGGGGGGCGTCAAAAGCTATTTTTGCTGGTTTACGTCAGCTAATAAAAGATTTTGATGTGCTTAATTCCCTTTAAGTAAAGGGCAAACAAGGCATTTTAAGACAATAGCGATTAATTTCAAGTTTTAAGCGCAATTTCTTCCAAAGTAATGTAAGGGGGGAAAATCCGACAAAATTATTAAGTATTTTAAAATGAGAAATCTACAGCATAAATTTATTTTCAATTTTATCTAAAGGTTTGAGTATGATTGAGCGAACGAACTTAAAGGACCAGCTGAAAAAAGAAAGGGAAAAAGCAATTGATGAAGATGCTTTCTTGGACAATATCTATAATGTTCTCAGAAAGGATGATGACGTTGAGGATGAGATTAGGGAAACATTGAATGCAGGCTCAGATACAATTCTCACAAATGATTTTGATATTGATCAACTGAACTATGGAAATATCTTTCATATCGATCAAATTGAAAAAATTTGCATTCAATACCGGCTCCGCTTTTTAGATTCTCAACTTTTTAAGGATGATCTTCCTTACGAGGCTATTCAAAAAGTCAAGCATCTACAAAAACTGCACGGCACAAAACTCCAAGGATTTAAAATTATAGCTCCTTCAAAATCCTTTCGCTTGAAAAATGCCGATGACCCTTTACTTTTTGCCCCCATCGGGAATGGTTATTATAATCTCGTTCACAAATGGGGCAACGATTTGCATCCTATGCGAAAACTGTTAATGTGGCCTATTAAAAATTTAGAGAATTTTGCATTTGCGCTTCTAATTTTGACTTTTGGCGTGACCGCATTGTTTCCTGAAAATTTATTCACCAAAAATAGAACATCAGCAGAGTTTCTAATGCTGGCTTTTTTCTTATATAAGTGCTTTGCCGGAATTGCAATTTATTATGGTTTTGCTCGCGGAAAAAATTTTAGTGCTGGTATTTGGAACAGTAAATACTTTAATGCCTAACAAATATTTTGGTTAGAATGCAATAAGTATGACTGATCTGAATAGAAAAATAGCGTTAATTTCAACTTAAATTAAGTCTCAAATTAATTTTCTTAAATTAGCTTTAAACAAAAAATATGAGTTCGGAAGAAACTAAATACCACCGCGTTTATACTGGTTCAGAAGTAAATGTTCAATATCTGGAAAATCTTTTCAAAAAAGCCAACATTTCTTTTATAACAAAAAACAATTTTCAATCAGCCCTGCGTGCTGGGTTTGGTGCAACCCAAGGCCAAGTTCAATTGCTAGTGGAAAAAAGCCACTTTGAAGAAGCCCAAAAAATTGCCGACGCCGCATTTTCCCAAGAAGGAGGGGATTTGAAATAACTTTTTCAATACTATCCTGCCTTTTCACAGCCCCACTATTTAACAATAAGTTTCACCCAAAGGGTTCAATGAGTTGAAATTCTTTTTATATTGGTAGAAGGCCATACTTATTTTAAATGCATCAACAGGAAAACAGTCAGAAAGAAAATGTAAGCTCAAAATCTGCCGAGCGCATAAAATCATTGAGGCGAAAGCAACTCGACCCAGAAGTTTTAATAGACCGTATTCTCAAAGGCGATAAACCTGCTTTGAGTCAAGCCATCACTTCAGTTGAAAGCAGGTCATTTAAACATCGAAAACTTGTTTCAAAATTGATAGAAGGCTGTTTGCCACGGGCTAATAATTCGGTACGGATTGGAATTACAGGTGTCCCGGGAGTTGGAAAAAGCACCTTTATAGAGGTTTTCGGAAATTATTTGATCAACCGCGGAAAGAAAGTCGCTGTCCTTGCCGTCGATCCCACCAGTTCGATTTCAAAAGGGAGTATTTTGGGCGATAAAACCAGGATGGCAGAATTGGTCAAACAAGAAAATGCTTTTATCAGACCGACAGCATCTGGGGAATCCCTGGGCGGTGTTGCCCGAAAAACACGGGAATCCATTATTTTGTGTGAAGCAGCGGGTTATGATACCATTTTAATTGAAACCGTTGGCGTGGGGCAGAGTGAAACTGTTGTGCACAGTATGAGCGATTTCTTTTTGCTTCTAAAAATCGCTGGCGCAGGTGATGAACTCCAAGGCATTAAACGCGGCATTATGGAAATGGCCGATGCCATTGTGATCAACAAAGCTGATGGTGAAAACAAAAAAGCCACGCGACAGGCAAAATCTGAATTCCGGAAAGCACTTCACCTCTACCCAGATCGCGAAAATAACTGGAAACCAAAAGTTAAAACCTGCAGTGCACTTTACAACTCTGGTATTGAATCTATTTGGGAAATGATCAAAAATTACTTTAAATTAACCGAGTCAAATGGTTATTTCCAGCAAAAACGAAATGAGCAAAATAAATACTGGCTTTTGCAGACCATCAACGAAGAGTTGAAAAATAATTTTTATAAACGCCCTGAAATTGAAAGCGCCCTGGAAAAAGAACTCAAGGCTATTGAAGACCAAGAAACAACCCCTTTTCACGCGGCACAGAGGTTATTGAATATGTAACCGATGAAGGCTTTGAAATGCCGCAGTGGATTTTCTTTTGAAGTATTACCGAAGTCAATTTTAATACCGATAGTATTCACGCCATTTTAGAGTTGAATTAGTATAAAAACATTTATGCGATATTTGACAATCACATCCGGTATAAAATAGCTCTTACATTTAAATTTGCGCAATAATTCAAGCTAATAGATCTATTGCAGTAAAGGCATTTTTTCATTTTATAGTTCTTCAGAACTACACTTTTTCAATCGAATTGAGCTTAATCTGATTTATTTCCTGAGCCTTTATTAATTTCTTGATCGAGTTTTTTATCCTCTCGTTCTTTTCGCTTTTTCTTTTCTCTCATATTCTCGTTAAAATGCATGCCATCATCATGCATATCAGCTAATGGTTTATTTTTATCACTTTCATTCTTACCCATAATTGAAAATTTTAATTTATATTTCTTTTATTTTAAGACGACATTTTTCACAAATAGATTACAAATTCCAAATCTTTAAATCCAATACCGAATCGACTATTCTATTGAGGTTATCAAGCCTCAGCTCTAGTCTCTCAGCATTAAGCCAATAATTTTCATGCACTTTTAGAGTTCAATTGGTATAATTGTGAAAGTTTGAATAAGCTGAAAAAATAAAGTTATACCAATTTAATTTTATAATGCCGTAATATTTTCTGTGAAGTATCATGCCGAGGTAGATTTCAAGAAGCACTTATGCGACAGTACTAATCACATTCGGTATGAGCAGAAAATAAGAAAAAATTTAAAACCATTAAAAAGCCTTATGAAATTAATAAAAAAGTGTTTTAAAGTCAATTCTATTTTTCAAAATTTTGTTTCAGAATAAAATTCAAATTAAAAAATCATCTATATTTTATTATAGGAAATGCTTAACACTACAAGGTTTATTTTTAACTTTGCTGTTAAATCAGCTTAATAAGCTTATATTTAGAATTTAAATTTTAAATTAATCTATGAAATTATTTAAATATATATTTTTTCTACTTCTCATCCTTGTCATTGCTGGTGCTATTTATATTGTCACATTAGAAGGAAGTTTTAAGGTTGAGAAAAACAGGGCTTCCCCTGCCCCAGCTGAAGTGGTTTTCAAGGAAGTGAACAATTTTAAGAATTGGAAAAAGCTCCCATTTTGGAAAGAAGACGATAGGGATTTTAAAACCACAATTCAAGAAGATTCGGTCGGTAAAACCAATGGCTTCTCCTGGGAATCAGATGATTATTTTAATGGTGATTTGACGAATCAAAAAATCATCCCCAATAAAAAAATTGAACAAAAGTTATTATTTGAAACTGCTGTGGGTGAAGCTGAAGGCAAGGTCGTTTGGAATTTTATCACCACCGAAAATGGAAGTAAACTGAAGTTAACTATTTCTGGGGAACTTGGTTTTTGGGCCAAAGCATATCAGAAAACACAGGACAAAAAGTTTGAACAACGCCTGTCTGAATTTTTCGATAAAATTCTCAAAAATATTGATCAACGTGTGACAGATAAAATTTCCCAATATGATTTACACGTCGATGGAAATCTGAAAATGGAAGGATTTCATTATTTATACAGCACTTCTGCTTCGCGCAACACCCCAGCTGATTTAAAAAAGAACAGGGTGCGCCTCTTGAAAGAAGTTCAAAATTTTATGAAAAAGAATAAATTGCAGATTACAGGTCCACCTTTGATGGTTTACAATCAAGTGGATCAAGAAAACAATTCGGTAATTATTTCAGCGGGTTATCCGACGATGAAAAACAGTCGTGGTCGTCCGGATGTAAATATTTTAAAGGCCTATATGAAACCGGTAGCGGCAATAAAAACGAGCCTTAAAGGTAATTATTCAAATTTGAAAAAAGGCTGGGGCTCTACAGAAAATTTTATTGAAAAAAGCAATTTTGAGATCGATCAATCTCGAAATCGTTTTGAAATTTTCACTCATACTAAAGACGACTCACCAAACCCTGCTGATTGGGTCACCGAACTTTATTATCCTGTCAAACAAAAGAATCAAAAGGAATGAGTTTTAAAGCAGTTTTATTTGTTTTTCTCGGCGGCGGCGCCGGAAGTGTAGTCCGTTTTCTGATCGGAAAATGGTTGAATACCGGTTCAAATTTACCTTGGGGAACATTTCTGGCAAACGTTTTGGGAAGTTTCATTATCGGACTGACCCTGGGCTGGGCTTCAAAAAACAATATGATGCAACAGCAAATTACCTGGCTTATTGCTGCCGGGTTCTGTGGCGGGTTCACGACATTTTCAACCTTTGCCTTTGAAACCCATCAATTTTTAAAACAGGGTGAACTACTTCAATTTGCACTCTATGCCGCACTGAGTCTGATTTTAGGGATTTTGGCCATTGTTTTTGGGCTTTATATCAATCGGTGACAAAATTGGTCAATCAAATTCTTTCAGCTCAAATTTTTCGCCATCAAAAACGCCATAGGTATAATGTGAAATCCAATCGCCGAGATTGTAATAAGTTGAATCTTTATTAAGCTCAACTTCCATGGGTAAATGACGGTGCCCAAAGACAAAGTAATCAAAATATTCAGACTCTAATTTTCGATTGGCATACTGTGCCAACCATTCGTTGTCTTTACCAAGAAACTGCTCATCTTCATCACCTGAAATCATTTTATTTTTAACGGAAAGGTGTTTTGCCAAAGGCACGCCAATATCTGGATGAAACCAGCGGTAAAGCCATTTTGCAAATGAATTTGTAAACACTTTTTTCATTCGTTTATAGCCTTTATCCCCTGGCCCAAGTCCGTCGCCGTGACCGATGAAGAACTTTTTATTATTAAAACTGAAGGTTTTTGGTTGGTGATAAACGGGTATATTGAGTTCTTTTTCAAAATAATCCTGCATCCATAAATCGTGATTGCCCACAAAGAAATAAATGGGAATTCCGCTATCAGAAAGTTCTGCCAATTTCCCGAAAACACGAACGAATCCTTTAGGCACCACGTGTTTATATTCAAACCAAAAATCAAACAGATCGCCGAGCAAAAAAATTGCCGCGGCATCACTTTCAATTTCATTCAACCAGCGCACAAATTTTTTTTCCCGCAGCTTACTTTCTTCAGCATTGGGTGCGCCAAGATGGTTATCGCTCGAAAAGTATATTTTTTTACCAGAAGGGATTTGCATAAAAGGTCAACTACATCAATTGCAAAGGTAAGATGAATTTATCAATTTTGACCGGTGCCTTAAACCAGTTCAGCTTCTTGCTCCTGGCTTGATTTCTGGGGCGAATAATGTTCATTGATATAATTTGAAAGATGGGCCGCGTCTTTTTTAATTCCGCCCAGGGTCGCTGAACCACGGGTGTGTAACCAAGGCAGACCGATGAAATACAACCCTTTAATGGTGCTGATCCCGCGTTTGTTCTTTGGATAACCATCTTCAGTTAATTCCAGGCCGTCGATCCATTCAAAATTCGGTCGATAGCCGGTTGCCCAAACTATATTTTTAAGATCGGTAATCACCTTTTTTTCTGTTTCCACTTTTTTTCCGTGGGCATCGTTTGTATGACCGACAACTTTGACATTTTCACGGTTTAAAATTTCGTTGGTATCTGTGCCGATCACGGGCTGTTTTGAATGCCTGATTTTTTTACCGAGCCAAGATTTCCGGCTGACACTCAAAAACCCGGTTTTTTCAAACCACCACCAGAGTGTCTTTCCAAGGATTTGCTGGGGCAGGGTTTTAACATCGGTATCACCTGAAAAATAGGTTTTGCGATTGGGGTTTTTAGAAATTTCATCTAAAATTTGAAAACCACTGTCGCCGCCGCCCACAACCATCGCCGGGCCAGGTTGAAGCTGGTCGGGGTTTTTGTAATAATTGCTGTGGATATGGAATATCTCATCGTCTATTTGATAATGGCAGCGCGGGGTATAGGGAATGTGAAAGGGCCCAGTGGCGACAACCACATTTTTCGCCTTCCAGGTTTTATCTTCTGAACACACGGTGAAAATACCGTCTTTTTTTTCAATTTTCTCAACGAGGGTATTCAGTTTGACCGGAAAATTAAATTTTTCAACATATTTTTTAAAGTAATCTGCGACTTCATATTTGTTTGGATAATGTCCTTTTGCAGCAGGAAACTTCAAGCCTTCAAGGTGGTTGAACTCTGTGGGCGTAAACAACTCGAGAGAATCCCACCGGTTGAGCCACGACGCACCAACTTCTTCTTCTTTATCCAAAATTAAAAAATTCATTCCAGATTGTTGCAGGCGATAAGCCATTGAAAGGCCAGCCTGCGCTGCACCGACGATTATGAAATCGAGCATTGGTTTTTGAATTTTTACAAATTTACGTTTTGCTTTTAAGATAAAAAAATAAACACTCTTAAACAAGTCAACCAAACAATATCTAAATTCTTGTTTTATTTAAAACAAAATAGATCGGTTTAATCCTCTTTTGATCGGAAATATAATCCGTTTATCACAAATCTAAATTGAAATTCTATATCCCGAAAAACAAAATTCCGTAACTTTGGCAGTCAATTTTTGGAACACTACTTATGCAAGAAACAAAGGCAACTGTGCCCGCAATAAATTTTCAGCACAATCTTTCAGAAGGTCAGCTGATCGATCTTTACGAAAAAATCCTTGTGCCGCGGATGATCGAGGAAAAAATGCTGGTCCTGCTGCGTCAAGGAAAAATCTCAAAATGGTTCGGCGGAATCGGTCAAGAGGCGATTTCCGTTGGTGTGACCGCAGCTTTAAAAGCAGACGAGTATATTTTGCCGATGCACCGTAATCTCGGTGTTTTTACTACACGCGATATTCCTCTGGACCGATTATTTGCTCAATGGCAGGGAAAAGCAAACGGTTTTACTAAAGGGCGTGACCGCAGTTTTCACTTTGGCACACAAGAATTCAGTATCGTTGGAATGATTTCCCACCTCGGGCCACAAATGGGCGTTGCTGATGGAATTGCTTTGGCGCAGAAATTAAAAAAATCTGGAAAAGCCACCGCTGTTTTTACCGGTGAAGGTGGAACCAGCGAAGGCGATTTTCACGAAGCTATGAACGTGGCTTCGGTGTGGCAGCTCCCGGTTTTATTTTGCGTAGAAAACAATGGTTATGGCTTGAGCACGCCGGTTCACGAGCAATTTAATATTGAAAACCTCGTCGATCGCGGTGCCGGTTATGGAATGGAATCCCATATCCTGGACGGCAATAACATTCTCGAGGTCTATGCAAAAATGAATGAATTTGCCGAATCCATACGTGAAAACCCGCGACCGATAATGATTGAATTTAAAACCTTTAGAAGGCGCGGTCACGAAGAAGCGAGTGGAACAAAATATGTCCCTGAAGAATTGATGACCAAGTGGGAAGCTAAAGATCCAGTCGATAATTATGAAAATTATTTGCTGCAGGAAGGAATCCTTACGGAAGAAAAAATAGCAGGGATCAGAAAAAAAATTAAATCCAACATCAATAAAAACTGGAAAAAAACCAATAAAGAACCTCAGGTTAGCGCCGATCTGAAAACCGAGCTCAACGATGTTTATCAACAAAAAGAAATTGAATGGATTGAACCCAGCGGAAACAGCCGTGAAATACGATTTGTCGATGCTATAGCTGAAGGCCTCGATCAATCAATGGCCCGTTTTGATGACCTCATTTTGATGGGCCAGGACATCGCCGATTATGGCGGTGTTTTTAAAATCACGGAAGGTTTGATGCAAAAATACAGCGCTGACCGCGTGCGCAACACACCAATTTGTGAATCAGCAATCGTCTCGGCCGCGATGGGGCTTTCCATCGCAGGAATGAAGTCAATGGTAGAAATGCAGTTCGGTGATTTCGTTTCTTCCGGTTTCAACCCTATTGTGAATTATCTTGCCAAAGTTCATTACCGCTGGGATCAACAGGCCGATGTCGTGATCAGGATGCCTTGCGGCGCGGGTGTGGGCGCGGGTCCTTTTCACAGCCAGACCAATGAAGCTTGGTTTTTAAAAACCCCCGGATTAAAAGTGGTTTATCCCGCTTTTCCTGCCGACGCCAAAGGTTTGCTGAATGCTGCTTTTGAAGATCCCAACCCCGTTCTGTTTTTTGAGCACAAAGCCCTTTACCGAAGCATTCGCGGCGAGGTTCCCGAAGAATATTACCACACTGAAATAGGAAAAGCCGCCCGGCTCAGGGAAGGCGAAACCATCAGTTTGATAACTTATGGTGCCGGCGTGCACTGGGCACTAGATTTTATAAAAACGCATCCAGATTATGATATTGACCTCATTGATTTGCGATCGCTCTGTCCTTTAGACACTGAGATGATTTTTGATTCTGTAAAACGAACTGGAAAAGTCTTGTTGCTGCAAGAAGACACAGCTTTCGGCGGAATGGCGGCAGAACTATCGGCTTTGATTTCTGAAACCTGCTTTGAAGATTTAGATGGTCCCATCAAACGCGTTACAAGTTTGCCGACGCCGGTGCCTTTTGCGGCCGAACTCGAAGAACAGTTTTTAGCGACAAGCAAGTTGAAAGAAACTTTAGACGAATTATCTGAATATTGAAAGCTGAGTGATTTAACCGAACTATTTTAACCTTTGTTTATAATCGAAATATGCGCTGTTTTGTATTTTTGAGGTGAAAATTAAATTAATTAATAAAAAAACTCAATAATTATGAAAGTTACTGTTGTTGGTGCAGGTGCCGTTGGTGCGAGCTGTGCCGAATATATCGCCCTTAAAAATTTTGCTTCGGAAGTTTGCATTCTGGATATTAAGGAAAACTATGCCGAAGGAAAAGCGATGGATTTAAACCAGACCGCCTCTTTAAACGGTTTTGACACGCGAATCATCGGTTCTACTGATGATTATTCAAAAACAGCCGATAGTGATGTTGCGGTTATCACCAGCGGAATACCGCGTAAAGCTGGAATGAGCCGTGAAGAATTGATCGGGACTAATGCCGATATCGTTAAAACAGTAGCTTCAAACCTCATCAAACATTCACCTGAGGTGAAAATTATTGTGGTCAGCAACCCAATGGACACAATGGCATATCTCGTTCACCAAAGCACTGATATTCCTAAAAACCGGATCATCGGAATGGGCGGTGCATTGGACAGTGCGCGTTTTAAATACCGTTTGTCTGAAGCTCTTGGCGCACCCGCTTCTGATGTTGATGGAATGGTGATCGGCCAGCACAGCGACACCGGAATGGTTCCACTTACGCGTTTAGCGACGAGAAATAGCGTTCCTGTTACTGAATATTTATCAGAAGAACGCTTAGAAAAAGTCGCTCAAGACACAAAAGTTGGCGGCGCAACGCTGACAAAAATGCTTGGCACAAGCGCTTGGTATGCACCGGGTGCTGCGGTTTCAGCTTTAGTCCAGGCCATTGCCTGCGATCAGAAAAAAATGTTCCCCTGCTCTACCCTTCTCGACGGAGAATATGGTTTGAACGATCTATGTATGGGTGTTCCCGTAATTCTTGGAAAAGACGGTATTGAAGAAATCGTCGAAATCGACTTGAACGATGCCGAAAAATCTAAAATGAAAGAAAGCGCTGAAAAAGTGAAGAAAACAAATGGACTTTTAGAAGCTTAATCTTTTTTAGTGAGAATGATTAAAAAAACCGCTGGAAATCAAAATTTCAGCGGTTTTATTTTTTCCTGTCTTTTTCAGTTGAAAGCACGATCTATTTAATTGACAAATTCAAAACTGATATTTCAGTCCTCAGCAGTTCGCTGAAAACAAAATAAAAATTTACCTTTATCCCTTTAATAATTTTCTGAATTTATGTCTGATCACGTTTTGGCCTTGAACAACGCGGCTATTTTTCAACGGGAAAATTTAATCCTTTCTGAGGTTGATGTGGAAATCGATCACGGCGAGTTTGTTTATCTCATCGGGAAAACCGGTACGGGAAAAAGCAGCTTTATGAAAACGCTTTATGGCGATTTACCTTTGCAGGACGGCGAAGGCCATATTGTGGGTTATGACCTTCGGAAATTAAAAGAGAAACAAATTCCCTATTTACGCCGTAAACTCGGCGTGGTTTTTCAGGATTTCAAATTGCTTAACGACCGGAACATCCAGAATAATTTAAAGTTTGTTTTAAAAGCTACCGGATGGAAAGATAAGGCAAAAATGGAATCTAAAATTGATGAAGTCCTGACCAAAGTCGGGATGCAGACTAAAAATTTTAAATTCCCCTATCAACTTTCAGGTGGCGAGCAGCAGCGCATTGCCATCGCGCGGGCTTTGCTGAACGACCCAGAATTGATCCTTGCCGATGAACCCACCGGAAATCTCGATCCACAAACCTCTGTGGAAGTGATGGAAGTTTTACAGGAAATCAATAATAATGGCAATACCATTTTGATGGCCACTCACGATTATGCGCTTTTGCTCAAATATCCATCTAAAACCCTGAAATGCGATGGACAGAAAGTCTTTGAAGTGGTGCAGAAAAAAGAAGCTTAAACCGTTTTATTTTTTTAAGTTTAGAAAGACAGAATCCCATTCTTAAAAACCAAACCAATGAAAATTTTATGCATCGGTTATTACGATAAATTTTCACGGTTCTTTATGGGGATTGAAAAAGAATTGCGCCCCCACTACCCCAACTTAAAGTTCAAAATTTTCAGTTTATATCTCAGCGGTTTTTTTTATTCATTTTTAAGGCGACAGCCGTCATCTTGGCTGACGCAAAAAGCTCTTTTTCAAGTTTTTAAGCACAAAAAAAAATACACGCAAATAATTGAATCCAATGCAGTTTATAAAAATTTGGACTTAAATAAACTGATCGATTATCATTTTAAGCTGAACAAAAAAGCGTCAAAAAAACAATTGCTTCTTCAAGCGGCCGCTTATATCGATATAATCGACGAACAATTACAACAAAAGCCAGATTTTCTCTTGCTAATCGGCGATTTGAGATTGCCGGTTGAAATCGCAAAATTACTGGCCCAGCAACACAATATAAAAACCTTTTTTATTGAACAAGGGCCTTTCCAGACGACTATTTTTGACGAAAAAGGTGTGAATGCAAATCATTCCATCCGCGGTTTTAATCCTGGTGAAAATCAAGAAACAGTTTCAGGTGCAGGGAAGAAATTAAATTCAAAAAAACCAAAACCAAAAAAGTATTCACGTTTCCCTTTTTACCGCGGAATGGATTATTTCCTCGAGTTTTCACTTCAAAAAACAGCCCTTTATCCACCGGATTTAAAAATGAACCAGAGCTTGTTTTCAAGATTTACCTTTGACAAAAAAACGCGTGAAAATCTTTATTTTCCAGTCGATAAAAATTACAGAAATCCTATTTTCTTCTTGATTTGTCAGGTGCCTTTTGATGTGAATATGACGCATCACAGTCCGCATTACTCTAATCATTTTGAAATTTTAAAAGACGTTTATGAAAACTTGCCGGCAAACAGCACATTAGTTGTTCGCGAACATCCCATTTACAAAGGGAAATATGGCGAGGATTTTTATAAATTCATTAAAGAAAATAAAATTTATGTAGATTTTCAAGAGAGTGCTTCCCCGGTCTTGGAAAAAGCAAATGTGGTGATTGTGAATAATTCCACAATAGGTTTAGAAGCGATTTCGAAATATAAAAAAACAGTTGTTCTGGGCGATGCTTATTATGATTCTTCCGGTTTATGCTTAAAGCTTAAACAAAAAGAAAACCTGAAAATCCTTTTGGAAAAAGCCTTAGTTTATGACATCAATCAAAAAAATGTGAATAATTTTATGACTGAATTCACTGAAAATCATTTACTTGAAGGCTTTATTACTGATAAAAATTTGAAGTCACCCAAAACCATTGCCTCAGGGTTGATGAAATTATACCGCGAAAATTCATAAGCCAATGCCTTATTTTTCTGTCATTATCCCGCTTTACAATAAAGAAAAACACATCAAAAATACTGTTGAAAGTGTTTTAGCACAAAGTTTTGATGACTTTGAAATTGTCGTAGTCGATGATGGCTCGACCGATAATGGCTTAGAAATTATAAACTCATTAAAGGATAAACGCTTAAAAGTTTTCCCTAAAAAAAATCAAGGCGCCGCCCAGGCCAGAAACAGCGCTATTGAAAAAGCCAGCAGTGAAAACATCGCCCTTCTGGATGCCGATGATATTTGGCAGCCCAATCATTTGGAAGAATTGCACAATTCCATTCAAAAGTTCCCCGAAGCCAGCTTGTTTTGCAATGCCTATAATTTAAAACTGGACGATGGCTTTACGCACAAAGCGACTTACAACATTCCAGAAACAGATCAAATTCAGATCATTGATGATTATTTTAAGGCGAGCATAATTCATCCCATCGCCTGGACTTCAGCAGTGGGTTTTAAGAAAACGGATTTTAATGAAATTGGCGGTTTTGACCCAAAAGTGCTTTCAGGTCAGGATATTGATTTGTGGATTAAATTTGCGCTACAAAAAACAATCGTTTTTAATCCTGAAGTAACGACTTGCTACAACAAAACAATTGATAACAGCCTTTCAAAAGGCAATTATAGAAAAAGCAAGTGCGATTTATTTAATTCTTATCGCCAAGAAGAAAAAAAGAACCCATCGCTGAAAAAATATTTAGACCTCAATCGCTATTCTTTGGCCATTCAATGCAAGTATTTTAATGACGGGGAAGTATTAAAAAAACTAAAGAATCAGATCGATCTCAATTCCCTAAATTCAAAGCAGAAATTGCTTTTATCCCTACCCAATTTTATGACAGGTCAACTCAAAAAATTTCAAAGCTTTTTAATCAAAAACGATATTTATCTAACGGCTTTTAAATAATTTAAAATCGCTGTATTCCCGGATGTAATCGGCTTCTTTGAAAGTATCAGAAACCAGAGAAAGGCAAATTGAACCCGAAGAAAAATTCTCTATTTCCCGCCATATACCGGGCGGAATAAAAAGTGCTTTGGTGGGTTTGTTCATCGAAATACTTTTGCGTTCATTCCCATCATCAACCACTACGTCAAAACTACCACTCAACGCAATCAGCGACTGTTGCAATTCTTTGTGAGCGTGCCCGCCGCGCGTGGAATCGCTGGGAATGTCATAGAGATAATAAACACGCTCGATTTTAAATGGCAGAATATCCTTTTCAATATAGGACAGGTTTCCGCGACCATCGGGATCAGAAATTTTTGGGATGTCGATGAGTTTGATTTTCTCTAAATTATTTTTCATTGTTCAATAAATTTTTCCATTGTTCCGCGATGTGATCAAAATTAAAATGGGCAACACTTTTTTTCGCATTACTTTGGCAATAATGACGAAGTTCGTCATTTTTCACCATTTCCTTTATGGCTTCGGCCAAGGCCTTTTCGTTGTGATTTTCAACCAGAAGTCCATTTTCCCGGTTTTGAATAAGTTCATTGGGGCCACTTTTGCAATCCACAGAAACCACCGGTGTTCCCACGCCCAAAGCTTCCAAAACAACTCGCGGCAAACCTTCATAGCGGCTGGACAGTACCAAAAACAGAGCTTTTTTTAGATAAGGATAAACGGTTTTTGTAAACGGAATGCGCTGCACATCGTTTTTTAGGTTTAACTCATCTATTTTTTCGTTTAAAAAAGCTTCATCAGGGCCGCTGCCAAGAATTTTCAATTTAATATTTTCTTCACTTAAACCAGATTTTTTATAGGCTTTTAAAAGTAACGGAAAGTTCTTTGGTTTCTCATCTATCCGGCCTAAAAATAGAATGTATTTTTCGGGAAAGGTTTTGTCATCCTGTTCCAAATCTTCCAAAACATCATAAATGGTCACCGCTTTTTCAGTCTGGAATTTACGATTGACTTCGGCGCTAATCGCTTTAGCCACACCGACAATTTTGACCGCTTTTTTTATCATTAAATTGCTGACCCCTTTTTTTAAAACAAAAGATTCCGGGAAATAATTATCGAGTTTAAAACTGCGGACCACATAAATTATATTTTGCTGCGCGTAAAGGTATTTTAAGTAATAAAATTCGCGTAAACTATTGTTTCTGACCCGATTATCAATGATAAAATCAAAATCACTTTCTACAAAAAAACGCTTCAGTTTTCGAAAGCGTTTCAGGCGTTTCCACAGACTATCGTTCTCAGTTTTATATTTTCCGAGATTGAACAATTTGCCCCCATAATCATAAGAGACCGCATCGGTTAAAATGGCAATATGAACCTCGAAACCCTCTTTTTCCAGCATTTTTGAAAGCAAGGCCGTCGAGCGCTCAGCGCCGCCATTTGCAAGTGAAATGGATAGCAAGCAAACTTTTGCTTTAGGTTTGAACGCTGATTTTGGCATACGGGCTCATCTTTTTTTGATAAGTTTACGGTTTCAAAGATAGCATAATATGAAGATTTTGCTGGTGGGCGAATACAGCCGATTGCATAACTCGTTGAAAGAAGGGCTCGTTAATTTGGGACACGAGGTTTCTATCGTGGCCACAGGCGATTTCTTCAAGGATTTTCCAGCAGATTTCAAATTGAAACGGCGATTTGATTCCGGTTTAAAAAAGAAATTTAAAGTAGGGATTTATAAAATATGCAAAAGGGATCTCAGTTCGATCAATTTGAAAAATCAGTTTTTTGCTGAAAGTGAGCATTTTAAAAATTTTGATTGTGTGCAGTTGATCAATGAAAATGCACTTGGCCTCGCCCCTCGTGAAGAAAAACAGATCGTTGATTTTTTATACCAGCACAACAAAAAACTATTTTTGCTTTCTTGCGGAACAGATTATATCAGCGTCAATTATGCTTTGGAAGGTCATTTTCGATATTCTATTTTTACGCCTTATGAGAAAAACGTTGCCGATAAAAAAACATTCCGGCCGATGCTGCGCTACACAAAACCTGAATTTAAAGAACTGCACCATTTTGTTTATGAACGGATTAATGGCGTGATGGCTTCAGATTTAGATTATCACATTCCTTTAAAAAACCATCCAAAATATTTAGGCCTGGTTCCAAATCCCGTTAACCTTGACAAATTAGATTATACCAAAAACCCCGTCAATGAAAAAATTGTGATTTTTCACGGCATCAATCGGGCGAATTATTTTAAAAAAGGAAATAATTTTTTCACTGAGGCTTTAAAAAAAATCGCCGAAAAATTTAAAAATTCGGTTGACATAATCGTTACGGAAAATTTACCTTATCAGGAATACATAAAAAAATATAACCAAGCGCATATTCTTTTAGACCAAGTCTATGCTTATGATCAAGGTTACAATGCTTTAGAAGCAATGTCCAAAGGTAAAGTGGTTTTTACCGGTGCAGAAAAAGAGTTTTTAGAACAGTATAATTTAGAAGAGGACGAAGTCTGTATCAACGCTTTGCCGGATGTGGATTATTTAGTGGAAAAACTGTCATCGCTAATTGAAAGGCCTTCAAAAATTGATAAAATTGGACAAAATGCGCGAAAATTTATTGAAAGTGAGCATCATTTTGAAAAAATAGCGGGAAAATATGTGGAAATTTGGAAAAGTAACTAATCGCTGCGCTGCTTAAAAATATGGACAAAAAATTAAAACAAATTAATTTGTTTATTCCCGGTGCCGCAAAATCAGGCACAAGCACCTTGCACACTTTGCTCAATGAGCATCCGGAAATCAATATGTCCAGAAATAAAGAACCTCACTTTTTTGCCAATAAAAATTTTTCAGCTTACGAAAACTCTGAAAAAGATAGTTTTCTGACGAATTTTGATTTTGAGCAAAATTACAGTTATCACGGCGAATCCAGCACGGGCTATTTTTATTTTGAGGAATTTAAAACCTATTTAAAAGCTTACGCCAATCCAAAAACAAAACTGATTTTTATCCTCAGAAACCCCATTGACCGGACGTATTCACATTATTGTTATTTGAAAAGTTTAGGAAGTGAAAATGAACCTTTTAAAAAAGCCGTACTTAAAAACCACACAAAAGAACCGTCCGTAAAGGATTTATTGCCAGAACGCATCGTCAAAAATTATTATCAATACAGTTTGTATGGAAAATGGCTCGAAGCCTTTTATGATTTTTGGCCAAAAAAACAGATAAAAGTCATTCTTTTTGAAGATTTAAAGCAAAATCAGTTGGAAACCATTAACGAGTGTTCACAATTTTTAGAATTGGAAAAATTTGAGAAAATTCCTGATTTAGAAGAAAATAAAACGGTGAAAGTGCGCTTTTCAAAACTCTATAAAAAACTGCGCATCACGGCGATGGGCAACAACCGCACTGGGCAATTTGTGAAACATTTATTTCCAAAAAAATGGCGCCGAAAATATAAAAAAACAGTAACTGAAAAGGTTTTGAATCTTTTAAAAACCAATCAAAGTTTTCCTGCATTAACCCAGGAAGAGCGTCAATGGCTGAAGAATTTGTTTGCAGATGATGTGCAAAAACTGAAAAAACTAACCAACCGCAGTTTTGAACGCTGGAACGATTTTGACTTATGAATTTTTTTAAAACTTCCGTTCTTTCTGGGATTCAAACCTCGATCAAATTGGTCTTGGGATTGTTGACCAATAAACTGATCGCGGTTTACATCGGTTCGGAAGGGTTTGCGATAGTTGGGCAGATCAAGGACTTGATGAAAACCGGCAGTTCCTTGGGGCAACTGGGTTTGGACAAAGGCCTCATCAAATATTCTGCCCTTTATAAAGACAAAAAAGCTGAATTACGGAAAGTTTTAAGTACGGCTTTTGTCGTTCAATTGCTGGTTTCTTCCATATTAGCGTTTGTTGCGATTATTTTCAGGAATCAACTTTTTAATTTATTAGTAGGGACCGATAAAAACGCTGAATTGGTCTGGATCATAGGGTTGAGCCTGATACCGATGGTTTTTCACACCTCGCTGATGTCGATTTTAAACGGTTGGCACTTTATTAAAAAATATGTTTGGGTGTCTATAATTGCAAATTTCACCGCCTCTGCTTTTACCTTGGCGATGATTTATTTTTTCCAGCTGCGCGGTTTGCTCATAAGTTTAGGCGTGGTTCCGTTTTTAAATTTTTTAATTGTGTTTTTTTACCTCAAAAAACACAATTTTGAGTGGGATTATTTTTTTCAGGGGTTTAAGACAAAACCGCTAAAAAAATTACTGAATTTTTCGGCGATGACTATTTCAGGAACCGTTTCATTATCAATTGTTTTGATCGCGACCAGAAAAACCATCAGTTCTCAGTTCGGATTGGATTATGCCGGTTATTGGGAAGCCTTGTGGCGCATTTCAAGTCTTTTCATTATGGTACTGACATCGGCTTTTGGATTTTACTTATTACCCACATTTTCAAAACTCTACACAAAGTATTTGCGCAAAGAAATTTTCAGTATTTGGAAAATCACACTTCCCACGACCATCATTGCCGGCGTCGGGTTGTTTTTCTTAAAAGATTTTGTTATACGACTCGTTTTTACAGAAGAATTCCTTGTGATTTCCAGTCTGATGGGTTTTCAAATCCTCGGCGATGTGCTTAAAATAAACAGTTGGGTTTTAGGCAATTTGATTTTGGCCAAAGCTCACACAAAGGTTTTTATCGGCGTTCAAGTGGGCTGGGCCGTTCTGTTCTTTTTGCTAAGCTTAGTCTTTTTAAATATTTATGGGTTTTGGGGCATTTCCGTCGCTTACTTTTTAACTTATCTCGTCCATTTTATCTTTATGAATATTTATTTCAAAAAACTGTTGTGGCAAAAACTTTAAAACGCGTTGACCACTTCAATCACGCGACTTACTTGTTCAGCAGTTAAAACTGGACTCATCGGTAAACTGACCACTTGGGCGTGTATTTTTTCCGTTAGCGGCAATTGTAAATGCTGCAATTCTGGAAGGGCTTTTTGTCTATGCGGCGGAACGGGATAGTGAACCAAATATCCGATATCATTTTTTTCTAAATGTTCACAGAGTTTTTCGCGGTTTTTGACCCGCGCCACAAAAAGATGAAAAACGTGAGCCGATTTTTCTGTCAAAAATGGTAAATTGATTTTATCATTTTGAATTTCAGATAAGTAACGTTCAGCAATTTTGCGACGCCTCGAATTGTGTTCATCTAAAAACGGCAATTTTACGCTAAGGAATTTCGCCTGAAGTTCATCGAGCCGTGAATTGACACCGGCAAATTCATTTTTATATTTTGAAGATGTCCCGTAATTCCTGAGTTGGCTAACAATTTTTGCCAAATCGGGATCATCGGTCGTTACCGCGCCGGCATCGCCAAGAGCCCCTAAATTCTTACTTGGATAAAAACTAAAGCCTGCCGCATCGGTAAGGCTTCCGGCTGTCCCTTTTAATTTCCCTGAGGGGGAAAACCTTTTTGCCCCGTGAGCTTGGGCCGCGTCTGAAATTAAAAGTAGATTGTGTTTATTTGCAATTTTCTGCAAAGATTCCATATCGGCGAGTTGTCCGTATAAATGCGTTGCCAAGATCGCTTTTACAGAGTCATCTATTTTTTCTAAGGTTTTCTCTGGATCGAGGTTAAATGTTTTTTCATCGGGCTCCACCAAAACAGGTTTTAGACCAGCATTTTTAATCGCCAAAATCGTAGCAATATAGGTGTTGGCCGCGACAATAACTTTATCACCTTTTTTCAATTTTCCCAGTTCGGTGTAGCCGCGTAAAATTAATGTTAACGCGTCCAGACCATTTCCCGTGCCGATGCAGTGTTTTGTGCCGCAATACTCAGCAAATTCACTTTCAAAGTTTTCCACTGATTTTCCCAACACATAATAACCGGAATTCAGGAAATCCTGAAACGACGCCTTGAATTGTTTTTCAAAGGGTTTATTGATTTTTTTAAGGTCTAAAAATGGGATCATAGTCTTATTGTTGACTTTTCTAAAGATTATTTTGTCAAATACTTTGCCGCAGGTTCCTCTAAAACAGATTTGAATTCTTTTTTACTGGGCAGTACCGTTTTGTATTTACTGGCAAATATCCGTTCGTTATTTTCAGGTAAGGTATATTTTACAACAGACTCACTTTTGTTTTGACACAGCACAATTCCGATGGTTTTATTCTCGTCATCAATCCTGATTTCCCGGTCATAGTAGTTCACATACATCTGCATTTGACCAATATCCTGATGCTTTAATTCGCCAATTTTTAAGTCAATTAAAACAAAAGATTTAAGGATTCGGTTATAGAAAACCAAATCGATTTTAAAATGTTTATCTTCAAATGAAATCCTTTTCTGTCGGCCCACGAAAGTGAAACCATTTCCTAGTTCCATTAAAAAATGTTCAAGCTTATTAATTATTTCCCCCTCTAACTCACTTTCAGAATATTCATTTTTTTCAGGAAGTCCAAGGAATTCTAAAATATAAGGATCTTTAATGGCATCTTCGGGTTTTTCAACTTCTAAACCCTTCTCAGAGAGCTCCCTAACTTTTTTCTTGTTTCTGCTTAAAACCAATCTTGAATAAAGTGCTGAGTCGTATTGCCGCTGCAATTCACGGACACTCCAATTATTTTTGTGCGCTTCAATTTCATAAAACTTCCGTTCATTTTCATCATCAATGCGCATAAGTTTCAAATAATGCGACCAGCTCAGTTTAAATTCTACAGACCGTGTTTGGGGTTTTTCTGATGCTTTTAAAGGAATCCGAGACACTGTATCCGATTTCTCATTGTCTGAAGAAGAATTGAATTTGTCAGACAGCGTCTGACGTTTTTTAAAAGATTGATTTTCAGATGGTTTTTCAGGATTGAATTCCGCAGACAATGTCTGCGCTTTTGAATAAACCATATAAAACTGCCTCATTTGTTCTATGTTTCTCTCAGAAAAACCCCTTCCAAATTGTTTTGTTAAAAATTTTGAAATATTTTTCGTCAATTGCTTTCCATACTCAGCCCTGTCTTTTCCATTCTGTTCTTCTTCCACTAATTTTCGGCCAATTTCAAAATAGGTCTTTACCATCGTTTGATTCACCGAGCGCACGGCATTCTTCTTCGCCGATTGCAGCAATTCGGCGATTTGTGAATAAAGCTCGGTATTTGACCGTTTTTTTGGCATAATTATTTAATTCCCTACCCCCCCCAAAAGCGGGAACTGGTTCGTGGTTTTATTTGATGAATTTAAAATATATTTCCATTAAGTTTAATTAAGGTATCATTTATCTTGTTCTTCCAACTAACTTATTCAAGTTCAGGGCTCACAGGTTTCCCTATACATGGTGCTCAGCAAACCCGTGAGGTCTATTCTAATTATCAAGAGCTCTTTAAAATTTATTAAAAAGCAAAAGGTTCAGGCCAAATTAAACGCAAAAAACATTTCCTTTATACAAAAACACTTTCCAGCAAGTTATGATTTTTTGTTTCAATTTCATATACATCTTGTGAAATCGCCCTGGCGCCAAAACATTCTTTCCAGTAAAGCAAACCGCGGTTGACGTTTAAACCTTTATTTTCATTGGATGTGCCGAAGTCAAAATAGGTTTTATGCTTAAACTCTTCGGTAATGAGTTTTTCAAAAAGAAAATCCAGCGTTCCAAGTTGTTGTTTATTTCCGCCGGCGGAAATATACTGAACGTGCGCGACTTTTTTTGTTTCAAAAATAACAGCGCCTCCTTCTAATTTTTCTTCTCGGTAAACCCCAAAAAATTGAATGTTTTTCGGGAAATTATTAGACAAGTATTTTATTTCATCAATCGCATGCACCGGTTTGGCGCTGTGTTTTTTGGTTAAATTTGGCACCAACACCTCTTTCCAAAACAGGTCAAAATCATCTGTCTTTTTTAGGATCAAATTATTTTTTTCAGCTTTTTTAACCCCTTCTCCTCTATTTGACTGAATTTCCAACGGATTTTTTAAATCAATTGTAGAAGATATATCACGACGAACTAATTTCGCTTGGCTTAGAAACACGAGATAATCCAGTTCATCATTGGGATAAGTTTGATAAATTTTGGGAAGCGTTTTTAAGTGCAGTTTTTCAATTCCTTCAGCCTTTAAAAACTGAAGCAGGGTTAAAAAAACAGAATGTACAACTTCAAATTTTATTTTTTTTGGCAATAGAAGCCCGCCATAAGTCAGGCCTTGGTGAGAATACACGATTTGGTTGGAAATATTAGCAGGCAGCATTGCAACCAATTTATTTTTACGATAAAACAAAAGCGAAAAATCTTCAAAACGATCGCTGTGGTATTCCATAAAATCACGCTCAAAGAGAAAAGTCCCGTTTTTAGAATTGCGAACGAATTCATTCCATTGGTTTTGGTTTTCCGGGCGGTATTTTTTGATTTGGATTTCTGGCATTTGGGAAATTTGTATAGAGTAAAAGTGTATAGTGTATAGTGTAGTATTCTTGTAATCTATTTTTAAGCAAACAATTGAAACACCCAAAAATAGCAAACTTCATTTGAAGCTTAGGTGTTTTGTCTCGTAAGCTTTGGTTTTATTTGTCTTTCGTAAAATTCAAACATATAAAAAGCGACCACAAAAATCATCATAAACTCAAAGGGAAAACTGAACCTGGCGTTGCTGCCATAAGTCACCACGGCTTGTAAAATTGAAGTTGTCCATATAATTGTGGCCAAAGTAAATAAGATAGATATTCTATGCTTTTTGATCGCTTTAAAAATAATAAAGGGCGTTACAATTAGAAATAACAAG
>Ga0307967_1000674_pt1 | contig 23222 bp, 26 predicted proteins | sample OrgLakmetagen648_FD_201828 | JGI IMG/M metagenome (GOLD analysis project Ga0307967, IMG submission 201828) | Saline water microbial communities from Organic Lake, Antarctica - #648 | ecosystem: Environmental > Aquatic > Non-marine Saline and Alkaline > Saline | place: Antarctica: Organic Lake... | reverse complement strand
ATCCACGATTTTTTTGGCGAAAATGGCATTTTTTCCGTTTTTATCGTCACGTAACAAAAAAGATCGTCAAACCCCGCCAATGGTGGTATAAAAACTTTAACTTCTTAGTTTCTTCGCCCACTAGTGACTTTTTTATGTAAACACTAAAGGCTCTTTCCCTTAAAAAAGGGAAGGTATCATCCGTTTTTCACGGATGACGGAAGGGCTGTAACTTTAAGCATCCGATGGCTTTTTATTAATTTTTTCACCTGAATTTCACACACTATACAAAACAAAGGGTCAAATTTTCAAACCCTTTTTTGATAAGATTCCGAGTTTTTTTACGTCCGAAAATTTTAAACTTAAGTTAAAACCAGGATTCAGTATAACAAATCCGCTTTTCATTCGTCTAACATTAGAAACAACTGATTTCCTTTTTATCTATGCGCTATTGCTATTTTTTAATTCTATTCTGCTCTTTGTTTTCTGTTTCAACGCTTTTTGGACAAGAGTTTAAAATTGAAGGTAAACTTCTCGACAATCAACAAAACCCACTTCAATCGGCAACTGTTTATGCTGAAAAAACCAAAGACAGCAGTTTGATTGAATATACCATTACCGAAGCGGATGGAAAATTTATTTTAGAAGGAAATGCTTCCGCCAAAAAAGCCATTTTATCCATTACCTATAATGGATTTAAAACCATTACCAAACGCCTCGACTTTTCAGAAAAAACAAATTACAATTTCGGAACCCTCACAATGCAACCGGCTGCAAACGCTCTGGATGAAGTCACAATAACCGGTCGCAGCGCGCCGGTGACCGTCAAAACAGATACTTTAGAATTTAATGCGGCTTCCTTTAAAACCCGGGACGATGCAAAGCTCGAAGACGTGTTGAAAGAATTGCCCGGCGTTACCGTGGACACCGATGGAAATATTACCGTAAACGGAAAAACGGTTTCCAGTATCAAAATAAACGGCAAAGAGTTCTTTGGCGATGATCCAAAAATTGCCCTTAAAAATTTGCCTAAAGAATTGATCAATAAAATTCAAGTAGTCGATGATAAAACAGAATCCCAGGCTTTCACCGGCGAAGAAAGCGACTCAGAGGACAAGGCCATCAACCTGACGATTGACAAGGATAAAAACCGCGGGCTTTTTTCACGTATGACCGCTGGCGCCGGGACAAATGACCGTTACGCGTTGAGCGGAATAGGCAATTATTTTAAAAACGACCTGCGTTTGACGGTTTTGGCGAGTTCCAATAATATAAATTCCTCGGGTTTTACCTTTGATGAGGTTTTTGATGCGATGGGAAGAAATGCATATTCGGTGAGCCGGAATTTGAGCGGAAGCTTTCGCGGCAATGGCGGCAGCGGAAGTGGCATAACAAAATCTGACAATGCCGGGCTCAATTTTGTCAATGAATGGGATAAAGGGGCTGAAGTGGAAAGCAGCTATTTTTTCAACCGTGCCGATACACGTCGTGAAACCAATATCCGTCGTGAAAATATCCTTCCCGATAGGACTTATATTACAAACTCGAGTTCATCCTCTAACAATCAAAACGACAACCACAGGTTTGATTTGGATTTTGATATTGAGCCGGACACTTTAACGCGCATTTCGATCGAACCCGGCTTAAGGGTCAACAATGGTTTTTCAAATAGCAATTCTTCCACAAATTCAACTTCTGCCGATGGAACGCCTATTAATCAGGCAACCTCTAACAATAGTTCAGAAAATTTTGGGGTTAATTTCAACAATGAAATTGACTTCCGAAGAAAATTTGGGAATGAAGGCGGTTTTTTTGGGCTTGAATTTGGCAACCAAAACAACAAAAGTAAAGACGACAATTATTATTTTACAGAACGTAAAATTTTTGATGACAATGGCGATTTGGAAAATACAGCCGTTCAAGATCAATATATTGATAGCGACAGCCGCCTCGATGAATATAATATAGAGGCCGATTTCCGCTATCCGTTCACAGAACATTTGTTGCTGGACGTCGATTATGAATATACTAAACGGAACCAAAAAAATGCGCGTTTGGTCTATGAAAAAGACGACCAAGGGAACTATGAGAACTTAAACGACGATTTGAGCAACGACTTTAAATCTGAAAGTTTCAATCACAGACCGAGTATGGGGTTGGTTTATAAAAATGATAAATTATACTCTAATGTTTCGGCCGGATTTCAAAGCGTACGGCTTAAAAATGAGGACTTGTTTACAGAAACTTCATTCGATAATACCTATCAAAATTTCTTTGCCAGCGCGCGTTTCCGCTATCGCGTAACCCAGACCCAATCCTTGTATTTCCGGTACCGGAACACGCGGAATATTCCTTCAATATCTCAATTGCAACCCGTGACAAACACCACAAACCCCTTAAATATCATCACCGGAAACCCAGATTTGAAACCTTCCTTACGGCACAACGTTTATATGAACTTCAATAATTATGATTACCGCTCGCGTTCAGGTTTTTACATTTATGCCAGCGGCGATTACACACTTGATGAAGTCTCTTCTATCACCACGACTGACGAAGATTTAGTGCAAACCACTTCTTACACCAATGTGGATGGTGCTTATGGAATCAACACCGGCGCATTTTGGAACAAGCGTAATGAAATCAATGAACGCAACAGTTTGCGCTATGATTTTGGGCTTAATTTAAATTATGACAAAAACTTAGGCTTTTCCAATGGGGTAAAATTTAATGCGAAGCGTTTTTCTTTGGGCCCCAATGTTAAATTCAAATATGAACTGGAAGAATATCTTTTGGTAGAACCAAATTATCAACTTGATTTCGTCAATAATGAATACAGTTTAAACGGTCGGAATGCTGAATATACAAATCACACCGCCGGACTTCAAATTACTTCATTCTGGCCGGAAAAAGTGATTTTTGGAAGCGATTTGACTTACCGCCACATCGGAAGCGTTGCGCCCGGCATTAAAAGTGACTATGTGCTTTGGAACTTGAGCTTAGGCTATAAAATTTTGGGCGATGATGGCAATGTTAAAGTTAAAGTCTTTGATGTTTTAGATGAAAATATTTCCACTCAGCGGCAAGTGGGAAATGACTTTGTGCAGGACACGCGGCAGCTCGTTCTTCAGCAATATATGATGTTCAGTTTTACCTATAAATTCAGCCGGTTTGGTGGCCTGAAGAAGAGGGGCGGCCGTGGATAATTTAAAGTAATTGTCTGTTCAGATAACTGTAAATAGATGTGAGTGTTATCTGATAGCTGTATTACGCTTGTAAGTTAATTGTGTTTTTGTCTTACGTCCTATGTCTTAGTCTTACAGCGTAGCGATCTTAAGTCCTTAGCTGAAAGTTAGTGTTAGTTTTTTCGCTTACGCGTAAGCAAACTAAAGCAATTAAAATCCAGCTCGGTTTCTTATCTTTGCCCCTTTATACCGAATGTGATTTGTAAAGTCGCATAAATGCTTCTCAAAATCTACCTCAGTATAATACCTTTGCAGAAATTATATTACGATATTATTAAATTCAATTTATGATCCAGTCAATGACCGGCTATGGCAAATCTGCCAATGAGTTTACCGGAAAGAAAATAACCGTGGAAATCAAATCGGTGAACAGTAAAAGCCTGGCCTTGCGCACCAACGTCCCGCCAGAATACCGGGCCAAGGAAATCGAGTTCAGGTCTTTGATAAAGGATAATTTAGACCGCGGAAAAGTCGATTGCACCATTCAAATTGAGCCGGCCGACGGCAATGACAACGTGAACTTGAATACAAAAGCCATCAAAAATTATGTGTCGGCTTTTAAAAATTTAGGTTTAGGCGGAATTGACACCTCAGACGATGCCAAACTACTCGAAATCGCGATGAAGCAACGCGATGCAATTGCCGATGAAGATATTGAAATCGAAGCTGGTGAACTGGAAACAGTTTTAAAAACTGTGGAAGAAGCGGCTAAAAACCTGATTGATTTCCGGGAATCAGAAGGGTCTGCGCTCAAAAAAGATTTTGACACCCGCATTTCAAATATTGCTGAATTGCTTCAAAAAGTGATTGAAATTGACCCGCAACGCGAAGAGGAATTGCGTGAACGGATGCAGAAAGCAGTTTCAGAGCTTAAGGAAAATGTCGATGAAAACCGTTTTGAACAAGAACTGGTTTTTTACCTGGAAAAATATGACATTACGGAAGAAAAAATCCGTTTGGCAAAACACTTGGAATATTTTACTGAAACCCTGGAAACGAAAGGTTCAAACGGAAAAAAACTGAATTTCATCAGTCAGGAAATTGGCCGTGAAATCAACACCATCGGCAGTAAGGCTAATTTTGTCCCAATGCAAAAATGCGTCGTTCAAATGAAGGATGAACTGGAAAAAATCAAAGAACAAATTTTAAATGTGCTCTGAGATGGAACAAGGAAAATTGATCGTCTTTTCGGCACCTTCAGGTTCGGGAAAAACGACGATTGTAAGGCATTTGCTAAAACAACCTGAGTTAAATTTAGATTTTTCCATTTCGGCAACTTCCCGAGAACCCCGTGAAGGTGAAGTCCACGGCGAAGATTATTATTTTATGTCGCTCGACGAGTTCAAAAGCCATATAAAAAATGATGATTTCTTGGAATGGGAAGAAGTCTATCGGGATAATTTTTATGGCACGTTGAAAACTGAAGTCGAGCGCATCTGGGCGAAAGGAAAACACGTGGTCTTTGATATTGATGTGGTCGGTGGTTTGGATATCAAGCATATTTATCCAGAGCGCACTTTGGCTGTTTTCGTTGAACCACCGAGCATCGAGGAATTGAAAATCAGGCTCAAAAAACGGAAGACAGAAGATGATGAACGCATCAATAACCGCGTGGCAAAGGCATCGATAGAGATGGCCACGGCGCCACAATTTGATGCCATTTTGCTCAATAAAAATTTAGGTTTGACACTGGATGCTTCTGTTGAACTCATTGCTGATTTTTTAAATAAAAATAAATAGCCTTGAAAAAAACAGGACTCTTTTTTGGAACCTTCAACCCAGTGCACGTCGGGCATTTGATCATTGCCAATCATATGGCCGAGTTCACTGATCTGGATGAAATCTGGTTTGTCGTCACGCCGCACAATCCGCATAAGGAAAAAAAATCTTTGCTCAAAGATTACCACCGTTATGAAATGGTTTACCGCGCAACGCAGGATATGAACACTATTTCCCCCAGTAAAATTGAATTTGACCTGCCCCAGCCAAATTACACATCGCATACTTTAATCCATTTGGAAGAAAAATATCCCGATAGAAAATTTGCTTTGATTATGGGCGAAGACAATTTGCGAAGTTTCCCAAAATGGAAAAACCACGAAGCCATTTTGGACAAAAACGAACTTTATGTTTACCCGCGGATAAAGGACGATAACACGCGGCCACAACCGCAATTGCTGGACCATAAGAATGTAAAAACCACGGAAGCCCCGATTATGCAGATTTCCGCAACGTATATTAGAAATTGTGTAAAAACAGGAAAACGCGTCACACCTTTGTTACCAAAAGCAGTCTGGGATTATGTGGATGAAATGAATTTTTATCGGTGAAGTTTTGTAGTACTTTGTCAGAAAATGAATGATTTTTGTGAAAGAATACAACCAAAGGTTTCTAAGCACTGTGAAAATAAATCTTTAGGGCCTGAAAGATAATTATACTAATCTCTACCTGGAAAATAACAAAGGCACTTTAAATTAAAATGTTATGGGTAATCAAAACGATTCAAATAATATACCCCGGGAAAACTGGGAAGCCTGTTTTAAAGAAATGGCTAAAAACAATGATGATAGATTGTTGATGGATGTTTTTGAGGATGAGGATTTCTCTGAATGGAATTAAATTTTTAAAAATTTTAAGTTACCAACGATCCTTCCAAATTGTGAAAGGATAATTAATTGAAAAAAAATGATGGAATTAGGAAGGTACCACACACTTGAAATCGACCACGAGGCTTCACCGGGTTTATTCTTAAAAAACGAGGAAGGCGAGGAAATTTTATTGCCCAATAAATATATTCCCGAAGAATATGAAATGGGACAGAAGCTCGATGTTTTTGTTTATCTCGATCATTCAGAACGGCCTGTGGCGACCACTTTAAAGCCTGCTGTTCAGCTCGATGAATTTGGGTATTTGCGCTGTGCGGAAACTAATGAAATCGGGGCTTTTCTGGATTGGGGACTGGAAAAACATTTGTTTGTTCCTTATAAAGAACAAGCTTTTCCAATAAAAGAAGGAAGCTGGCATTTGATATTTTGCTATCTCGATGAGGTTACAGATAGATTGGTGGCATCCAGTAAAACCCACGCTTTTTTGGATAATGAAGAGCTCACGGTTGAGCCTTTTGAAGAAGTTGATTTGATCGTTACGTCTAAAACCGACCTCGGTTTTCACGTGATCGTGAATGAACTTCATTTGGGGTTGATTTATCACGACGAAATTTTTCAACCCTTGAAAACCGGTGATAAAACGAAAGGTTGGATCACAAAAATCAGGGAAGACAATAAAATTGACATTACGCTTCAGCGGCCAGGTTACAGAAGCATAGAGCCCAATGCCGATGCGGTAATGGAAAAACTGCAGTCTAAGGATGGGTTTTTACCCTTGCACGATAAAAGCAAACCTGAAGAAATTGAGAAAATGCTCAAGATGAGCAAGAAAAGTTTTAAGCGGGCAATCGGAACACTTTATAAAAATCGAATGATCGAGATTGAAAATGATGAAGGGGTTTATCTTCGGGAAAAATAAATTCCCGTGCGGCCCCTTGTGTTATAGTTTCGGTTATGATATGGGTTGTAGCCTCGATAAGGACGGATAAAAGGTTGTTCTGCACCTTCATAAACATCGTTGCGAATTCCACCGTCCGGCGTCTTTTTGTTATCGGAATTTAAGTAAGCATTGGTCTGAACCCTGAAATTGTGTTTGTTGAAGCGGTTTTGTTGTAAATCAGGGGTCAAATTTTGACTTTCTGGAAATTTAAAACTTGACTGCGACCCCAATCCCATTTGTTTTCCCAATGAAAGCATATCCATTTTTTCATTACTTACAAAAGAAAAACCTTCAATCTGCGGGATATTAAATTGCCCGAATTCATAAAAAGCTGATTTATTCTGCACTGTCGCGGGTTTGAATAAACTCAATTCTGAATTTTCTGGATTTGTAGAGTTTTCAAAAGACAAGTCCACATCCTCTTGTGCAAAAGCACTCAGGCAAGAAAGGCTTAAAATAAAAAATAAAAGGACAGCTTTCAAAGTTTTTTTTCAAAATTAATCAAATTTGAAGCCAATCTGGAAAATGTTTGGTTTTGATTTGAATTTAAGCAGTTAAAAAATTCTATTTTAGCTGAACGAAAAAGTGAAAATTATGGAATATTAAAAGGCACTTTCAAAAGTAATTTTTCGGGGAATTTAAAAATTGAAACCTAAATTCAATTCGAGTGCAAGAATAAACAAACCGCTATTTCCATTTATATCTGTATAATAAACGGGCCCAGCGTCAAACATTAAATGAAAATCGCCATAACTGCGCTGAATGCCCCAAACTGGACTAAAAACGAAATCCAATTTGGCATAACGGTTGACATTATCGTCAATTGAAGGACCGTGGCTTAACATCCGTAACCCAATAAAATTACCGGAATTATTACTTATATTATATCCTTTTTTTACTCGGTTTTCAAGGTTGTAAAACCATTTATAATGCAAATCCAGAAATGGTGCAATAACATAAATCCATCCGTTAGAGCTACCGGATAAATTGCGATAACTGCCATCATATCCCACGCCGGCATTGATTGAAAAAGTGGTTTCCTTTGAGGTCGGCAACTCAAGTTCTACACCTGGACTTATTACATTCACACGCCAAACTTTTTCTGTGTTTGCACTTGATTGAATAGAATCGTGGACTTGTGAAAACGAAGAAAACGACATTAGAACGAGAATTAAAAAAATTGATCCAACTTTCATACAATCTATTTAAAGGCTAAGTTTAAGGTTATCAAAACTAATAAAATTTTAAAGCCGATCTTGAAAATCTTGTTTTTGTTTTTGGGGAAAGCGATCAAAATACTCTATTTTAGCTGAACGAAAAAGTGAAGATTATGAAATGGAAGACAGCCAAAAAGTATGAGGATATAACCTATAAAAAATGCGAAGGCGTGGCGCGCATTGCGTTCAACCGGCCAGAAGTGCGCAATGCCTTCCGGCCAAAAACCACCAACGAACTTTTGGATGCTTTTCACGATGCGCAGGAAGATACTTCAGTGGGTGCAATTTTATTTTCTGCTGAAGGCCCATCGTCAAAAGATGGAAAATGGGCATTTTGTAGCGGCGGCGATCAAAAAGCACGGGGAAAGGAAGGCTATGTCGGTGGCGACGGTTACCACCGTTTGAACATCCTGGAAGTGCAGCGGCAAATCAGGTTTATGCCCAAAGCAGTGATTGCTGTCGTTCCCGGTTGGGCTGTCGGCGGCGGGCATAGCTTGCACGTGGTTTGCGATATGACTTTGGCGAGTGAAGAAAATGCTGTTTTTAAACAAACCGATGCCGATGTCACCAGTTTTGACGGCGGTTATGGTTCGGCTTATCTCGCTAAAATGGTAGGGCAGAAAAAAGCCCGTGAAATATTCTTTCTCGGTCGGAATTATTCTGCACAGGAAGCTTTTGAAATGGGAATGGTGAACAAGGTTGTGCCACACGAAGAATTGGAATCCACTGCTTTCGAATGGGCACAAGAGGTGATGAAGAAATCCCCGATATCGATCAAAATGCTCAAATTTGCAATGAATATGACCGATGATGGAATGGTGGGCCAACAGGTTTTTGCGGGTGAAGCAACCCGTTTAGCTTATGGAACTGATGAAGCTAAAGAAGGCCGCGATGCTTTTCTGGAAAAAAGAGATCCTGATTTTGATAAAAAATGGATTCCATAAATTTGTTCTAATGCTTTTCTTTCAGCCGTGAAAAAAGAACCCAATCAACGCCGTGATGAAATTATTGAAAAAGCAGCTTCGCTTTTTCAAGAGCAGGGTTATAGGGCAGTTTCTATGCGGAAACTGGCACTGCACCTCGATATAAAAGCGTCGAGTCTGTATAACCACATAAATTCAAAACAGGAAATCCTCTCTGAAATTGTGATGGAACTCGCTCGGGATTTCACTATACACATTCAAAGTGTTTCTCGGTCTTTAAATAAAAATGCTGGGGAAAAAATGCGGGAAATTATTGAAATGCACGTTAGGGTCACCATAAGAAAAACAGACTTTTTAGCGTGTTTGAATAACGACTGGATGCACCTTGGCGAGAAAGACAGAGAAGAATACATTGAAATGCGGCAGAGCTATGAGTCTGATTTTCGGGCAATTTTAGAGGAAGGGATCCAGCAAAATCAATTCGTTAAAATGGATAAGGAAATAGCCGTCTTTTCAATGCTTTCAAGCCTGCGAACCTTCTATTTGTGGTTGAAACGCAATCCTGAACAAGATGAACAACACCTCATTGATGAAATGAACAGAAATTTGCTGGATGGAATTTTGAAATAAGCATCAATCTAATTGTCCCAATAATACTTTAGACTTTTTGCTCTTAACATCGGATAGATTTATTTATAAGTTATCCGATATTAGTAATTATTAGTTTATTTTATATAAAATAATATGTAATTTATAAAGTATTGATTTATAGTAAATTATAAATTTTATTACATATAAAAAATCGATTATATTTAGAATATAATTTAAAAAATTAATATCGGATAGAATAAATTGAATAACACCCGATAATTGTGTATCTTTGTGGTATGTGGGAAGTAGATTTAAAATATCGCACTAATGAAATGAAAGCTAGCTTTGATCGGCTTGTAGAAAAACGTGATTTGTTGAATAAGGCACGTCCGCTTCCAGGCATTGCTTTGGAAAAAATTAAAGAAGCCCTGCAAATTGAATGGACCTATAATTCCAATAGTATAGAGGGCAATACCCTTACTTTGCAAGAGACTCAACTTGTTTTGCAAGAAGGGATCACCGTCAAAGGGAAATCTTTACGTGAACATTTTGAAGCTAAAAACCACGAACGTGCGCTGCAACATCTCGAAGAACTCATTACAGAAAAACACCCTTTAAACTCGCGGGCAATTATTGATTTGCACAGTTATGTTTTGCGAAGTATCGAAGAAGATTTTGCAGGACGATTGCGCACCGCCGGCGTCAGGATTTCTGGGGCTAATTTTGTGCCGCCAAATGCACGAAAAGTCAGTGATTATCTGGAAAGGCTAATCGAGTTTGTGGAAGAAAATCCACTTCAACTCAATGAAATTGAACTGGCAACGGTTTTTCATCACAAATTTGTTTGGATCCATCCATTTTTCGACGGCAATGGCCGAACTGTGCGGCTCGCGATGAACTTGCTTTTGATGAATGCGGGTTTTCCGCCAGCAATTATTTTGGCAAACGACCGAAAAAAATATTATGTGGCCTTAAACAGGGCCAATAATGGCGACTATTCAAAATTGATGCTTTTGATGGTTCAAGCTTTGGAGCGCACTTTAAATATTTATCTCAACGCCCTTCCAGAAAGTGATGATGACTATCAAGAAATCGGGTCCTTAGTTCAAGAAGGTGAGGTTCCCTATAATCAGGAATACATCAGTTTGCTCGCGCGCCAGGGTAAAATCGACGCTTATAAAGAAGGCCGGAATTGGCTCACTAGCAGAGCGGCAATTGAAAATTATATCGCTAACCGTCAACGAAAGCGTTGACTTTCTGGATTTGACGTTTTTTTAGTTGTAATGTTTATTGACCGAATGTTTTGCTATTTTAACACCTCAAACTTGCAACTCAAACTAACAAGTGTTAGTTTTGTTTAGCAGAAAAATTTAATCAATGTCAGAATTTTACGATCTTACTGTAAAAAACGTGCGTAAGGAAACCGAAGAATGTGCTTCGGTAGAATTAGATGTTCCTGAAGAATTACATAAAGAATTTGATTTTAAACAGGGACAACATATAATATTTAAAAAAGATTTAAACGGGGAGGAATTGCGTAGAACCTATTCCCTGTGTACCTCGCCGTTGGATAAAGAATGGCGGGTTTGCGTCAAACAAATTCCGGAAGGAAAATTTTCCACCTTTGTAAATCAAGAATTAAAAGCCGGTGATAGAATTGACGCGATGGCACCCACTGGAAAATTTGGGCTTACCGTTGAAGATGATCCTGAGGAAGCTAAAAATTATATATTTTTTGCTGCGGGAAGTGGAATCACGCCTATTCTTTCTATGATAAAAACCCGCTTGCTGAAAGAACCTTATAGCACGTGTCAATTGTTTTATTTAAACCGGCGGGTAAAAACCATCATTTTTAAAGAAGAATTGGAACAGCTGCGCAACAAATATTTAGGGCGTTTTGAATTGTTCCATTTTTTAAGTGAAGAGCAGCGGAATATTCCTTTGCTCAGCAGTTTTGATGCAGAGAAAATTCATCAACTCACTCAAAATATAATTGATATTGAGGCTGTAAACAGTTGTTTTATCTGCGGCCCCGAAGATTTGACATTTATGATTCGGGATGAATTGGTAAACGCAGGATTGGCTAAAAATAAAATTCATTACGAGTTATTCGTTACCGGGCTTTCTGAAGAAGATAAAAAGCGGGCCGCAGAGGCGATGGAAAAGCGCTATGACGGCACCAAAATAACGGTCCTTGACGCCGGAAAAGAATTTCACTTCACAATGACCGAAGAATACGATAATGTTCTCGATGCGGCTTTGGCCGCTGGTGCTGACGTCTCTTTTGCTTGTAAAGGCGGCGTTTGCAGTACTTGTAAGTGTAAATTGATTGATGGTAGTGTAGAGATGAAAAAAAATTATGCCTTGGAGGAAGAGGAACTCCAGCAAAATTATATTTTAAGTTGTCAAGCCGTTCCCACTTCTGAAGAAGTTAAAGTTGATTATGACGCTTAAGTTTTAGGATAAACTTAAGCTTTAAAGTATGACTTGGAAAGGATTTTGTATATTTATAAATAATAATAAGAGATTAAAATTTTGAAAAATTCAATTCTTAATAGAATAACAGTTGACCGTGCAATATGTCACGGTAAACCAGTAATTCGAAATATGAGATGGCCGGTTGAAGTCATATTGGATATGCTAAGTTCAGGAATGACAAATCAAGAAATTCTAAAGGATCATCCTGAGTTGGAATTGGACGATATTAAAGCATCTTTAGATTATGCGAAATTGGCTATTTCAGGTGAATTGAATTTGGTTAATTCAAAATGAAATTTTTATGTGATGTTCATATTTCTTTAAAAATTTCAAAGTACTTGAAAAGTTTAGGTTATCAATCAAATCACGTCAATAATATTTTGAACAAATGGAATACGACTGATGATCAAATAATCAATTATGTAGATCAAAATGATTTAATTCTAATTTCTAAGGATCAAGATTTTAGAGATGAATTCTTATTGAAATCGAAACCCAAAAAATTTATTAAAATAAATTTAGGCAACACATCAAATAATGAATTGATTAAGTCTATAAGTAGTATTTTAGTTCAAGTAGAAAGATTGAATGTGGAGTATAAGATTTTTATGATTGAAGTTTCTAAAAATGACTACAAAATAATTAAAAAATAAAAAGTTATGAGTGAAGCAGAGATAAAAAATATGGAGCAAAATTTCGATGAGAAAATTGCTGACGACCAGAAAATTGAACCCAAAGATTGGATGCCGGAAAAATATCGGAAAACACATATCCGTCAAATTTCGCAACACGCGCACTCAGAATGTGTAGGGATGTTACCGGAGGCAAATTGGATTTCCCGTGCACCGAGTTTAAGACGAAAAGTCGCTTTATTGGCAAAAGTTCAGGATGAAGCCGGACACGGACTCTACTTGTATAGCGCAACCGAAACCTTGGGGATTTCCCGCGAGGAAATGTATGACCAGTTGCACAGCGGAAAGGCAAAATATTCCAGTATCTTTAATTACCCTTCATTGACTTGGGCCGATATCGGCGCTATCGGTTGGCTTGTTGACGGCGCGGCGATTATCAATCAAGTGCCGCTTTGCAACACGTCTTTTGGTCCTTATGCCCGGGCGATGGTGCGGGTTTGCAAGGAAGAAAGTTTTCACCAGCGCCAAGGTTATGAAATAATGCTGACCTTGAGCAATGGAACCGATGAACAGAAAGAAATGGCACAAGATGCCTTGAACCGCTGGTGGTGGCCGTCCTTGATGATGTTTGGGCCAACGGATGATGAATCAACCCACACCGAGCAATCAATGAAGTGGAAATTGAAACGTAAGACCAACGATCAATTGCGTCAACAATTTATCGATCAAACCGTTCCGCAAGCTGATATACTGGGTATAACAGTGCCCGATGAAGACCTTGAATACAACAATGAAACCGGTCATTATGACTTTGGCGAAATTGATTGGGACGAATTTTGGCAAGTTGTCAAAGGACACGGTCCGTGCAATAAAGAACGCATTAGGGATAGAAAAAATGCTTGGGATAATGGCGAATGGGTTCGCGATGCAGCAATGGCCCACGCTGAAAAACGAGCTGAACGGAAAGAGAAAAAAGCAGGTTAATGCTGATTTGGGCGCAACCCCGATTCTCGTAACCTCGAAATCAGGGTCGGGCTTTCACTACTCGCTTTTTTTGTGAAAAACAAAAAAGAGCTCAAACAGACCGTTCAATCCCTTGCGCAAAAAACAAACAGAAGCCTAAATAATTATTGTTTAAAACCTAAAACATTGAATTGATTAAAATCCAAAAAATAGATCATATTATAAAATATAAGGTCAAATTGAATTTTTCCGATGGTTTTAATAGTGTAGTTGATTTAGAATCATTATTAGGTAAAGAACTTTTAGAACCCGAGAAGTTTGATTCATTTTATATTGAACCCGGTGGAGGACTTGCGTGGCCCAATGGTTTCGATATTTGTCCAAACCATTTACGGGAAATAGCAGAATCCCGGCAATTGCATCTAAAAAGTAGTTGATAAGAATTTTAGTAATAATGATCAAAAATTTAAAAGATAAGTGAATTCGAGTTCGACACTTCGATAAAACTCAGTGCATCGCTTCGATTTCAAGTTCAATTTTAAAAAGATAAAGTATGTCAGAAAAAAAAGATCAAAAACCAAATAAAAAATCTTGGCCACTCTGGGAAGTATTTGTTCGCAGTAAAAATGGCTTGGAACACCGTCATTTTGGAAGCTTGCACGCTGCCGATGAAGAAATGGCACTGGAAAACGCCCGCGATGTTTACACACGTCGAAGTGAAGGCGTCAGTATATGGGTGGTGGAATCAATAAATATCAAAGCGTCCAATCCCGACGAAAACGGCGAATTCTTTGAACCCGCCGCCGACAAGGTTTACCGACACCCAACATTTTACGACTTGCCCGATGAGGTAAAACATATGTAACACAGAAGAATTCCTGCGAAGGCAGGAATCCGGTCAATCAAAGAAATAACTGTTTCAAGCACTAAAAACTTAACCCTGCTACTTTTAAAAAACCTTGGATTTTTAAAAGTACATCCCGAACTAATTTTAAATAAACTGTCAATAAAGACTCAATGTCAAAAGCCTCTAAATCCTGGTACGTCTATATAATGACAAATAAGCCACAAGGCGTTTTGTATATCGGCGTGACCGATAATATCAATGCGAGGGTCGAAGAACACAAAACCAAAGTTTTCCGGAAATCATTTACTGCTAAATACAATTGTGATAAATTGGTTTATCTCGAAGAATATCATACAGGTTCTGAAGCAGCATTAAGGGAAAAACAGATGAAGAAATGGAAAAGGGATTGGAAGATAAATTTGATTGAAGGTTCAAATGCCGGATGGCACGACATAAGTCTAAACTGGAATACTTCAGATTTGATTTATAAGACAAAACGATCCTTCAAAGAGTAATTGAAAAAACAATTTTAATTTCCTGCATCACAGAAATTTTAAACACATTTTATGAAAGTCGAAGAAAAACAAATTGATTTAAAACAAACCAAACACCGCTATTTGCTGGAACTCGCCGATAATTCACTGATCCTCGGGCAACGTCTTGGCGAATTGACCGGCCACGGCCCCACATTGGAAGTTGATATGGCTTTGACCAATATTTCTTTGGACCTTTTTGGTCAGGTGCGCAGTTATTTCCAGTATGCCGCCCAGCTTTCTAAAGACGAGGTTTCTGAAGATGATCTGGCTTTTATGCGCACCGAGCGCAATTACTATAACCTATTATTATTGGAACAGCCGAACCGCAATTTTGCTTATGTGATTGCCCGCCAGTTTCTTTATGATCATTTCCATTTTATGTTGTTGCAGCAACTGCAAAAAAGTGAAGACGGGACTTTGGTTGCGATTGCGAACAAAAGCATTAAAGAATCGGCTTATCACAAACGTTTTTCTTCAGATTGGCTGGTCCGTCTCGGCGATGGCACCGATGAAAGTCACGAAAAAATTCAGGAAGCCATCGATGAACTGTGGAAATATACCGATGAATTTTTTCAACAAACCGAAGCAGAAAAAGAATTGATCAAAAAAAATATCGCTGTTGATGTGACTCAATTTAAGGAAGATTATTACAAAATTATCGGCGAATACCTGAAAAAGGCAACACTGGAAATCCCGGAATTAAAATATTTTCAAAGCGGGGGAAAAGAAGGCCGCCACACAGAGCACCTCGGTTTTATCTTAACCGATCTGCAATATATGCAACGCACTTATCCGGGGATGAAATGGTAATAGAATATCGAATACTGAATTAGCGAAAGAATATTCGATAACGAAGGCTGAATAAGGAATATAGAAGTGAAATTTCAAATCAATAATGTATTGTCTGTTTGAGCGAAGTCGAGAACTTATTCGATATTCACGTAAAGTGAAATTTGAAATTTAATATCTCAAATTTGAATTTTGAAATAAATGTATGGTAGAGGAGAAGGTTTACATAGAAGATGAATTATTTCCGATTTTGAAAGAAGTTTCAGATCCTGAAATCCCTGTGCTTTCGGTGCTTGATTTGGGAATTGTACGCGTAGCTAAACTCGACGGGAAAACCGCCCACGTCAACATTACACCAACTTACAGCGGTTGCCCCGCGATGGACGTGATTGGCGACGATATCAAATTGGCTTTGCGCGAAGCCGGTTTTGAACCCGATGTAAACTTGGTGCTTTCCCCAGCTTGGAGTTCAGATTGGATTACAGAGGAAGGCCGCCAGGCTTTGGAAGATTATGGCATTGCCCCACCAACCGATGAAACTGCGGATAAACGCGCTTTGATGGGCGAAAAAAACATCATTAAATGCACCAATTGCGGTTCTAAAAACACAAAAATGGTCAGTCAATTTGGTTCAACGGCTTGCAAAGCCTTGTTTAAATGCGAAGACTGTCAGGAGCCATTTGATTATTTTAAGTGTTTGATTTGATTTGTCGCGTCAAGCGCCGTCGAGACGTTTTTGTTTAACTTTTCGACTTTATTTTATTCTAAACAATAGACGTAGATTGAATTTTGAAATACAGCGAGCTTCAAAATTCGTTATTCCCTGTTCAGTATTCGATATTCATCATTAAATTTTAATTTTATATGAGCAAAACAATTTCTTCAGAAATAAAAAACAAGGTCGCGCACATCACCCTCAACCGTGAAAAGGCCTTCAACAGTTTTAACCGCGAAATGGCGCTGGAATTTCAAAAAGCGCTTTCCAAAGCCTCGCAAGATCACGCCGTTCACGCTATTTTAATTACCGGTGCAGGCAAAGCCTTTTCGGCAGGACAGGATTTAAAGGAAGTTACCGATGAAAAGCAAAACCCTGGTTTTGAGAAAATTCTCAAGGAACATTATAATCCGATAATCCGGTTGATCCGGGAAGTTGAAAAACCGGTTGTCGCGGCCGTCAATGGCGTCGCTGCTGGAGCAGGTGCAAATATTGCTTTGGCCTGTGATATCGTCGTCGCTTCAGAAAACGCTGCTTTTATTCAAGCCTTTAGTCAAATTGGTTTAATTCCTGATAGCGGCGGAACGTTTTTCTTGCCGCGTTTGATCGGTTTCCAAAAAGCTTCGGCTTTGGCAATGCTGGGCGATAAAGTTTCAGCAAAAGAAGCCGAAGAACTCGGAATGATTTACAAACATTTTTCGGCTGAGGAATTTGAACAAAGGTCTATTGCCTTAGCTGAAAAATTGGCCAAAATGCCTACGCAAGCTTTGGCAAAAACCAAAAAATTACTCAATCAATCGATGACAAATTCGTTAGATGAGCAATTGGAATTGGAAGGCAAACATCAAATCGAATCCGCTCAAAGTCAAGACTATAAAGAAGGCGTCGCCGCTTTTGTAGAAAAAAGGAAGCCGGAGTTTGAAGGAAAATGATTTCAAATCGCAAAAATTCAAATATCAAATTTCAAATATGATGGGGTTCTGTAAATTAAAATCATTTTTAAAGATTTAAAATGCTAAATTTGAAGTAATAATTTTGAAATCTAAAATTTGACAGAACTATGACTTCAGAAGAACTCGAAAATCGTTTGATTGACTTCGCGGTTGAATGCATAAAAATCACAAAAGAGACCGATAATTCCTTTGCTTCTCAACATCTGTGCAGTCAATTGATCCGGTCAGCAACGAGTGTTCCTTTAAATTATTCAGAAGCACGGGCTGCTCAATCTTACCGAGATTATATTCATAAAATGCAAGTGAGTTTAAAAGAACTTCGGGAATCAAAAACCAACTTACGGATCCAGAAAGGTGCTGAACTGATCAGGGAAATTCAGGATTTAGATAGTTTAATTGACGAATCAAATCAGCTAATTTTAATTTTCTCTAAAAGCATTTCAACATCAAAGAATAAACACAAACCAACAGAAAAAAGGAATTGATCAATAATATTTGAAATAATAATTTTGAAATTTAAAATTTGAAATAATTATGAACGTATCAGTTATAGGAGCAGGAACAATGGGAAGTGGCATCGCGCAGATAGCGGCGACCGCCGGTTGTTCCGTGAAAGTATTTGACACACAGGAAAAAGCACTGAAAACCAGTGAGGAAAAACTCGATAAAGTCCTCAAACGCCTTATCGAAAAGGAACGCATTGGCGAGACCGAGAAAAACCTTATTCAGGGAAATATCCAGTATGTTCAGGATTTAGATGCCCTCGCGGATGCTGATTTGACCATTGAAGCCATTATTGAGGACCTGAAAATCAAACAAGGGGTTTACAAAAAACTGGAAGCTATTCAAAAGAAAGAGGCTATTATCGCGTCCAACACCTCGTCGCTTTCAATTGCGTCGCTTGCCGCTTCGTTGGAAAATCCTGAACGAATGATCGGGATGCACTTTTTTAACCCAGCACCTTTGATGCCGCTTGTGGAAATTATTCCCGCGGTGCAGACTTCGCAGAAAGTAACCGATAAAATTATAAATACCGTCGCCGACTGGAAAAAAGTGGGCTGCTTGGCAAAAGACACCCCGGGATTTATTGTGAACCGCGTTGCACGTCCATTTTATGGTGAGGCTTTGCGCATTTATGAAGAAGGAATCGCTGATGTTGTTACGATTGATTTGGCACTAAAAGAGCTCGGCGGATTCCGGATGGGGCCTTTTCAGTTGATGGATTTTATCGGAAACGATGTGAACTATAAAGTCACAGAAACCGTTTTTAAGGAATTTTATTACGATCCACGTTACAAACCCTCGTTCACACAAAAACGACTTGCTGAAGCCGGTTACCTCGGTCGAAAAACTGGAAAAGGCTTTTATGAATACAAAGAGGGCAAAATCGATACCTCAAAACATCCCGAGTTAGAAGCTGGCTTACCAGATAAAATGCTGGCGCAGCAAATTCTCGACCGCGTGCTGGTAATGCTCATCAACGAGGCGGCTGATGCTCTGTTTTTAAATGTCGCTACCGCGAAAGACATTGATTTGGCGATGACCAAAGGGGTAAATTATCCCAAAGGTTTATTGACGTGGGCGAACGAAAAAGGCATTGCTTGGTGCGTCGATAAAATGGATGACCTCTATGAAACTTTCCACGAAGACCGCTACCGCTGCAGTCCGCTTTTAAGAGTGATGAAAAAAGAGAACCAGAAGTTTTAGGTCGCTTAAAACTCAGTCTTGCTAGCCCGCCTGCCACCTTTCTTTTGATAGTCAGGGACGGGCGGGCTCTTTTTTGCTTTGTAGGTTTTTTCTTACTAAAGTAAAACTGTTTGAAACCATCTGTCATTCTGAATTTATTACAGAATCTCACCCAACTGAATTTTAAATTGCAATGAGATCCTGAAACGAGTTCAGGATGACAGTTTACTTTTTTCAAATGTTTACTTTTCAATACGCATTAGGACAACCACTTCAACAATTTCTGAAATCCTGCTGGACTGATGCCGTGGCCTACGGGATATTCTGAATAGTCATTTTCGATATTGAGATCATTTAGAAAAGGCTGATTTTTTCGCGCCCAATCCACAGGGATCACTTGATCTTGAGTGCCGTGCGAACCGAAAATGCGCAGATGGGAAAAATCCTGCTCGCGGTAATTTTCAACTAACATTTTTTCATCGATATAACCGCTCATCGCGACGATTTGTTTAAACTTTTCGGGATGCGAAAGGCTTAAGGCATAACTTAAAATCGAGCCTTGACTAAATCCAAATAACGTATGCCCGCTTTTTTGAACCGGATAATTTTTTTCGAGTTCAGCTATAAATTGCATCACTGATTTCCGCGATTCCACGGCTTGTTCAATATTGCTGAATTTTCCGCCATCGGCTTCAAAATTGATGGCATACCAAGCGTTGCCAAAAGGCTGCATCGGGATCGGCGCGCGCGCAGAAACCACAAAATACTTTTCGGGCAATTCGCCGGCAAATGAAAAAAGATCGTTTTCATCGCTGCCATAACCGTGCAACATCAATAATAATGGCGCATCTTTTTCTAAAGTTGAAGGCCGCGTCCTGTGGGTTAGTGAAAAATTTTGTTGAGTCATTAAGTGTGATTTTATATGTCTTCAATTCAAACTGTTTTATTCTTAAAAATATTCGATTTTCAATTCTTTCACCCTTTAGGGCCGGGGTAAAAAGAATGATGGTCTTTTTTCACAATTTCTTAAACCACTTCTGAAAATACTCGCCCAAAAATGGGATCAGTTGCAGTTTTCCTTGCAATGCGCTAATAAAGGCAAAAAACCAAAGGATGCTGAAAAATACGTAAAACGGCGTGGAAACCATCCACGTATTAAAGCCCGTTACAAAAGTTCCCAATAAAAGAAACAGCAGGTTTAATCCCAGCGATTGCCGCACGTGAAATGAGGCAAATTTATTTCGCGGCTCGGCATTCATCGTCATTGCGATCAATAATCCGATGAAAGTTAAATAGGAAATGACCGCTGTGGTTTTTCCGTTTTTAATTTCTGCGCTATCAATCATTTACTATTATTTTATCGCCGCGGATGCTTCCCAAAACTTTTCCTTTTAAGTCTTGATCGAGAAAAATATTGTTTTTTGAACTCGAGTGGATATGTTCTTTCGAAAATTTAAAATCACCTTCGGGGTTGAAAAGGGTCAATGCTGCTTTTTCGTCCACTTTAAGTTGAGTCTCTTTGATTTCAAAGCGCTTGCGTCCACGGGTCAAAAGTTCAACGGACTTTTCAAAACCAAGCAGTTTATTCAAAGCACCAAATGCAGATTCCAAACCGATTGTTCCATATTCTGCGTGTTCAAACTCACGTTTTTTCTGTTCAATATCTATTGGAATATGATCGCTGGTCATCATATCGATCGTTCCGTTTTTTAACCCTTCAATCAGGGCTTTCCTGTCTTCTTCCAACCGCAAAGGCGGCAGTACTTTATAAAGGGCTTCAAAATTTTCAATGACTTCATCTGTAAACCAAAGTTGGTGCACGGCGACGCTACAAGTAACGTCCAAGCCGTGTTTTTTGGCATCGGCGATCAGTTCCAGGCCGGCGCGGGTAGAAATTGTGGGAATGTGCAATTTTCCGCCGGTGTATTCCAGTAAATGCAAATCCCGGGAAATTTGTAAACTCTCGGCAAGGCTTGGAATTCCGGGCAGTCCCAGTTCTAAACTTTTCTGGTGTTCGTGCACCATTCCTGAACGCGCGATGGAATTTGCCTGTGGAAAAGCGCAGATCAACCCAGAAAAATTTTGAGCATATTGCAAGGCAATTTTCATCAAATTAGAATCGGCAATTTCGCGTTTAAAATCCCCAAAAGCTTTGGCACCAGAGCGGTGCATTTCAAAAAGTTCTGCGAGTTCTTTTCCTTCGGCTTTTTGCGTTAAGCAAGCGATGGGATGCAATTGTGTGACACTGTTTTTATTACGCGATAGCAAAAACTCAACATCTGCCTGTGAATCGATCACCGGCTGGGCAACGGGATTTAATAAAATATCGGTAAAGCCACTTTTCCCGGCTGTTTCCAATCCGTTTTTCAAGGTTTCGCGTTCTTCCAGTCCGGGTTCGCCAAAAGCCACGCTGCTGTCAAACCAACCGCGGGAAACGTGAAGGTTGTCAAATTCAATTATTTTATCAACATCCTGTTCAATCGACGGATCTATTTTTATAATCTGCCCATTTTCAATCAGGATATCTTGGGCTGTTTGATTGAAATCACTTTCATTATCAATAATGTGAGCCGATTTTAGCAGTAGTTTCATTCAGGGCTATTTTAAGAATTTCAAAAGCAGCATCTCGGTAATGAGAAAGATTGCTGCAAAAATAACAAACCATTTCCAAAATTCGTCAATCTCATTTTCGTTTTTCAGATCGCTGAACAATTGTGCGATATTTTCTTTGGTTTCAATCCTTTTTTCATTGTCAACACGCGCATAAATCAATTTATTTTCTTTTCTGTCGTGATTGAAACTCAGCGTCCGCAGCTTCTGTTTTTGCTGCGTGAGTTGATAATTTCCAGCTTTTTTTGGAATGTTTTGAGCAGTAATGCTCACTTTCGCATTAAATTTTCGCTGTTGCGGAATATAATCTTCAGTCTCATTTTTAAGGTGAAGCACTTCATCCTTGGTCAAATCAGCGCGCACATCAAAACTATTTTTTCGGCCTAAAATAAAATAGGGATTCGGTGGTTTCAGGCTTTGCCGAGCCATATTATAGAAAGCAGGAACGATGAGCGGCGATTGTTTAAAATTTGTCACTTCTTTTTCCAGCGGTGCGGAAAATAAATAAATGCCGCTGTTTCCATAAAGAAAAGAACGTTTGTTGTTATAATTCAAAACTGAAGAACGGTTGCCCTGCAACGGGAAATAGAGATTGACTTCTGGATATTGAAAATTCTGGATGCGGGAATTAAAAACACCGTCCAGCAAAGGATGGTCAAAATTTATGTTGGATATTTTTAGTTTACGTTTTTGTTTTTGGCCTAAGTTTGGCGCATTCAACTGACTTAAAAGCGAGTTATAATTTTTCAAATTCAGCTCAGGCCCCGGAATGATGCAGAGGGTCCCGCCATTTTCGCGGTGGTTTTGAAGTAGGTTTTGCAAACCGGCGGGAATATTTTCCATCTCGTTGAGTACAATGAAATTTGCTTCTTCCAATTGATTGTAATCCACTTGTCCGGCCTCAAAGTTCTTGTATTTGAATTCAGTATCATCCTTAAAAATTTTCGCCAGAAACCGATCATCCGCTTTACTGATGGCCACCACATTGAGTTGGGCCGGCGGTGCGAGGTTAAAAAAGAGGTCGTTATCAAACTTTAAACCTTCATCTTGAATTTGAATGCGGCCATTTTCAATCGTGGGTTCTTCAAAATTAAACCTGAGTTTGGCTTCATTTGTATCTTCAAAAACCGCGCTGCTTTTGGCCAGCAAGGTTTTGCCATTAAAAGCCGACACCGGAACTTGCCGGGTGATTTTTTCGCTTGAGGAAATTGTGATGTTCATTTCATAATTCCCCGTGTTTTGTTGCTTGACAGAAAGGCTATCCACTGAAATATTACTGAAACTTTCAGGCTTCAACTGAACGGCAAAAGTTTTAAACTTAAATCCTTTTCCGGGAAGGTCCTGCAAATTAAACTGCTGAAAATCAGACAGGGCAATAAAATTTTGATTGGTTTGGCTTTGGTCTGAAAATGATTGTTTGGCCTTGAACAAGGCTGTTTTAAAACCCATATTTTCGGGTGTATAATCCAGCTGCAATAAATCGTTTTTGATTTGACTTAAAGGTGTATTTTT
>Ga0307967_1000671_pt1 | contig 23300 bp, 14 predicted proteins | sample OrgLakmetagen648_FD_201828 | JGI IMG/M metagenome (GOLD analysis project Ga0307967, IMG submission 201828) | Saline water microbial communities from Organic Lake, Antarctica - #648 | ecosystem: Environmental > Aquatic > Non-marine Saline and Alkaline > Saline | place: Antarctica: Organic Lake... | reverse complement strand
ACGTACTTATCATCATTAATAAGATTCGTTGCTTTAATTTTCCAGATATAAGTTCCTGATTTAACAAGTGAACCACCGACACCGTATGTTCCATCCCAGCCAAAATTCAAGTCATTTGATTCCCATATTTTTTCCCCCCATCGGTTAAAAATCTCAACGGTTACATTCATTTCATCAATTCCTTCAACAACGGGCTTCCATGTTGGATTTAGTTCATCCCCATCTGGCGTAAATGAATTTGGAGCAAAAATCAATACTTCTGAAATTACAGTTACTATTTTCGTAATCGTATCTCTACAGTCAAACATAGATATTGCTATTAACTCAACTTCATAAGACCCCACTTCGCCTTCAGGATATTTTGCTTTTGGATCTTCTAAAGAGGAGAAAAGTGGTATACCTCCTTCAAAGGACCATTGATAGCTGTCTGAATCTTCACTATAGTTTTGGAAGTTAACTTCAGAATTTAGTATGGTTGCTGGTTTTGGATAATAAGTGAAGTCCGCATTTGGTTTTGGATAAACAGTCAACATTTCATTATTCCTCAGTGAATCAACGCATCCATCAGGTGTTACTATAACCATTAGTACACCGTATACTCCAGCAGGTTTAATTGCAACATTAATTGTGTCATTCCCCATAAATGTTTGGTCATCTGAAATATACCAATAGGTGTCTTGGACTAAAAGCGGGTCTGTCTGATTAAACAAAACAAACTCAGCTGGTGTACAAATTTCTCCATCTTCTACATCGAATAGGATTTCAGGAAGTTCAGCAACAACGACTTCTGAAGTACTTACTTTAGGAGTACTTTCACAATCATCTATCACAGTCACAGTGTAAGTCTCTGTCAAAGAAGGAGAAACACTCATGATATTTCCGTATCCAATATTTATTCCTGCGCTACTTGTCCATGAATACGTGTAAGGACCTCCATTTCCTCCATTAGCAGTTGCAGTTATAATGATAGATTCTCCAGGACAAATAGTCTGAGAAGCTGTACTTGTTAAAGTTATTGGCGGTAAGACATCAACATTGAGTGGTTCTGTTGGAGTAACGCATCCATTACTACTTTCAGCATATACAATATAGCCGGTTTGTGTATTTGGCATAACAGACTGAGTAGATCCAAAATTCGCAGTGTGATTCCAATGGTATTCAAAAGAAACGCCTCCAGTTGCATTTGCTACCATAGTCGCTTCACCATTTTCACAAATAATTGTGTCATTCGAAACATTAAAAGTAAGTTCTTCATAAATCACAATCATAGAATCTGCCGCTTGGGTTGCACAACTATCATTACTTTCAGTAAGAAACAATTGATATTGCCCTGGTGTATCAAAAGAAACACCGGCACCTATTGTTTGGTTATCAGGTGTGAAAGTTACTATTCCAGGCCCTGTGAAAGTCCAAATCACGTTATTAGTAGGTCTTGTAGCTGTTCCATTTAATGTTCCTAGACCTCCACTGCAAACAACTGTATCTGCACCAGCATTTGGCGCTAATGGGATGGGGGTATCAGCAATCCACAAATCTCCATAACTGAATGTCGAATCACCACAGGCGTTTATTGTGTAAGCCTCAATTATTACTCCCTCTGGACCTTCAGCAATTCCATCAAAAATGGGATCAAGGTTTATGCAAACTGAATTTACACCAGGCGCTAAAACAATGCTATCACCTGGATGGGGGAGATTGGTAAAAGTAAAATCAACTCCTCTTGTGGCAGAACCGAAAACATTAAAATACACAACAGCTTCATTCGCATTTTGAACAGCAAGCCTATCAAAACAAAATTCTCCTTGATGACATCCTTCCACAATAACAGAGTCTAAGAAACCATTGGTTAGATTGCTTGTATTTAATATAATTGCTGGTTCAGAGGCAAATGAACCAGCTTTCAAGAATACTCCAGAATCAAAACCTTGATCCACGACATTGGAAATTGCCAACTTTATATGATAAGTCGCACCACAAATAACGCTAGCATTTGCAGTTAACTCCACTGTGCTCCCGTTAAAGTTAGTTGTTATAGCAGATGAAGTGTTATAAACGGTATTGTAATTAGTAGTAAAAAAAATAGAATTGGCTTGCCAATTTGGGTCTGCAGCATTACAATTTCCGTTAATATCAGCATTTGTTCCTGCATTTACTGTATTTATACCAACAGGAATATTAGCTGAACCTGGCACAATAGCAATATTTTGAGCATTATTAGTAAAAGGTCCTGTTATACCTGGTCCAGAAATAAAGAACCCAAATACGTCATTAAAATTTGAACAAGTGAATACGCTATATTCTGCTGAAGTAAAAATGTAACTAAAAGAAAGTGTATCTCCATCTGGTACAAAGTCAAACTCAATAATTGATCCATTGGTTATATTACCAGATGAAATAGCAGCTAGATCAGGGTCAGTAATAGCACTACTTCCGTTCGTTTGCATTATTACTCCTGCACTTAGTGGGAAAGCAGCAGATGTATTTGTAAACTCCCGAACGGGGTTCTGAGGAGAGTTAGCGTTAAAAGCACTTCCGTTATATGTAACGTTGGTGGCTGTTACTCCTACACCTAGTAATACATTATCTACCAAACTTGAAGGTGATGTATTTAGATTTGCAAATGTTATTTGGGATTGAACAGTTGCCCCAATTCCAATAAAAAAGAGAGCTATTACAGTCATTAATATTTTAAGACTAATGTCACTCTCCCTTTTCATATGAACGTTTTGTTTATGTGTAAATATAGTTTCCATAGTATTTTCTGTCTGTTTCATTAATAAAACGGAATGAAAGTGTTCGTAGTTGCCTGTTTTTAAAAATTATACTTAGAATTAAAAACTTCACAAGCCTTGTCTTTGAAGTTTTCTTATCAAAGACCTAAAAACGATTAGTTTTCTTGCGGAAACTACTTAAGCCTGAATAATTCATAAATTGTAGAAAAAGAGGGGGGATAACTCAGTTATCTCATTGATATTGATTGTCTTTGAGTTGTAAAAACAAGAAAAAATCCCCCCATGAATAATAATAACTCTTCAGAATCTACTATTTCTACACCAAATTCTTCTCAAACTACACTTTTCAGTTTAGCTGATTTCGATAAGAAGAAAATAGAAGTTAGCTTCACCTCGGCCAAAACATCGAGTGATGGAGGTCTAATGCTTTTGCGCGAAGTCGATAAACAAATTGACTTAATAGGGAAATTAGCAGCATGCGTAAAGGATGATCGCCATCAAGGTTATGTTCAACATTCCATTGATTCTATGCTCCGTCAGCGTATCATGCAAGTTGCAGCGGGCTATGAAGACGCAAACGATTGCGACGCGTTAAAGGATGATGAAATAATCAAGCTTTGCGCTAATGTTACAAAGCTCTCTCTTCCCAGCCGACTATGTGTAGACTTGAAAATAATATCGGAAGTACTGAACTTCTTGGTTTTGCAAAAGTGTTTGTTGATAATTTCATTGAATCATATAAAAATCCTCCTAAGTTTATTATTCTTGACCCTGACGATACAGATGTTACTGCCTATGGACAGCAGCAGAGTATTTGTTATAACGGTTATTACAATGACTATTGCTTTTTACCTTTACATATTTATGAAGGTGTGTCTGGGAGGTTGGTTGCGACTATTTTAAAACCAGGTCGAAGAAGTAAAAGTATTGAGGTTTATGCAATACTCAAACGTATTATTAGTTATTTGCGTGAGCATTAACCAAAAACAAAGATTATTTTGCGTGGTGATAGTCATTTTTGCTCCAAACAGCTAATGGAATACGCTGGAAATACAGAAAAAGTCGAGTTTATCACTGGTTTAACAGGGAATGCCGTTCTGAATAAAAAATGTGAAACAACAAAAAAAACGGCAGAACGTGAGCATAAGGAATATGGGAGAACAGTAAAGTTGTATCATAGTTTTATGTAAAAGCCGAGTTTTGGACTAATGAAGAACGAGTCGTAGTGAAGGTTGAAGTGAATAGCAAGGGTACTAATATCCGATTTATTGTGAGTAGCCAGTTAAATGCTAGATCTAAAGTGCTTTACGAGAAGGTATATTGCGCAAGAGGAGCAGCTGAACTTCGAATAAAAGATCATAAAACATATCTTAACTCCGACCGTATGTCGTGTAATAGCTTTAAAGCTAATCAGTTTCGTTTGTTTATACACTCTGCTGCTTATGTATTAATCCATACCCTTCAAAATGAAGTCCTTAAAGGAACGGAGTTTTGTAAAGCGACTATGAAAACCAAACAACTAAAACTAATCAAAGTAGCTACAAAAGGAGAAGTTCTGAAAACAAAAATAAAAATTGAACTACCTAATGACTTTCATGCTAGAGAAATATTTGAGAAGTGTTTTAAGATTTTTGAAATAATAAGAATTTAGAAATCGAAAATAACACTCTGTTCTTTAACATCTTGATGCAAAATAATAACCGCTAAGTTGAAATCATAAAACTGACAAGGAGAAAAATGTCAAAGAATATCAGTAAAATGCAATATGAGCAATGTTGAAAGATAAAAAGCAAAATAAAATCCAAAATTTGAAAATCCTATCTAATTTTTTAGTCATTTAAGTGACGAAAAATGATGTCGGTCAAAGTTTATGAATTAAGCAGGTAAGAATAAAGCAGGTTATAAAATTACTTATTAGAAATATACTTAAAATCTAACCCAGGATAATAAGCACTATCTCCTAGTTCTTCTTCGATTCTAATCAATTGGTTATATTTTGCTGTTCTATCACTTCTTGATGCCGAACCAGTTTTGATTTGACCACAACCCAAAGCAACTGCTAAATCTGCTATTGTTGTATCTTCTGTTTCCCCACTTCTGTGACTCATAACAGATGTCATAGAGTTTTGTGTTGCCATTTGAACCGCTTCAATTGTCTCTGAAAGCGTTCCAATTTGGTTCACTTTAATCAAAATTGAATTTGCTGAACCCTCTTTGATTCCTCGTGCCAATCGTTTTGTATTAGTAACAAATAAATCATCCCCTACCAATTGTACTTTATCTCCGATAGCATCATTCAATAATTTCCAGCCTTTCCAGTCGTCCTCATCTAATCCATCTTCTATTGAAATAATTGGGTATTTATCAACCCATCCTTTCCAATATTCAACAAATTCTTCTGAAGTCATTTCTGAACCAGTAGATTCAAAAACATATTTCCCTTTTTCTTTATCGTAAAATTCTGAACTTGCTGCATCTAAAGCAATCCAAACGTTTTCTCCAGGTTTATATCCTGCTTTCACAATCGCTTCTAAAACAAATTCAATTGCTTCTTCATTAGACCCTAAATTTGGAGCGAATCCTCCCTCATCTCCAACATTTGTAGAATACCCTTTATCTTGTAAAACCTTTTTTAAGTGGTGAAAAATCTCCGTTCCCATGCGTAAACCTTCAGAAAAAGATTGAGCACCAAAAGGCATCACCATGAATTCTTGGATATCAATTTTATTGTCAGCGTGCGAACCTCCATTTAAAATATTCATCATCGGAACAGGCATTGTGTTTGCACCTAAACCTCCGACATATTTAAAGAAAGACAAACCGACTTCTTCTGCTGCTGCTTTTGCTGCTGCTAAAGAAACGCCTAAAATTGCATTTGCACCAATTCTCCCTTTATTTTCTGTACCATCAATCTCAATTAACTTTTGGTCAATTGCTTTTTGATCAAAAAGGTACATGCCTTGCAAAGCATCGTTAATTACTGTATTTACATTGGCTACGGCATTCTGAACGCCTTTACCCATGTATCTTTTTGGATCTTCATCTCTTAATTCCACAGCCTCATGCACTCCAGTTGAAGCACCAGAAGGAACAGCTGCTCTCCCTAATTTTCCTTGACTAGAATAAACATCTACCTCTATAGTAGGATTTCCTCTTGAATCTAAAATTTGACGCGCAAAAACATTAGCAATATAACTCATTGAATTAGATTTTAAATAATTGTAAATTCATTATGATTGTTTAAAAGTATCCATGTTCGAAATAAAATCATCAAAAAGGTATCTTGAATCGTGAGGCCCTGCTGAAGATTCTGGGTGATACTGCACTGAAAAAACCAATTTATTTTTCAAAGCAATGCCCGCTACGGTATTATCATTCAAATGAGAATGTGTTATCTCAATATTGTCATTGTCCTCAGCACTTACACGCGAAACAACAAAGCCATGGTTTTGACTTGTGATTTCACCTTTTCTGGTCTTGTGATTTAATACAGGGTGATTTAATCCACGGTGTCCTTGGTGCATTTTTTCTGTTTCCAAACCTTGACTTGCGGCAATAATTTGGTGTCCCATACAGATTCCGAACACTGGTATATCCGTAGCTATAATTTCTTTCACCAATTCATGAGAGGAAGTCATTACCGCAGGATCACCTGGGCCGTTAGACAACATAAATCCATCTGGCGCATAGGCCACCAGCTCATCAATTGATGTATTCATTGGGAATATTTTCACTTCGCAGTCACGTTCGTTAAGACACTTAGCAATATTTCGCTTAGTTCCAAAATCCAATAGTGCAACCTTGTAATGACTTTTTCCCGTTAAAGATTTAGAAACAAAAGCCTCTTTAGTTGAAACGCTACTTGCCAATTCAAGTCCTTTCATTGATGGAACACTTTTCAATTCTTCAACTAAATCATTGACTATATCTTCTTCATTAGAGGAAATTATAGCATTCATTGCTCCTTTAGAACGAATATAACGCACCAAAGCACGCGTATCGATATCTGAGATTCCTACTTTATTGTCCTTAACAAGAAAATCTTGCAATGCCAAATCAGAAATATCGCGAGAAGCTACATCTGAAAAGTTTTTAACTATAATTCCAGCACATTGGATATGATCTGATTCGGATTCAGCAGCTGTTGTTCCGTAGTTACCGATATGTGGCGAAGTCATTATCACCAATTGTCCGAGATAGGAAGGATCTGTAAAAACTTCTTGATAGCCAGTCATCCCTGTATTAAAAGCTAACTCACCAGCCGCTTTCCCTATATTTCCTATTGCTTTACCGTGAAAAGTAGTTCCGTCTTCTAAAACTAAAACTGCATTTGCTCGTTCAATCATCTCTTTATAGTTTTGACAAAAATAACACTTTATACCAATTAATCATTGAATTTTGACAGAGAAAAAGGAACTTTTATTCTTGAATTTCTTAAAAAAAATATAACTAGTGTCTGGTCGGAAACACAACAAAATTAAAATTGATTCTTTTGAGTATATTTTTAATTTTTTTCTCGTCGGCTGATGCTATAGCATCTCCTAAAGAAATAAAATCAAACCGCAGCGAAGCAAGCTCATAGCCTGTCCCGAGAAATCGGGAAAAACCTTAAAAAATTATTATGATTGAATAAATATTTCTCATCCCGATAAAATCGGGAATAAAAATCGTCTGTTTCCGACCAGACACTAACTATAAGAATACATAGAAACAGGTGATATTATCTTTTTGGTTTTACTTTTATTTAATCCTGTGGTCTTGTAATGGGAAATACTTAAGTCTAGGCAAAAAAGAGGATACCGTGAATTTGTTTCAATCTTATTGCATCCAAAAATCACCCACTTATTATTCAAGGGAACGCCGATGACGGAGATTTTCAAACGCGGATTATATCCAGTTTAAAATCCGTGAAAATCTACGTTGCTTGTATCTTTAGAACCTGCCTTCTATTCATCCATTGCCAGCGCTGATCTTTATGGCAGATTAGATGCATAAATTTGTCGCTGTTTGTATAGGGAGAATTTCAGAAGCAGACATCGGTATATACCAATAAAAAAAAGGATTTCTACAATCTATAAAAACTGTCTTTTTCAGACCAGACACAATCTGAAAACGCCTTGGCTATTTTAAATTGTAGAAACCCTCTAAATATTTTATGGTTTTCCTTTTAGAAACCTCGAATTACTTCGCTTTATTATAAGCATTCAAACCTTCTTCAAGCCATTTTTTAAAGTCATCTGGATTGCTGTGGTTTTGATAATCAGCAGACCCGATATCTAAATCTTCGCCTTCGCCATTCTGCATTATATAATAAGGTTGAGCTGTCACTTGGTATTCTGAAACTTGTTTAAATGAATTCTTCTCACCAGTAGTTTTCAATTTTTGCTCTCTACCATTTGGATAGGTAACTGTTACTTGCTCTTCCTTTGGTAAGTCGATTCGCTCATCAACATACAAAGAAACAATTACTACATCTTCTCTTAGTATTTCAATAATTCCAGGCTCCCCCCAAACACTTTGTTCCATTTTTCTACAGTTTACACAGTTGTGCCCTGTAAAATCAACGAAAAGTGGCTTATTCATCTTATTGGCGTGTGCTAAAGCTTTATCATACTCATGGAAAACCATTATATTTTGAGGCCCCAAGTGTGTTCCTTCAATGAATTCACCTTTATTTACTGGCATTCCAGCGCCACCGAATCCGAGTGGAGCCTCACTGTAACTCATTGGTGGAGGAAAAGCACTAATTATTTTCAAAGGCGCACCCCACATTCCTGGGATTAAGTAAATCACAAAGATTAAAACTGTTGTTCCGAAAAGCGTTCTTCCTACAGATAGTTTTTCGAGTGGACTATCATGCGGCAATCGCAGTTTCCCAAATAAATACAATGCCAACACAAGGAAAATTCCAATCCAGATTGCCAAGAAAACTTCTCTTTCTAAGAAATGCCATTGTAGAGCCAAATCTGCATTTGACAAGAACTTAAATGCAAGCGCTAATTCTAGGAATCCTAACACTACTTTTACTGAGTTTAACCATCCACCAGATTTCGGCAAAGTATTTAGCCATCCTGGGAAGGCTGCAAACAAAGTAAATGGTAAAGCCAATGCCAATGAGAAACCAAACATTCCAATAAAAGGAGCTAATCCACCTTCCGAGGCTGCTTGAACTAATAATATTCCTACAATAGGTCCAGTACATGAGAAAGAAACCAAAGCCAAAGCTAAAGCCATAAAGAAAATGCCAATAAAGCCTCCTTTATCTGCTTTTGAATCTGCTTTATTTGCCCATGAACTCGGCAAACTAATTTCGAAAGCTCCCATAAAAGAAACGGCAAAAACCACCAAGAGAACGAAGAATACAAAATTAAATATAGGGTCGGTTGACATCTTATTTAAGGAATCTGCTCCAAACAGGGCGGTCACCAATACACCTAAAAGAATATAAATCACGATAATGGAAACACCATATTTTATTGCATTATTAACCCCTTGCTTTTTTGTCTTACTCTGTTTAGTAAAGAAACTCACTGTCATGGGAATCATTGGAAAAACGCAAGGTGTTACAAGTGCAATCAAACCACTCCCAAATGAAACAGCAAAAATCCACCACAAAGAACGTCCAGTTGGATCATTTTTACTTTGCTTTTTTTCTTTTGCATCTAAAACAACCAAAGCTTCTTCATCTTCGTTATCATCTGCGCCATTTTCTACTGCAGCTATTTGGTCTTTAGATGATTCAATCTCCACATCAAGACCATCGTCTATCACCTCATCGTCAGGCGGTAAAACGGTAGTAATTGATTGATCAAGTTTTTCAGTTTTATCTACTGTTACTTCACACCCTTTTACTTTAACAATAAAAACATCTTCAAACGGGAACAAACATTTGACAGAGTCACATGGCTGGAATCCAAAGTCAAGTTTTAACTCAAAATCTTCAGCTGAGGTAATCTTAATTTTTTGTCTTAGCGTAATTCTCCCTTCGTGGAAACGCAAGTTTTCTTCAGAAACTTCATCATACTTTTCTATTGGCTTTGGTTCGAGAACCTTTCCAACAACTTTATAATTTGGAGATTTATGTAATTTAAAAGTAGTTGGAATCCCAAAATTATCTGCCGGAAGATTCAACGCATTAATATGCCAATGATTATCTACTTTGAATTCACCAATTATTTCAGCGTCACATCCTGATTGTTTAACTTTAAACTCCCATTTCACTTTATCCTCTGGATACTCAATTTGAGAAAATCCTTGAAAACTGAAAACAATCATTAAAAGTAAGCTTATCGATCTCATCATGATATTTGTATAATTTATTCTTTTGAGGTCACCCTCTTGATTAAAATTAAGCATTTGCCATTCTTCTGTATCCTGACTATAAAGAGTGTAATTTGTACATCAAAAAAGAAGCACAGCTTAAAAACTCAATAGCTGAATGTGGTTACAAAATAAAAAGCACAACAAATGCTGTGCTCCAAATTTAAACAAACTCTTTAGAATTATACTCAGACTTATAATAGCATTATTGTATTCCTAAAATCATTTTTTTTTAATGCCTATCATTTACTTCACCCCAAATAGATAAATTAAGATCAAAAGAGAATCTTCTGACATCAAAAACCCTCAACTTTCAGCGATAGAAGAATGATAATATTTAATACAGAAAATTGAAAAATAGACTCCTCATCGCACCAATAGATATTCATCGGGATCGGAATGACATATTAATTTTAAGTATTGATAACCAATTATTTAAAAAAATATAGGAATCACTTTTTTCTTGAAACCCATATTATTCCGCAGATTTATAAATTCGTCAGTGATAGCAAATATTTATAATCTATGATAAATCTAAAAGACAGACCAAAAAAACTTCTAGGGTAAAGATTCCGATAGGCATTTTATTTTTAAATGAACTCAATTTTATGAATACTTGCAATGGGCAACCAAATACCACCTTTTAAACATATATATTTTAGTCCTGTCGCCCAAATTGTGGTTTCAACCTGTTTTATTCCTTCATCATCTTCAAAAATAATTACTACTTTCCCTTTGTGAATATTCCCTAATTTAGTTGCTTCCATTAAGCGTTCCATCAGACCGTCTTGCTGTTTAATGATGGTGTCTTTTTTGAATTTCAAATGAGGAACAACTTCTTTTTCAACCGTTATTGGTTTTGCGTTTATCGTCTCTTGCATGGTCTTTTCTTTAAAAATGTGATAAAAATTACAGATAATTAACTTTAAAACCTAATAATATTTTCACAAATACTATTTTAGATTTAAAATACAACTTCCTTATTCGCTTATAAATCAATATGCTTATCCGCTTGTTTAGCAAAGACAGCTCTTAAAACAGGCCCTTTCGAAAGAATTAATATTAATGCTTTTTCTTGGTTCTACCCTTATTTTAATGGGTAGTTGAATTGATAAACAAGGTTTGAATTATTTATTAAGACATTAGTTAAACAAAAATATAGAGTAAACCGAGAGTTCTGGTTGATGCTTTTTGATGCGCTGTAATGGAACGCGGATAACACGGATGCAAGCAACGCGGATATTCGCAGATTTTTTCACCTTTGGTAAATGCTGATTAAAGCGGATTTTGAAATGCCTTAATAGTGCAAGAAAAGATAGCTGAGATTTAGACTCCATTGAAAAAGTTATCCACTAAATTCGTGGCAGAACCTTTTTCTTTTTATTCAAAAGTATATGTTTTTTTTGTGTGTTCGTGAGCTCACTCTGTTCTGCTGGCATTATCTCCCCTCAATCAGTGAGGACACTTCGCTAAGTTGCCCTAAAAAAGAATCCCGATCTTGCTATCAGGACTAGCACCCTGATACTCCTCATTCAATTCCTTATCGATTTTCTCATCAAGCCGCCACTTAAACAAGCTGGTCAGTGCTCTAAAGTTTTGCGTTGGCTTACTTCGACGGTAAAAATCAGTGATTTTTTTATACAACTATTATCTATTTTAGTAAGCTCCACCTTCAAAAAAAATATAAAGCGCGGCATAAACTAAAATGCATTTAGCTAAGAATTAATCATTTGAAATTCTCTATTAATAATACAGTTCTTTAGGTCTTTGATCTAAGCTTTTTCGTAAAAAATAATAATTTAAAAATATGCTATCCACAATATTTTAGTGTAAACATTTGAATATCAATTAAAATTAAAGTCTAAATGGTCGACTAAAAGTAAGAACATATTACTTAGTGTCTGGTCGGAAACATCAATTACTTAAAAATCGTTGTATTTCCATGACCATTAAATTCGTGTGAGAACCAATATGAAAAACAAATTGTAAAAGGCAGGCACAGAACAACAAATTAATTATTTTTGTAATACAATTCGAAGTTATGGGAAGTACAATTCAACAAGAAGCAACGCTAGAAGAAGCTATTGGACTAGGTTTAAAAGCAGACGAGTTTGAGATGATAAAAAAGATTTTGGGTAGAACACCTAATTTCACCGAAACCAGTATTTATAGTGCATTTTGGTCAGAACATTGTTCTTACAGAAATGCTATTTATTGGTTAAAAACACTTCCTATTCACAAGGGTAAAGACGCAGGAATGGTTAACTTGGGTGATAATTTTGGTTGTGTATTAAATATTAATTCAGACAATCATCAGTCTAAAACTACCCCTAGAATGAACAGGTCTCCATTTTCAATGGAAGTTGAGACGATTGCACAAGTGAACTCACTTCGTTTGGGGAATATTGAAAATGACAGCACAAAGCTTTTCCTTAAGAAAGTAACCAAAGAAATTAGTGATTCTGTAATTCCGACAATTAAAGAAAACGTATTTTTTGATGATTCATTCAACACGAATCCATTGGTCAATTCATTTACTGTTGGAATAATTGATTCTAATAAATCAACTTCCGCTGATTTGGGAATTGAGCAACCTTCTTATACCATTGATTTTTGTTCAGAAAAAGTCATAAAAGACATAACTGCTAAATTTGATTTAAAAGCAGAAGATATCAGGATAAATACTGACACAATAAACATACGCTGCTTTAATGTTAAGGATATTATAGCTGACATTCCTGTTGAATCTTTACTAAAAGGCAACGAGGCTTCAGTTAATGAACAAGAAGTTGAAGCACCTGACTATTTCCAAGCGTTTAAAGATTTTGACATCAATGAGGTTAAGGAACCAGATGACCTTAAAGAAGCAGCTACTTTCTTATTGAAGCACCCTAATATTGCATCAAAAAAAAGTGTTTTCAATCAGCGCTATACAAAGACTAGCAAAAACAGCGATAAAATTAATGCTCCAGCAGATGCGGAAATAGTTCATATTCAAGGAACGGGTCGTGCTTTAGCAGTGACATTAGATTGTAACTCAAGATATGTGCATGCAGATCCAGAAATAGGAACATCAATTGCCGTTGCAGAAGCTGCAAGAAACATTGTTTGTGCTGGAGGAACCCCTAATGCAATAGCTACAAGTTTAAACTTTGCGAATCCAAACAATCCAGCATCGAATTGGCAATTTACGAACGTAGTTAAAGGCATGCTTGCGGCTTGTAAGAAATTTAAAACTCCTGTTACAGGCGGTAATCTTTCATTCTACAACTCAACTAGTATAGAAGGTAAAGACGTTTCTACTTTTGCTTCACCAATTATTGGAATGACTGGTTTATTGGAAAATAAAGAGAAAGCAATGACACTTGACTTCAAACACAAGGGTGATTTAATTTTCATCATTGGTGAAGCTGTAGAATGTATTGGAAGTTCAGAATACCTAAATTCTTATCATGGAATAAAAGCATCTCCAGCGCCTTACTTCAATATGGAAAAAGAGATTGAAATGCAAGAGGTTATAAAATCATTAATTAATAATGATTTAGTGAGCTCAGCGCATGATTGTTCTTATGGTGGATTATTTATAACACTTACAGAAATGGCAATACCAAACGAATTAGGTTTTGACATCGTATCAGATGCTGAAATTCGTGAAGATGCTTTCTTATTTGGCGAGTCCGCAGGACGGGTTATTGTTGGAGTAAACGAAGGCAGTGAAGATGTGTTTATTGAATTTATGATTAATGCAGGTGTTAACTTTACTTTATTAGGTCACGTTACGCAAGGTAAAATGGTAATTGATGATGATCATTATGGCTTTATTCAAGAGGCGAAGAAAAGTTATAATACTACTCTCGAAAAACTTATTGAATAATTGTCTGTACAGGGAGTCTAACACATGCATTGCACCAAATTTCGAAAGTAGTTCCTTCGACATACTCAGGACATCGCATTGACAAAGGGCTAATCCTTGGATATCTAAACTAAGCACGCCAATTCGATAGGCTCTCACCCCTTATTATTGAACACTTTAAGTCAGATATAAACATTTCAGAGTTAAATTCTATTAGCTAGTGACTGGTCGGAAACAGCTCAAAATTAAAATTGATTCTTTTGAGTATATTTTACTTTTTTTTCTAGTCGGCTGATGCTAAGGCATCTCCTAAAGAAATAAAACCAAACCGCAGCAAAGCAAACTCATAGCCTGTCCCGAGAAATCGGGAAAAACCTTAAAAAATTATTATGATTGAATAAATATTTCTCATCCCGATAAAATCGGGAATAAAAACCGTCTGTTTCCGACCAGACACTAGTGCTGTAACTCATAAATAACGGTGCTTAAATTTTTTCTTTAGACAAGGCAAGATTTTCAATCATAGCCATAGTTACGGTTTAAAATTTTAATGAAGTATAAAGGAAAAAGAGGAGTGAAATAAGCGATGGAATTTATGAATTACAGCACTAGCTAGAATTTCAGATATAAAGATTTTAAAAAAACGTTCAGAATTAATCGCTGGACGCTTCTTTTTATAAATAAACACTGGTGAAATGCGAAGTACTCAAATATAGATGGCACAATTCTAATTTAGAATGCTTCAATCTTGCATTTTATTCAAATTCATTATCTTTGTCCCTTCTTTAATCATATACCAGCGTAACTTATACATGTCGCATTCTTTTTGTTAGCCTTCTTTTTTTATAAGCTGGTCGGCATTAACCGCTAAAGTTTGAAATTTGCGATATCAACGTGAAATTGGTTTAAAATATACATAGCATGCAACTGTGGAATAAATTGAGTAAAGAGGAGTTGTTAGAAAAGCTAAAAGAACGCGGAACAAAATTCGTCACTGTTTCTTTTTATCAATATGCTTCTATTCCCAACCCTCAAGTTTTTAGAGATCATCTTTTTCAAATGTTGGATAATATCGGCGTCGCAGGAAGAACTTACGTCGCAACAGAAGGAATTAACGCACAAATGGGTGTTCCTGCCGACAAGTTCGAACAGTTCAAAAAAGAACTCTACGAAATTTCCTTTTTAAATAACATCAGGTTAAACATTGCAGTAGATGAAACGGAAGCAGAATTTCCATTTTTAAAACTGAAAATTAAAATCCGTAATAAGATTTTAGCTGATGGTTTAAATGACGCTGCTTTTGAGGTAACGAATAAAGGAAAGCATTTAAAAGCAGATGAGTTTAACGTATTAGTAGACAATCCAGATACAATTTTGATTGATATGCGTAATCACTACGAAACAGAAGTTGGACATTTTAAAGGAGCGATTACTCCAGATGTCGATACTTTTCGTGAGTCTTTAGCTATAATAGAGGATGAAATTTTATCGGGAAACGAAGATAAAAATATCGTTATGTATTGCACTGGAGGAATTCGTTGTGAGAAAGCTTCGGCTTGGTACAAACACAGAGGTTTTAAAAATGTCCATCAATTGGAAGGTGGAATTATTAAATACGCCAACGACTGCACAGACAATGGAATAGAAAATAAATTCATCGGGAAGAATTTTGTGTTTGATGAAAGACGTGGTGAGAGAATTACAGAAGATATTATTTCTGTTTGTCACCAATGTGGGGAAGCAGCTGATACGCATACGAATTGCTTCAATGATGCTTGTCATTTGCTATTTATTCAATGCGAAAGCTGTAAAGAGAAACTACAAAATTGCTGTTCTACAGATTGTCAAGACGTGTATAACTTACCAATTGAAGAACAACGTGAGTTGAGAAAAGGATTAGAGAAAAGTAATCAGATTTTTAAGAAAGGGAGGTCTGAGAAATTGAAGTTTAAGGGGAATAGTAAAAAGCCTAACTACGAGATAAAATCTCGCAGCAGCTTCTAGAAACGATAGGTATTAGCAATTAAACTATAACCAAGACCACGAGATGCAATCTCGCAGAAGCTTGGAGATTAAGTCTTTCGCTTTTTTCTTTTTAAGAACTGACATTACTCCTATCACTCAATTAGCAATTAAGAAAAAGTTAAAACCTCATTGATCTTCGCGCTTACTTAGCGAGATTTCCGGTTAAAATTTTAAAACCTACCTCCTATTTCACGCAAAAAAAGTATCTTTCGGGGACATTATAAAAATATACATTGTGATATTAGGAATTGAATGGAATATGAGCTCCCAACTTATTGAAGGATGGAGCACACCTAACTTATACGGATTACTTTTCGTCTCGGGATTAATCATTGGTTTTTTCGTGACTAAGCGCATGTTTAAAGCTGAAGGAATTCCAGAAGAGTGGCTAGACAAATTATTGATTTATATTGTGGTTGCAACAATTGTTGGAGCTCGTCTTGGACACGTTTTCTTTTACGATTGGCACATTTACAGAGAAAATCCTATTGATATTTTTAAAGTTTGGGAAGGTGGATTAGCAAGTCATGGTGGTGCGATTGCTATTTTAATTGCTTTAATCATTTACAGTAAAGTCGTAACCAAGAGAAGCTTGTGGTGGATTTTAGATCGTATCGTTGCTCCTATTGCCATTGCAGCTTGTTTTATTCGTTTAGGAAACTTGGTGAATCACGAAATCATAGGAAATCCGACAACGATGCCATGGGGATTCAAGTTCATGCATGAAAGTGTAAACAACTTGGTTGAAGTTGATGGCAGAATGGCGCATGTTTATCGTCATCCAGCACAATTATATGAAGCTCTTGCGTATTTACTAAGCTTCTTCATCTTATTGAGATTACATTGGAAAACGAACCTTAAAGAAAAGAGTGGATTCTTATTTGGTCTTTTCCTTGTCTTTATTTTTGGATGGAGGTTTATTATCGAATTCGTGAAAGTTGGTCAAGCGGATAGAGATGCTGGAATGATTATTAACACAGGACAATGGCTAAGTATTCCATTCGTAGTAGCAGGAATTATCATTATGTTATTGGCTTGGGGGAATAAGTTGAATCCAAAGAAGACATAAGAATGTTTGAATGACGATTTGTAGGGGCGATTTGCAAATCGCCCCTACAAATCATCATTCAAACCACCCATGTATTCCAACATGTTTCGGAGGTATCGCAAAATGCGATACCAAAATTAGAAAACTCATTTTATGAGAAATAGAATTACATCATTATTTAATATAGAATATCCACTCATTCAAGCAGGAATGATTTGGTGTTCAGGTTGGGAATTAGCATCTGCTGTTTCCAATGCTGGTGGATTAGGAATTATTGGTTCTGGAAGTATGTATCCTGAAATTTTAGATGAACAAATTCAAAAATGTAAGGCGGCAACTGACAAACCTTTTGCGGTAAATTTACCGATGCTTTATCCAGATATTGACAAGCATATTGAGACAATTATCAAACACAAAGTTCCTATCGTTTTTACTTCTGCTGGAAATCCAAAAACATGGACGAAGCATTTGAAAGATCATGGAATTACTGTTGTTCACGTGGTTTCAAGTGTGAAATTCGCATTAAAATCACAAGCAGCTGGTGTAGATGCAATTGTTGCTGAAGGATTTGAAGCGGGTGGACACAATGGAAAAGATGAAACAACAACTTTTTGTTTAATTCCAATGGTTGCTGAAGCATTAGACATTCCAATTATTGCTGCAGGTGGAATTGGAAATGGCGCTGGAATGTTGGCGGCTATGAATCTTGGTGCTGATGCGGTTCAAATCGGAAGTCGCTTTGTGGCTTCGGAAGAATCTTCGGCGCATATTAATTTCAAGAATACAGTGGTTGAAACCAAAGAAGGCGATACTGTCTTAACATTAAAAGAAATTACTCCTGTTCGCTTGATTAAAAACGCTTTTTATTCACAAGTTGTGGAGGCTTATAATCAAGGGAAGAAATTAGAAGATTTGCTTGTTTTATTGGGTCGTGGAAGAGCGAAAAAAGGAATGTTCGAAGGTGATTTGGAAGAAGGAGAATTAGAGATTGGACAAGTTTCAGGTGCTATTCGAAAAATACTTCCAGCAGCACAAATCGTGGAGGAGATTGTTAATGATTTCAAGTCTGCATTAGCAGCACAAAATACAAATGAAAAATTTAAGTTTTAATGGTAGAATTTGAGCGTTTTGAACTCGACAATGGATTGCGTGTAATTTTCCATAAAGATGTAACAACACCAATGGCGGTGGTCAACACCTTATTTGATGTTGGAGCAAGAGATGAATCTCCAGAAAGAACAGGATTCGCCCATTTATTTGAGCATTTAATGTTTGGTGGTTCGATAAATATTCCCAATTTCGATGGTCCATTGCAAGAAGCGGGTGGAAATAACAATGCTTTTACGAGCAATGACATGACCAATTATTACGATGTTGTTCCAGCACAAAACTTGGAAACAGCTTTGTGGTTAGAAAGCGACAGAATGCTGTCTTTGGCTTTTACTGAAAAAAGTTTAGAAGTTCAACGCAGCGTGGTGATTGAGGAATTCAAACAACGCTATTTGAATCAACCTTATGGAGATTTATGGTTAGAATTTCGACCAATGGCTTATGAAACTCACCCTTACCGTTGGGCGACCATTGGAATGAACATTGAGCAAATTCAAGAGGCTACGATGGAAGAAGTGAAAGACTTTTTCAAAACACATTACCATCCAGGAAATGCAATTTTATGTATCGCTGGAAATCTCGAATTGGAGGAAGTTAAAAAGCTGGTTACGAAATGGTATAGTGAAATTCCTTCGAAAGAAAAGAAAGTCAGAAACTTGCCACAAGAGCAAAAACAGACAGAATTCAGAACAAAAACGATTGAAAGAGATGTTCCTTCTGATGTGTATACTTACGGATTCAAAATGCCAGGTAAAGACCAAGACGGATTTTACGAAACTGATTTAATTTCTGATGTTTTGGGAAGAGGGAAATCTTCTCGTTTATACAAACGTTTGAAAAAGGAATTGGAATTGGTGACAGACATCAATGCTTACATCATGGGTTCGACGGATACTGGAATGTTAATGCTCTCTGTTCACCCAAGTGATGGCGCAACTTTAGAACAAATTGATACTGAAATCTGGAAGATACTCGATGAAATAAAATCGACTTTGGTTGAAAAAACTGAATTAGAGAAAATCATTAATAAAGTTAAAACGACGAAAGCATTTTCTGAACAAGGTATTTTGAATAAAAGTATGGCTTTGGCAATGAATGAATTAATGGGAGATGCTAACCTCATCAATACGGAAACCGAAAACTACGAAAAAGTTACGGTAGAAGGAATTCAGAAATACGCCAAAGAAATTTTACAGAAAACAAACTGTACACAATTGATTATTAAAGCAAAGAAAAATGATGAATAGAACACTTGCACCCGAAACATCAACAATAACACATATAGATTTTCAATCACCAGAAATTGACACTTTAGCAAACAAGGTGAATGTTTACAGCATGCGTGAAACAACAGACGAAACGGTTCGAATAGATTTCGTTTTTGATGCTGGAAGTTTGAAAACATCAAAAGTTATTGCTCAGTTGACAGGAGATCTTTTATTTTCAGGTTCAGCAGACAAATCAAGTGATGAAATTGAAGAAGCGATTGACAGATTAGGAGGATTTACAGGTGTAGAAATTTCAACTGAAAGAGCTACTGTTTCCGCTATCGGATTGAGAGAACACATCGTTACCATTGCAAAAACTGTTATTGACGCAATGATTAATGTCAATTTTAACACAAAGGAGATCAATCAATTGCTTCAATCGAAGAAAAAGAAAATGGCCATTAGCTTGGAGAAAGTTTCTACACAAGCCAGACGTGCTTTCTTGAGTGATTTATTTAGCAATTCACCTTATGGAGATTTAACGCAATTAGAAGATTACGACCAAATTGAACAAGGAGATTTAATAGAATTTCACGAGCATAAATACCTTTCTGGATTACAGTATATCAGTATCGTTGGTGCGTTGAATGACGAAGATTTGAATGCTATAAAAGAATTGGGAAATCAATTCAGTAAAAACGAAGTCACTGCAATTGAATATGATTATAGTTATACGCCAAATACAATTCACGTAGAAAAAGAGCAAGCACTTCAGACTGCAATTCGTGTTGGTCGTGTTTTATTCAATAAACAACACACAGATTTCATCAAATTTAGCGTTGTAAATACAATTCTAGGAGGATATTTCGGAAGTCGATTAATGACATCAATTCGCGAAGACAAAGGCTACACTTACGGAATTGGTTCTGGAGTTGCACAATTGTTAGAAACAGGATATTTCTTTATCAGCACAGAAGTTGGAAAAGAGTTTAAAGACTTGACTTTAGAAGCTATAAAGGAAGAGATCACACTTTTACAAACTGATGAAGTAAGTGAAACTGAATTGTCATTGGTAAAAAACTACATAATTGGTCAAATCTTAGAGCAATCTGATGGAGCACAAGCGATGATGGATCGTTTTATTTCAGTTGAAACGTATGGTTTGGACTTTTCTTATTATGACAAGTTTATTAAAGAGGTAAATGAAATTACTCCGAAAGAAGTGAAGGAATTGGCTAATTTGTATTTGAATTGGGAAGACTTTACTGTTGTTAGTGCTGGGTAGATAAATGAGTTTACGAACCAAGCTACCGCGAGATTTTATCTCGTGGTAGCTTGGTTCCGCGGATAATTGCGGATTTTTTTTTGATCTGCTAATTATTTGCGTTTTAAAATCAGCGTTATTGGTGTATTGTTTAAAAATGTTTAAATCCATAAATTTCTTGGTAATAACATTTAGACTTCGTTTGCGTTCATTAAGTTAAAAAAACGATTCTTACTCGATTTTAAACTGTCTTTCATACAAGAGAATTGAAATTTACCAAACCTATAAAGGGACGATTAAAATGGAATCTTCTATGAATATGTATTCATTTCTTTTATGTTGATTTAATTCTTTTTCAATTTTTCGATTTTTGCACCATTGAATGATGGAGTATTTAGTTTCAACAAACTACTGTCTAATGGAGTAACAGCTACATATTCAAAAGTGATTGTTTTTACTTCGTAATAATCGCTAAATCCAGCTGAGATTTCACAATGCAGCTTTCCCTTGAATTTTTCAAAAGCATCGGCATGAAATAACACACTATAGTATGTAGTTGTATAATCATCATACAAATCAAGTGGAGGTGTGAAATACGAATATGGTTCTTCTGTGAAAAATACATTCACATAATTCAATTGGTCATAAATCCTAACATTTATATAAGGAAAACTAGCTATATTACTACGACGCATATTTACAATATCGTTCTTATTTACCGGAATATCAATTCGGATAAAATTATAAAGCTTTCCATCAACCCAAGTTGCAGTATCTTTAACAATTTTGACTTCTATGTCGTCTTTTTCTTCATCTTGTATTGTGTTGCTTTCTATATGTTGTTGAGATTTTACTCTCATACTGCAACTTATCAAGATTCCCATTAATAAAACTACTATTATTTTCATCGCTGAATTATTTTTAAAAAGTGTATTTATCAAGCTGTACACCTAAATTTTGATTGGGTTCATTATGTTAAAAATTTTGGTTTCTAAGAAATTTAAAACGGACATTCATACAAGATAATTAGAATTTACTAAACCTATATTTTTCTAAAAAAAGTTTGTAAAAAGTATAATTATCGGCGATAAATGCCGTGAATAAATAAAATACTAACCCATTTCCCGCCTTGAGCATTGAATATCCCGTTTTATAACAGAAAATTAAACGATTCAATCCCCGCCAATTTCAATTTTACACAAAGCCAAATCAGAATAAAATCACAATTCAGCAACGAAATACTTATATTTACGTTATACTATTAGCACAATAAACACGTTTCATTACCAATGCAAAAAGGATTACACTTTTTATTATTTATTATACTGCTAGGATTCAACATTCCAAAAGCAAACGCTTTGCCTGCCCCAGAAATTACTTGTATCACAACAGAAGCAAACGGAGATTTGACGATTAATTGGATTCCGATTACCGATCCCAATGGTGATTTTGACAGTTATGAATTATTTGGAGTCAGTGGAGGAAGCTACGGAACTATTTCAAATATTAATACAAATAGTCAAACATTTACAAGTATTGGAGTTGGAAATATTGATGGCTATTTTATCACCACAAATTCAGGGCCCAATGGAAATACTGTGCTTTCCTCTGATACACTTCAAAATATTTATTTAGACTTGAATAACCCAGGAAATGGAGCAGCAATTCTTCAATGGAACAAGCCCTTCCCTACTCAAATAGGATTATTCAACGATTATTTTCATATTTATAAGGAATTCCCCGCTGGAACTTGGACTTTAATTGATTCAGTAGTCTACAATACAACCAACTATTCAGATACCATTTCGATTTGTGAGGAATTCATCAATTATCAAATCGTTTTACCGACAATAAATTGTGATTTCACCAGTAATATTGAAGGAGATATTTTTGTGGATAAAATCGTCCCGAACATTCCAGTAATAAGCAACGTAAATATTGATACTTTAACTAATGACATTACCGTTTCTTGGGATGTAAATGGTCAGACTGACACTTATGGCTATGTTGTTTATCAAACTGATTTGAATGGAAACTTAGTAGAAATTGATACCGTTTGGGGACGACCAAACACAAACTTTACCCATTCAGAAAATTTAGAAAATGGTCCATTTCAATATTCCATTGCGGCATTTGATTCTTGTTACACGACAAATGTACCCCCGACATTTCAAACTTCAGCAAAAGCAGAACCACACACAACCAATCAATTAAGTTCAACTATTGATGCTTGTAATCGCTTACTGAATTTGAGTTGGACAGGTTATTTAGGATTTGACTCTCTTGATTTGCACAAAATATTCATTAAAACCAATGGTGGGACATGGCAAGAAGTTGGTCAGTCGGCAACCAATTCATTCAGTACAAACATCAATTTAGGAGATGAAATGATTGTTGCAATTCAAACAATCTCCTATTTAGGAGTTGCTTCATTTTCCAATAAGGATACGGTTACATTAGTAGGCGGAACAGGCAATGGAATATCCTATTTAGGCGTGGCAACTGTTGATGGAGACAATATTGAGGTTAAGCAAAGAGTTTCAACTGGAGAAGCTGCAAAAATAATCGAACTCGAACGTTTTAACCCCGATCTTCTGAGCTTTGAAAAGATAGATGAGACCGCTATCGGAATAAGCAATGAAATTATATTCACAGATTCAGAGGTAGAAGTAAATCGCCGTTCATACACGTATAGAACAAATACAATTGATACCTGCAATCAAGTGGCTAGCGTTTCAAA
>Ga0307967_1000648_pt1 | contig 23748 bp, 23 predicted proteins | sample OrgLakmetagen648_FD_201828 | JGI IMG/M metagenome (GOLD analysis project Ga0307967, IMG submission 201828) | Saline water microbial communities from Organic Lake, Antarctica - #648 | ecosystem: Environmental > Aquatic > Non-marine Saline and Alkaline > Saline | place: Antarctica: Organic Lake... | reverse complement strand
ACTCTGGTTGTGAAAGAGCGTGCAGGGTAGACTTTGACATGGCGTATCATTCCTCTGTTGGTTGTGATCTGGCGAGATCAACCAACAGGATACGCCACCTCTTCAGCCTGCTTCCATACACCAGAAAGCACCATAGCTCGCCTATCTGAGCAGGGGCAGGACCCAGATTTCTGACTTCAGAGAATGAAGGCATAGAATGAATGTATAGAAATAGTCCGATGCGGCGCCTTGGGTTTTCAACAAACAGGATCGTTCAGCTAAGCTTGGCAGGTACGAGAATTTCACCAGGAGAAGATGCATGCATACACATATCGAATGGGATGCCCCGGGTACGCAAAGCGTCAAAGCGTATTATGACCAGCATCCCGAAGGCTACCGCGAGCCGTACCCCGGCACCATCGTCTCCGGGCGCTATCAGGGCACCAATGTGCGTGTGAAGGTCGAGGCCTACAAGGATCAGGTGAGCATCGGCAAAGTCGCCGCCATCATCGATGCCAAAGGAGAACGGATAAAGCAGCACGGCAAGCTCAACCTGGGGGATATTGTGCGCCTACCCGATGACAAGCGGGCCTTTGAATCGGCGGACGAGTCTCCCACGGACGATGACGACTAACGCGGGTTGACGAGATAGTTGATGAGATAGTTGAACGACACCGCAGCGCGTCATAGTCCCGTTCTGCGGTACTCCCCAAACGCATCAGGGGCAGCCACGTTGCCGTGGCTGCCCCTGATGGACGAACGGTACTATCGCTTTATATTTACTCGTCGCGCCAGTCCGTGAGCTTGTCGCTCAACTGCTGGCGACGGGTATCAGGCGCTGCCAGCGACGCTTCCTGCTGGCTTCTACCGAAACGACCCTCCAGATAATCCATCAGGTTGATCAGCTCGTCGTCCGTCAGGCGGCGGTCGAATGCCGGCATGAACACGCTGTGCTCGTTGCCTTCACGCTTGACGCCATTGAGGATGACTTGCGCAAGATTATCCGCATAGACACTGCCTGTGACGCTGTTGTGGAACAATGACGGATAGTAGCCATCCGGCGTTCCACCGCCGCTGGCGCCATGACACGCGGCGCAGTGGCCGAGGTACAGGCGATCACCAGACGTTGCGTCGGTCAGCTGGCCGACAAGGTTCTCGTCATCCGCACGCGTGTCCAGCGGCTGGCCACGTAGCGACAGCACATCATCCGCCGGTGCGCCCTGATTGAAGCGCGTGGCGGTCGGCTTTTCGGCGTCACCTGTTTCGCCCTTGCTGTCCAGCGCCGGCAGCGACGTCAGATACACCGCCATGGCGTTCAGATCTTCATCGCTCATATAACGCGTGGAGTGGGTGATGACATCTGCCATCGGCCCGCCCGCCTGCGCCTTGCCTTGCAGGTTGCCGGTCGAGAGATAGGTGACAATATCCTGCTTACTCCAGCTGCCCAGCCCGTATTTCTCGTCCGGCGTCAAATTAAAGGCGCGCCAGCCGTCAATCATCGCACCGCCCAGATAGCCGTTTTCGTCTTGAGTCTGCGCCTTTTCTTGGAGGGCCAGACCACGCTCGGTGTGGCAGCTGCCGCAGTGGCCGGGCCCCTGCACCAGATAAGCACCCCGATTCCACTCGGCGCTCTGTTCCGCGTCGTCCTGCCATGGCTCCAGCGGCGAGAAGCTTTTTTCCCACAGCCACATCGGCCAACGCATGTTAAGCGGGAACGGAATCTCGCTTGCGCGGTTCGGGGTGCTATCGGGCGACACCTCGTGCATGCTCCACGCGTAAAGCGCCTTGATGTCGTCATCGGTCAAACGGGCGAAGGACGGGAACGGCATGGCCGGATACAGGTGGCCATCGGCCGTTTTACCTTCACGCAATGCGCGGGTGTAGTCACCGAGGGTGTAATCCCCGATGCCGTGCTCGATGTCCGGCGTGATATTAGTCGAAAATATCTTGCCTACCGGTGTCTCAAACGGAAGACCGCCCGCATAGTTCTCGCCGTCTTCGGTAGTATGACAGGCAGCACAATCGCTGGCCCGGGCCATATACAGGCCTTGCTTGACCAGCGCCGGGTCACTTGTAGCTGCCTTGTCAGCCTCCACCTGTTGGGCGGGCTCATCCTCATCATTACCGCAGCCGCTTAACAGCAGCGTACTCGCGCCGGCGAATGCGACGAGGCGAATGGCGTTTTCCAGATGACGACGCGCAGGGCGGACCATCCGGCGTTTCTTGGCAATACTTTCATCATTCACGGCGTTACGACCTGGCTGGTTCATGCTCACATCTCCTGTTCTAGCCGATCGGCAATACGCAGAGATAAGGCCGCAAGGGTCAGGGTGCAGTTCACCGACCCAACGGTTGGCATGCAGCCGGAGCTGGCGACAAACAGATTGTCATGGCCGTGCACACGGCAATCGCGGTCTACCACGGACGTTTTTGGGTCGTCTCCCATCAGGGTTGTGCCGCAGATATGCTGGTTGTTGGAGTATTCGTCACGGAACGCGATGTCCGTGCCCCCCATTAGCTTAGCGATACGGGCATATTGTTCGCGCGTATGCACGGCGCTGCGCTTGACGTAATCGTCTATCGCATAGCGGAATTCGGGTCGCGGCAAGCCCAGCGCATCGCGTTTTTTCGAGGGCGTGATGCGGTTGCTCGGCTCCGGCAGCAGCTCGTGGAAGCTATCGAACTGCACAAAGCGGCTGGCGCGATGGTCGATCTGCGCCTGCAGGTCGGCGCCCAGCCGTAACGGCGTTTCGGACAGCACCTCGGTGGTCATCTGCTGAGTGCGCGCGGTATTCGACAGGTGCAGTTTTTTGGCCGCCTGTTCACGGCGAAAGTCACCGTCACGCCAGGTGATAACCGACGTCATTTCCTGCGGGCCACGGCCGGCCCATAGCGCTTCATCCGCCAGGAAGCTGACGCCGGTACCCGGATGGTCCATCAGGTGACGGCCGACCATGTCATTCTGGTTGCCCACCCCATTTGGCGTATGGCCGTTCACCGACATCTGCAGCAGCTTAGGTGTTTCGATGCCGTTGGCCGCCAGCACAACACGGCGTGCGCTCAGGCGATGCTCCTCACCCTCAGGATCCAGATAGCGCACCTCGCGAATGCTGCCGTCGGCGTCGCTCTCCAGATGATGCACCACGGCATTATCGATCAGCTTCACCCCCGCGCGCTCGGCCTTCTCGACATGAATGATGCCGGAGTACATCGCGCCAATCGGACAAATCGGCATGCAGTTGTTGTTACCGCAGCAGGTCGGACGACCATCGTAGGGACGGCTGTTGCGCGCTACCGGCTCGGTAACCATGTCAAAGCCGTGCGGGTTGATCCGCTCGCTGATGCGCCGTTCATTCCACGACAACGGCAACGGCGCCATCGGATAGTCCGTACTACGCGGGCTGCCGAGATCGACATCATTCGGGCCCCATACGCCCAGTGCCTCTTCAGCACGGAAGTAATAGCCTTCCAGATCATCGTAGGAGATCGGCCAATCCCGCCCGACGCCATACTCGCTGTGCAGGCGGAAATCGCTAGGCAGAAAACGCCAGGCGGCGGCCGCCCAGTGCCATGTGGTGCCCCCTACCGCGCGGATATACTGGGCGTCATAGGCCTGCTCGCCCTTCTGTACCAGATAGTTGGCATTATCGCCGTACAGCATCGGGTGCGGTGCGGCTTTGCTGGCGGGGTACGGGCCCATGAAGTCCATCTTGTCGGCCTGGTTACGAAAGCGCTCAACAATCTGCCAGCGCTGCATGCGCGGGCCAGCCTCAAGCATGATCACCGATTTTCCCGCCTCGGCAAGCCGGTGTGCAATCAGGGCGCCAGCAACACCAGAGCCGACAACAATGACATCGGCGTCGTGCGAATGGGATTCCGCAGCCATTCAGATTTCTCCTCAGAGGACTTCTTTATAGGGCCTGAGCCTTGACCGGTCAGCGCACGGTTCAAGCGATCAGCAAAGGCGTAATAGCGAGCATCAGCGTAGGGCTGACGGTATGGCGTGCGGCGTGGCTACGCAGGACGCTTGGCCCAGAATCCGGGTTGATTCGGGCAATAGGTGCGCACAACCTGCACATCACGCGGGCCGGCATACATGGCCGCATGCTCATAGGCGATAACCTCTGCCGCCGGATCATCAATGGCATTACCCACCGTTCCCAACATCCATGCCTGTAGCAGCCGACGCACCAGCCGCATCTCGGACGCGTCGAGGTCATCTTCCGTCAGGTGGTCACGCGTCTCGCCGAGTGCCAACAGCTTCTGCTTCAAGGCCAGTAAGCGACCCATGCCGGGTACGTTATCCGCCGGGATACGCGCCATTGCCTCGAAAAGCCGCTGCCCCAAACGCTCATCCAGGGTTTTGTCGCTCAAGAGCCACGCCGACAGCGTCATAAAGGCGGCGAACGCGGAGTCGTCGTGACGTTCTGATGAGACGTTTTCTGACGCTACGCTCGCCGCCAATGCCGAGAGTGACAGGCTGGAGAGTGCTACCATTCCCAGACCCGAGACGCCCAGTTTGAGCACACGACGACGCGGCAGGCTGCTGATGCGGGCACTTTCCGGTGTCTGATCGTTGTACCCAGCGATATCTTCGCGTGTGGACATGCGGCTCTCCCGAGCAATAAATGCGCAATAATTAACACGCGACATGCGCTTAGGCAGCCACGTAAACATTAACAAGGTAAGCATGATAACAACTGCATCTCAACAGTAGAACAAGGTATAGTGAACAAGGTGTTCCTGTGTTAGCAATCGCATACATTATATGCGTGGCAGTGCTTTTCCACGCGCCCACGATGAGACTACGCCGATTATAGCGAAGCTCTGACAGATAAAGATGAGCAACGCATCCACCGCCAAGCGCTCGACGCATTAGCCGGCTAGCCCCTCAACACCTTGGCGTATCAAAGCTCATCACATCGGCTAGACCTTACTTACGGCCGGCCTTCCACTGGAAGCCAAAGCCATACTGCTCGTCGGCTGGCTTATGATTCGCGAAATAGTTCACCTCTTTGGAAACGCTCAGTGCCCCGTTGCGGTTTTCCAGCATCGCAATCACACAGAAATTTTGGTCTTTGCCGCTCGCATCCATACGAATTTCTATTTCTGGCTGATCAGGCGCCTTAATCGATACGCGACCATTGGTTTGCGCCCAGTTAGCAACCCCTTCGTAGATGAAGGCAAAGATCATGATCCGCTCTATATCGTTCCAATGCTTACCATTGATATACAGATTCTCGCCTTGATTAATAGAACCTGTACGGTCGTCCCCATCGAGAAAGATATAAGGTTCTCTTTCCAGACTCCCGAAGTTCTTTCCTAGAGCTTGAACGATCCCCTTAGAGCCGTCTTTGAACGAAAACATACAGCCCAAATCAAGGTCGATACCGCCTTGATTACCCCCTAGAAGCGAACTCATCAGACCTTTTTTGCTGGCACCAGTCGTCTGATCCCAGTTGAGGTTGACGTGGATTTTCCCGAAGGTGCTCGATTTCTTCTCAAGCGATATAGTGTCGCCCTTTTTCTCAAGGGTGATCTTACTGAGATTAATCGACGATTTTTCTTGGGGCTTAGAGGGTGATGCGACGGGGGCCGCTGTTGATGACGGCGCTTGCTTGGAATTATTATCAATGTCGACGCCGAAATGCTCGGCTAGCGGCGCCATTCCACCGACGAACCCCTGGTCAACAACTTTCACTTTCCAGTCGCCGTTGCGTCGATACAACTCACACACGATCAGCGACTTTTCGGGTCGGCCTGTGCCCTGACCACTGAATTCAAATTGATCAGTACTACCTGACAGATCAAAACGGTAGCCGCTCGTCAGTGCGGATAACCCAGGTTCTACGGTGAGCACAAAAACAATGCGCTCAAGGTAGCTTGGCGCCTTGCTTAGATCGACGCCAAAGGTTGCCCCATCCTTTTGTAATAACGCGCCAGAAGGATGCTTAGGCTGGTTAAAGAAAACAAAATCGTCATCTGACGACACCTTCCCCGTATTGGCCAATAGAATGGCTGATGCATCCAGACTCGCCCCTTGGTCATCGCCGACGATGAGGCGAAAGGTAAGTTGAGCATCATTAAGTTTAGCATTCTGTCCTGTAACCAGCTGGGTACCCATTGATCATTTATCCTTAAGCCCGTTAATGTTCTCGTTGCTGCCACACTGCCATGGACTGTGCGGGTCACCAAAGCAGATGGCAACACCTGTTTCTTGGGTAAGCCACGCATGCCGGGCCATCCCGCGCTCCTGATCGTGCGTCAGGCTTCGCAGCTGAATGCCTGATACGTACAGATACCACCTCTTAACAAACTCCCGAATGTTGCACTCAGTGGCTACGATCAGGGCCTGTTGGACAGAGCACAATATTTACACAATTTCTGCTGAAATAACGGTTGTATTATCCCTCAATACGTATAGTGTTGGAGCCTCACAACCGTGAGTCACACGCTACGCAAGAGGAAATACTATGTTGAGCTCTATCGTCTCCAAGGCCCGTGAGTCCTTTACCTCACTGAAAGCCGATGCGCAAAAATTCAAAAATGAGAGTTTTCTGAATGCGGCCATGGCGGCAAGCGCGATGATTACCGTGGCCGATGGCGAAATTTCTCGGGAAGAAAAGCAGAAGGCGATCGCCTTTGTCCGCGCTCACGAAGCGCTGAGCATCTTTGACCCCGCCGAGGTAGCCAAGAAATTCAAGAATTACCTGGATTCCCTGGACAAGGACAACCCTGACACCGATACCGACATCGCGGAAATTACCGCAATGAGTGACATCGGCAAGGTGAAGAAAAACCCTGAGCAGTCCCGCATGGTTGTGCGCTTGGCCATTGCCATTGGCGGTGCCGATGGGGATTTCGATGCGCAGGAACAAGCCCAGGCAGCCAAGATTGCGCGTGAGCTTGGCCTTGACCCCAAAGAATTTGACCTCACCTAAGGTAGCGTCTCATGGATTTTGGCTTCCCCTTAGAAGCTGTGGTCATTTTAGCCGTTGCCGTAGTGGCGTCCGTTTGGCTTGACCTTTTCTCGCATCGTAATAGCGAAGAAGTGACGTTTCGGGATGCGGCTGTCTGGTCAGTCTTCTGGATCGCGCTGGCACTTTCCTTCTACGGCTACTTGCACCTGCGTTATAGCCCGGAAGCCGCCAGCCTTTTCTTGTCCGGGTACGTGCTTGAAAAAGCACTGTCCGTAGACAACATGATGGTGTTCGTGGCAATTTTTGCCAGCTTCAACATCAAGGGCATCCTGCAGCATCGGATTCTTTACTACGGCATCGCCGGGGCACTGGTTTTCCGCGCCATTTTTGTCGCCGGCGGCACTGCGCTTTTCGGCCTCTCTTATTGGATTGAGCTGCTGTTCGCGGCCATCGTCCTGTGGACAGGCGTCAAAATGTTCCAGGGCACCGACGAGGACGATATGGGCAATGATTACAGTGATCATTGGTCAGTTCGCTTCACCCGTCGATTCATGCCGGTGATCCCGCACCTGGTCGGCAAGAAATTCATCGTGGGTCGCAAACAGGCGGAGGAAATAGCCGCGCAAGATGGCGTTGAACCTCACAAGGGGGCCATGTTTTACGCCACGCCGATGTTGCTATGCCTGATCTGCATCGAGATTTCGGACATTGTTTTCAGCTTCGATAGCGTGCCCGCGATTATCGCCGTTACGAAAGAGCCGTTTTTGATCTACGCCGCTGTTATTTTCGCCATTCTCGGTCTGCGTAACCTCTACTTCATGCTAGCCGCTGCGGCCAAATACCTTGTGCATCTGGAAAAGGCCGTGGCACTGGTCCTGGTGTTTATCGCCGTGAAGCTGGCCACTGGGGCACTCGACATCTACCACATTGACCACCGGGTCAGCATGGCCGTTGTGCTGTCACTGATTCTCGGCGGCGTGGCGGCGAGTCTGCTGTTTCCGGCAAAAACGAAAGAAAGTCCCGTACAGTAACACTCAGCCGTGCGCCTCATGGGGCACGGGCACCCGTCCGTCGGGCGAAGTAAACAGCGCCTTTAATAGGCGCTGAATACCGAAAAGCAACGAAGGAGCACGATATGATTAATCTATCCAAAGGTAGCCGCGTTAACCTGACCAAAGAAGCGCCGGGCGCCACCACGTTCCGCATGGGCATGGGCTGGGACACGCGCGTCACAGATGGCGCCGAGTTTGACCTGGATGCCTCTGGCCTGCTGCTGGATGCCAACGGTAAGCCGCTGGGCGAAAAGCCGCTGGTGTTCTTCAACGAGCAAGCCTCCGCCTGCGGTGGTGTCACCACCTCCGGCGATAACCTGACCGGCGAAGGTGAAGGCGACGATGAAACCATCACCGTTGACCTGAACAAGATCGATTCAGCCGTTGATAAGATCGTGCTGGTGGTGACCATCCATGAAGCCGAGAGCCGCAGCCAGAACTTTGGCATGGTCGATAACGCCTTTGTGCGCATTTTGCAGGACGACAGCAACGAACCGGTCGCTCGCTATGACCTGACCGAAGACTACTCCACCGAAACCGCCGTGATCTTTGGCGAGCTTTACAAGAAAGAAGGTGACTGGCGCTTTGCGGCCAAGGGTGACGGCTTTGCCGGTGGCCTGGCGGCGTTTTTAGGCAAATACGGCCTGTAATTCGTCATTGAACCCCTGCCCGGGTGGCGGGGGCGCTCTGTACCGTTATCACATTTCCAGACTTTAAAAGGACATCATCATGGCAGTTTCTCTATCTAAGGGCGGCAACATTTCCTTGAGCAAGGAAGCACCGGGTATTAAGCATATCCGTATCGGCCTGGGCTGGGATGCGCGCGTAACGACCGGCACCGATTTTGATCTGGATGCGAGCGTATTTCTACTCAACGACCAGGGCGCTTGCCGTGACGATAAAGACTTCATCTTTTATAACCAACTGAAATCACAAGATGGCTCCGTTGAACATACCGGCGATAACCTGACCGGCGAAGGCGAAGGCGACGATGAAGTGATCAAGGTCGATCTTTCCCGGGTGCCGGCTGACGTGGACAAGATTGCCGTGAGCGTCACCATTCACGAATCTCAGGCGCGTAACCAGAACTTCGGCCAGGTTGAAAACGCGTTCGCGCGCATTGTTAACGAGGAGGATCAGAAGGAAGTCGTGCGCTACGACCTGTCGGAAGACTATTCCGTCGAAGATGCCATGGTCTTCTGTGAGCTTTACCGCCACGGCAACGAATGGAAGTTCCGTGCCATCGGTCAAGGCTTTAGCGGGGGCCTCGCCGACCTCGCCAATAAGTACGGCCTTAACGCTTCCTAAGCGTTATTGCCCTGAGCAGGGAGTGCCCCATTCCCTGCTCTTTGCTTTGCCGGCCCCTTTCTGGAAACGCTGTTCAACGATACGTCGAGGTAGCCTTGGCAGAGGAGTATCGTTTCCAGAGATTGCCTTCGGAGTGTTGCACCATGGATACATCAACAACGCATGTCCCCCTTCAAGCCGGTGATTTGGCGTTACGGCTTAGCCAAAACGGCCATCGCCTCGATGAGCTATTGGCCTTTGCGTCACGCCAGAACCCGCGTCGGGGCTACCTGTTTGTCTCCAAGGTGCTCGGCAAGCACGTGCCGGTTCGCCCGACCAAAATGGACGCCATTCATGCCGAGCTTGCGTCTAAGGTTGACCTGCTCGGGCGCCAGCCGTACGTGGTGGGAATGGCCGAAACCGCCGTAGGTCTGGGAGCGGGAGTGGCGCGTCACTTGGGCGACTTGCACGAAGGCGCGGTGTTCCACCACACCACGCGTTTTCTGGTCGAAACGCCGTGGATTCGAATCAAAGAAGCGCACTCGCACGCCGACACGATGCACATGGCCCAGCTGTCCACAAAAGCCGCCCGGGTGGTGGGCGATGCCCAGGACCTCGTGCTGGTCGATGACGAAATCTCCACCGGCAAAACCCTCGCCCAGTTGGCGCAAGCGTTAACCGCTCAGCCAACGCTTGCGCGTATTAAGTGCCTTCACATCGTCTCGCTGGTGAGCTGGCTCACCGACGCGGCGCGCGAAGCGCTGTTGGCGCTGTTACCCGAGGGCGTCGAGGTGCGTTTCGTTCAGTTGATGGCCGGCACGTTCACCTTTACCCCCTGCCCCGATTACCAGGTGGTACTGCCGGATAACGTGGATACGGCCTTTTGCGATGCCCTAAAAACGGCCGATACGTCCGCGCCAATTGAAGCCGAGGGGCTTTATGGTCGCCTGACGGGAAATCACCCAACGCCCGAACAGCCGTTGCCCCGCGTGCCTGGCGCCTCTCGTGACGCTGATCTGGTGGTGTTTGGCATGGGGGAATACCTGGATGCGCCGTTGCGGATGGCCCTGCAGTGGGAGCGTGACGGCATGGATGTGCTGTTTCAGAGCTCGACCCGCTCGCCCATCATGCTGGGCGATGCCATTCAGTCATGCCTTGAGCACCCCGCGCCGGGGCAGCCCGATAAGCGCCATTTTCTGTACAACGCGCCGGCCGGCCGGGTGCCGCTGGCCTTTGACGGGCTAGATTCGCCGGCGTTGAGCAAAGCACTGGAAGACAGCTACCGGGCGTTGCACCCGCACGGCACTGCCGAGGTGCCGGCATGAGCCAGGGCCGTTTCATTGTGCTGACAGATTTGGATGACACCCTGTTTGCCAGTGAGCGGGCGCTGCCTGCCGATGCGCCGCGTACTCATCTTGCCGCGACGGATGCTCATAATCAGCCTTTGTCGTATCAGACATCAGCTCAACGCGCCCTGTGGGCGCTAACCCAGCGCGCCGACATCGTTGTGCCGGTGACCGGGCGAACCAGTTACGCCATTGATCGCGTGACCCTGCCCTTGACCGGCCAGTACCGAATTGCCAGCCACGGCGCGCTGGTATTGGAGGAAGGTGCTCTGGCGCCTGAATGGCATAACGCTATCGCCCCACAGCTGTCCGCCACGCGCCAGACCCTCGACGACGCCGCGCGGACGTTGAGGCAAGCTTTTGCCGCTTTGGGTGAGCCTATCGCGCCAACGTGCCGCGTGCTGGAAGACATGGGGGTGCCGGTGTACCTGTCGATCAAAGCCAGCGGCACGTTAAGCCATCAGGCCCATGCGGCCTGCGTGTCAGTTGCTGCCGGCCATGGATTAACCCTGCACGCCAATGCGCGAAATGCCGCGCTACGCCCGGCCTACACCTGCAAGGCCGCGGCCTGCCGTTTTGTACTCGACCAGCTCATTAAGCGCCAACCCGAAGATACCGTCATTGGCCTGGGGGATAGCCTCTCCGATGTCGGTTTTATGGGGGTAAGTGATTTCGCCCTGGCGCCCACCAACAGCCAGCTATGGACGCACGTTAAGGAGCTTTCCCAATGACGACTGAGTGCCCTCGCACCCCCTTTCATGGGTCATATCGGCCGGAAGATTGCGAATTTCTCCTGACGCCGATTGAGGCCAACTACCTCACGATTGAGGAAAAAGAACGGCGCATACAGTCCGGGGAAGCGCATTACAGCGAAATGATCCACCGCGAGGCACCGCCTAGCGCGGAATACCTGGCGTTGTTTGAGCGTCTGTGCGAGCACTATACCCAGCGCCTGGCCGGCGAAATACGCGAGCTGGCAGCACAGGTAGTGGCGGACGCCGGCCGGTCGGAGCGCCCTGTCACGCTGGTGAGCCTGGTACGGGCCGGCACGCCGGTGGGCGCACTGCTGCGCCGGGCATTGGTCGACCATGAGCGCCAGCCCTGCCGCCACTACAGCGTGTCGATCATTCGGGATCGTGGCATTGATAGCGCGGCGCTGGACTACCTGCTGGACGAAAAGGGCGTCGCGCCGGAGCGGGTGTTCTTCGTGGATGCCTGGACGGCAAAGGGCGTGATTACCCGCGAGCTGCGCCAAGACATTGAGCGCTACAACGCACAGCGGGCGCATCTGGGCAAAAGCACGTTGCCGGTACGCCTGGTGGTCGTCTCCGACATTGGCGGCACCGCCGACATGGCCGCGACCTACGAGGACTACGCCATTCCATCAGGCATCTTGAATGCCACCGTATCCGGGCTGGTGTCACGCTCGGTGCTCAACGATCAAGTGCCGGCCGGCGCGTTCCACGGCTGCGTGCTTTACCAAGATCTGGCCGAGCATGACCAGACGCAAGCCTTTGTTGAGCGAATCAGCGCGGCCTTGCCTGCCGACGCCGCCGCGGGGGATGACCGGGGCGATGAGCGGCGCGCCACGCAGCAGGCCTTGATGGGCGACATGCTGGACAAGCTCAAAAGCCGCTACGACATCGCCGATATTAATCACATCAAACCCGGCATTGCCGAGGCCACCCGGGTGATGTTGCGCCGCGTCCCCGCTTTATTGATCGTGCGCGACGAGTGCCATCCTGATGTTCAGCATCTGCTGTTGCTGGCGAATGAGAAGAACGTCCCCGTTCACATTCGTGGTGACATGCCCTTTCACGCCTGTTCGCTGATCAAAGCCTTGACTGAGAGTAAGGAGGTGGCATGACAACACCACGCTACGGCGCCCTGGGTGCGTCGCTGTATGTGCCGGCGACCCATAAACACTTGGGCACTATCTTGGCCGAGGGGTGCGCCAGCGCGCGCTCCATCATTGTTTGCACCGAAGATGCCGTGGCCGCCGAGGAAGTGGAGTGGTGCCTGCATCGTTTGATGAAGGAATTGCGCGAGACGCCGGCCTCGGTGCCCCACCTGCGATTTTTGCGCCCGCGCTCCCCTGCGCTATTGCGGGAAGTGCTACAAGGCGGTGAGCGGACGGTCGCGGCGCTGGATGGCGTAGTGCTGCCCAAGTTCGATCACCTGTCCGCGCCGGAGTGGGCTGACACCTTGGCGCTGGCCCCTGACTTGCCGATCATGCCGACACTGGAAACCGCCATGATGTTCCAGGAAACAACGGCCTTGCAGACGCTCGCCGCCCTACAGCACATGACTAATCCAGTGATTGCGCTGCGGATCGGGGCTAACGACCTGCTGGGTGCGCTGGGCCTCAAGCGCCAGCCCGGGCAGACCATTTACGATACGCCGCTGCGCTCCACCCTTGAGCGGATAATCACCCTGTTTCGGCCGGCCGGTTACGAGCTCTCAGCCCCGGTGTGCGACCTGATCGGCGAGCCGGAGACGCTGGCACGAGAAATCGTGCAGGACATTGCCTGGGGCTTTTACGCCAAGACCTGCGTGCATCCCACACAGATTGATGTGATTGAAGCGCATTTGTCTCAGGCTCTTGCCCGCCAACACACCCTGGCGGTGGCATTAATGCAGAGCGATCAAGCCGTGTTCAAACACGACGGGCAGATGCTGGAGCAAACCTGCCATCAAGCGTGGGCCAGTCGCGTAAACGGCTTAGTAGCCACCTGATGTCAACGCGAAACCATGACTTATAGCCCGCCGGCACCTTGCCAGCGACCCTTTACCCCGTCAGAACGCCTGACGATCATTGAAAGCACATTGGAGATACATCATGGCGATTAGCCTCTCGAAAGGTCAGCGCATCAGTCTTGAGAAGAACGGCGGCAGCCTCAAGCACATCGAAATCGGAGCCAATTGGGGTGCGATTGAAAAGAAAACGTTGTTCGGTGGCAAGAAACATGTCGCGGTCGATCTGGACGCCTCCGTTGGCCTGTTTGATGCCCAAGGCAGCTTGGTGGATACCGTCTGGTATGGGCAACTGAAATCCAAGTGCGGCGCGATTCAGCACAGCGGTGATGACCGTCAAGGTGACACCGGGGGTGATGATGGGCTCGATAACGAAGTGATCAAAATCAATCTCGACAGCCTCCCGGCAAACGTCGATAAGCTGGCACTGGTGCTTAACTCTTATTCCCAGCAAAAGTTCGACGCCATCCCCTTTGCCGGCATTCGCATCCATGACGGTGCGGCATCAGGCCCTGACGGGGTGTTCGCCACCTTCGACGTGGCCCATGACGCCTCGTTTAACGGCAGCGTGAGCATGATTCTGGGTTCCGTATATCGCCACGAAAGCGGCTGGAAGTTCCGCTCTATCGGCGCGACGATTGCCGAGAAAGACCTGAAAGGCAGCCTCAAAGCCTTTGCCGAAAATTACGCCTAATTATTCACCATAAGAAGGTTAAGCCGCCCCCAACGGGGCGGTTATTGATGCCATGATTAGAGTAGTCCCTGACCAGCAAGATGTCCCTACCTACATCGCCTACTTCTGGGATAGGCTTCTGCAAGAGCCCAACGAGCTTGATGAAGACCCCATTATTCGCCTGGGGAAAAAGCCCCGTTATTACGCCCGTCGAGACTTGGTGAAGGTGAAAACCAGTGAAGCGCTAGCAGAGTGGGCAACAAAGTGGCTCACGCCAGAGGACTGGCGAAGGGCGCGGGATGCGGTACGGGCATCACGGTATAAGGAACGCAACAAGCTGGTAAGAGCCAGCATGAGCAAGGACACAAAAACCCTGCTTGATGATCGCGCCAAGCAATACGAGCTCCCCCTATGGCGTTACCTCGAACGCCTGGGGCTTACCGAACAAGCCTTGTGGGACTTGGAAGTTCGTGCCGACCTTTGCCTGGCAGAGGATGACGAGGTGCCCCGATAGTAGCCATGCCAATGATTTATCTCCGTTTACCGGACAACTCTGATGACCGAGAAGGCACTCGTACTCAGGAAGCCACCATTTTGACGGTTTTCGACAACTTATTGTCGTCTTTTGTACACTTCTTGCTACGCATCTAAGGGACACTCCCTGTAACGTTTCGCAAGGAGATCCCCATGAACCGCAATGTCATCCTGACCTGTGCTGTCACTGGCGCCGGAGATACCACCGGCAAGAACCCCAATGTCCCGATCACCCCCAAACAGATCGCCGACAGCTGCATTGAGGCCGCTCGGGCCGGTGCCAGCATCGCGCACATCCACGTGCGCGACCCCGAAACCGGCGGCATCAGCCACTCTGTGGATCACTTCCGCGAAGTGATGGAGCGGGTCCGCGAGGCGGATACCGACATCGTCATGAACATCACCGCCGGCGGCGGCGGCGACTGGATTCCGGACGTCGAGGACCCGACCCGCGGCGGCCCCGGCACCGACATCCAAACCCCGGCCCAGCGCCACGAACCGGTGGGCGAACTCCTCCCGGAACTCTGCACCCTGGACTGCGGCAGCCTCAACTTCGGCGATATGGTTTACGTCAACACCGCCGACTGGCTGCGCGAGCACGCCCGCCTGGTACAGGCCGCCGGCGTCAAGCCCGAGCTGGAGTGCTTCGATCTGGGCCACGTCTGGTTCGCCCGCCAGCTGCAGCAGGAAGGCCTGATCGACGGCGATCCGCTTTATCAGCTGTGCCTGGGCATCCCCTGGGGAGCTGAAGCCGATACCGAAACCATGCTGGCAATGCGCAACAAACTGCCGCAAGACGCCAACTGGGCCGCCTTCGGCATCGGCCGCCACCAGATGCCCATGGTCGCCCAAGCCATGCTGCTCGGTGGCCACGCTCGGGTCGGCCTGGAGGACAATCTCATGCTCAAGAAAGGCGAGTTAGCCACCAACGGCGGTCTGGTCGAGAAAGCCGGCGGCATCATCGAATCGCTCGGCGGCCGCGTCATGACGCCGGCCGAAACCCGCGCGCATCTCAAGCTGCGCGACCCGAACACCGGCCTGACCGTCGACACAGCCGCAGGAGGTGACGCATGAGCCAGCAATTAACCGTCATCGGCACCGGCGTCATCGGCAACGGCTGGATCGCCCGGGCGCTGGCCCAAGGCTGGGACGTGGTCGCCTTCGATCCGGCCGAAGGCGCTGAGGCACGCACTCGAACTTTCGTCAAAAGTGCCTGGCCGTCGCTTGAAAAGCGGGGGCTGGCCGAGAGCGCCGACCCTGCGCGGCTGACCTTCGTTGACAGCCTGGAGGCGGCCGTCGAGGGCGCCGACCTGATCCAGGAAAACGTCCCCGAGCGCCTTGAACTCAAGCGCGAGATTTTGGCCAAGCTGGACGCCGTCGCCGCACCGAGCGCGATCATCGGCTCGTCCACTTCGGGTTTTAAGCCGAGCGACCTGCAGCAGGACTGCACCCATGAGCCGGGGCGCGTGATCGTCGCCCATCCCTTCAATCCGGTCTATCTGCTGCCGCTGGTGGAGCTGGTGGGCGGTGAAGCCACCAGCACCGAACACACTGGCATCGCCCAGAAACTCTACCAGTCCCTGGCCATGCGGCCACTGATCGTGCGTCGTGAAATCGAAGGGCATATCGCCGACCGGCTGATGGAGGCGCTGTGGCGCGAGGCCTTGCACCTAGTCAATGACGGCGTGGCCACCACCGAGGAGATAGACGCCGCCGTGGTCTACGGCTGTGGCTTGCGCTGGTCACTGATGGGCACCTTCCTGACCTTCCACCTGGCCGGTGGCGAGCCAGGCATGCGCCATATGCTCGAGCAGTTCGGACCGGCACTGAAGCTGCCATGGACCAAGCTCGAGGCGCCGGAGCTCACCGATGAACTGATCGACAAGGTCGTCGAAGGCTGCGAATTCCAGGCCGCTGGCCGGCCCGTCGCCGAGCTCGATCGGCGCCGCGATGATTTCCTGGTCGAGCTGCTCGACCTGGTGCAGAAGTATTGGCCCGAGGCCGAAGGCCTCGAGGGGCGCATTTGATGGCATTACTCGAGACCTGCGTCGCCCCGGAATGGGTCGACTACAATGGCCACATGAACGACGCCGAATACGCCCGTGTCTTCTCCCAGGGCGTGGAAGCACTGATGACCGCCATCGGCCTCGACGAGGCCGGTTGTCGGCAGCATGGCTATACCATCTACACCCTAGAGACCCACCTTTGCTATCGTCGCGAGGCTCACGAGGGTCAACCGCTCAACGTCGAGGCAACGGTGCTCGACCGCGACGCTAAACGGCTGCATGTATTTTTCGAAATGCGTGATGCCGAGCGCAATCTGCTGGCCACCAGCGAGCAGATGCTAATGGGCATCGACAGCGAGGCCGGCCGGCCAGCGCCCTTCCCGGCGTCGGTCGAGGCAGCCATTAGTACGCTGCCGAGTCTCGCCGCCGATGCCTGGCCGCCACTAGCCGGGCGCCGCATTGGACTGCCGAATCGGCGCTGACGCAGCGTGTGGGCGGTAGATAGATGACTCGCTTACCTTATCACCCGGCATTTGTTCAGATCGATCGAGCCTGCCTGGGCGAGCAACGGTAGCGCTGGCGGAAAGCCCTGGAGAAGCTGGAGCTCGACGCGAAGCCGCAAGCCAGGCCCACCACCAGCACATCAAGATCGGTTTCTGTTAACAGGTAGTGCGCTCGCTGCAGGCGCAGGTCCAGATACCAGTCGCGAGGCGAACGGCCTAACTCGTGCTCAAAAATACGTTGCAACTGGCGCAGCGAGACCCCGCTGCGCCGTGCAATGTCGGCCAGCGCGAGCGGCGTTTCCAAATGACGTTCCATCAGATCAACAGCCTCCACCAGCCGAGCGTTGTGGGTATCAAGCCGTCGTGCCAATGTCATACGCTGCTGATCGTGACGCGTACGCATGCGCTCATGAACCAGCTGTTCAGAGACATCGATGGCTAAACGCTGTCCATGGCGACGGGCGATTACGTCTAGCGCCATGTCCATGGCTGCTGCGCCCCCAGCACATGAGAAACGCCGCGCCCCGAGTTCAAAAAGTTCGTTTGAGGTGGCGATCGCCGGAAAGCGTTCTTTAAAAGACGGCAAACTCTCCCAATGTAGGGTGACGCGCTCGCCGTTCAACAGCCCCGCCTCAGCCAGCAGGAAACAACCGGTATCGAGCCCGCCCAGCACACAGCCGGCAGCGGACATCCGGTGCAGCCAGCGCATCAGGGAACGGCTCAGATAACGTTCGGGATCGAAGCCACTGCATAGGGCCAACGACGGCAGATAATGCACCGCTTCGATGGACTGATCGGCAAGCAGTGTCATACCGTTGGACGCGGTCACAGGACTTCCGTCCTCGGTGATCAGCATCCACTCAAAGAGCGGTCGGCCACTGATACGGTTGGCGATTCGCAGCGGCTCGACAGCCGAGAAAAAAGCCATCATCGAGAAGCGTGGCAATAACAGGAAACCGATTAGCTCGGGAGTCGGACCGGAGTAGTTGAGGCGCATGGGACAAAATGTCAGAAAGGATGCGAGGCGGCCATGATGGCCGCCTCGCAGCGCCTAAACAAGGAAAGGATTCCAACAATATCATGTTGCTCTTTTTTTCCTGAATTCAACCCATCATCCAAACCCTACAGCTGGCATGTGAGCCACTCATGGCATGTTTGAACGGCTTCATGCAAGGTAGAAACTGTATTTATCGACGAGAGGAACCCTATGATTGCAACATTCACGAAACGACGCTGGTTAATGGCAGGTGCACTGTCTACCGGTCTGTTTGCCCTATTCACCCTCCCCACCGCACAGGCCGCACCGTCCGAGCAGCCTACGCTCGACGAAATCCGTTTCGGTGTGCCGCCCTGGCCGGGCATCACGGTCAAGAGCGAAGTCGCCAGTCAGCTGCTCGAGACACTCGGCTATAGCACTCGGCAGCGTCAACTGGCGGTCAGCGTAATCCTCAATGCCATATCTGAGGGTGGTCTCGAGGTTTATCTTGCTGGCTGGTATCCGCAGGAAGCAGATATGCTGGCACCGCTACTTGAGGATGGCACGATCATTGAAATCGTCGACAACGTGCCCTCGGCGCTTACGGGCATCGCCGTCACCGACGATGCCTGGCAGGCTGGCGTGCGCAGCATTACCGATCTGGACAAGCACGCCGATCGCTTTGATAGCCGCATCTACGGTATCGAGGCCGGCTCGGGGATCAACGATGCCGTACTCAGCGTCATCGACGATGATCTGTTCGGTCTTGGCGATTGGCAACTGCAAGAGTCCAGCAGCCCCGCGATGCTCGCCCAGGTGGGCCAGCAGATCGAAGCAGGCGAGTGGGCAGCCTTCATCGGCTGGCGGCCGCACTGGATGAACGTCACCTACGACATGCACTACTTGAAGGACTCTGACGACTCTGGCGCAGCCGAGCTCGAGGGCCGTGTCGCGACGGTTGTACGTTCCGATCTTGCTGAGCTGGACCCCAACGTCGCACATTTCTTCAAGCAATTCGTAGTGGGTAGCGAGATCCAGAGTGAGTGGGTCAACGCTTACTCTCGTGATGAACGCGCGGCCGATGAAGTCGCCAGCGAGTGGATCGCCGAGCACCAGGACACCGTCGCCGAGTGGCTCGACGGCGTCACGACCCGGGATGGAACTCCCGCCATGGAGGCGATGCGCGCCCAACTGCAGTGAGCCTCCGGCTTGGCACCTCTCCGGTGCCAAGCCCATTAATTGCACACGCCTGCACACCTGAGCAGGTCAGAATCGCCTCCTCTTTTCCCGGAGTAAGCGACCTTCGAACCGCCTTCTGCTGCTTATTCAAGCAGTATCTTTACAGTGGAATCCAGTACGTCACACCAGCTGATGGAAAATGTCGCAACGAGAATCACAACAGCACCGCCCAACCATTCCTAGTGCTACCCGCTGCTGCTGGTAGGCTGTGTTCAAGGGCGGCCACTAGCCGCGTGTCCATGCCGACCTCAACAAAGCCTAACCGGCGGCGTTCGGCGTTGTCGGCATCACTGTACTGACCGCATACGTCATACTGGCCGGATTGGCGTTTGACCGCTTTGTGGCACACGCTGCAACACAGGACTCGGACCCGCCGTGCTCATGGCGAGAGCTGCACACAATGCCCTGATACGTCAAGCGCCCAGGCGCAGGAAGGTGAGGAATGAGTATAGCCAAGGCTGTTTGCGGCGCACAGCGTGCGTTTTTTTCCCGACCCGCCGGACACCTATTCTGGCTGCTGGTAGTGATGGCGTTGACCGGCTGTGCCCTGCAGCCGCAAGCACCGGCGCTAGACCATGCCGCAGCGGCCGAGTCGATTCGTGCGCACTACGAAGTAGCGCTTTCCGACTTGCCACAGAGCAAACAGCGCCACTATGCCCAGCGACTCTACCGGGTGACCGGAGACGCCCGTTATCTCCCGCTTAACCGCGCCTATGGTCAACGCCTGGTAAGCCAGCTCAACGAAGAAATCGAAGCGCTGGGCACGCCGGGCTATGCAAAACGCCAGGCGCGTGAGGCGGTAGAAAACTACTCCACGAGCAGCAAAAAGCATCGGCGACGCAAGCGTATGCTTGCCGAGTGGGGAGAGATAGTTTATGCCAAAAGCCTGGCCTTCGACCTGACCCAGATGAAGCACTATGGCTTATTGAACGAACGCGAGCTGCCTAGCTACCAACGGGCACTCGACTACCTGGCCGACGTCGATTTTCGCCCCTTCCTGCTCGACCCCGACGTCATGGCGGTGTATGCAGCCCAGGTGGCCAACCTGACGTTTTACCTCGATGAGCTGGGCGTTACCGATCTGCGTCAAGAAGTGATAATGGCCTTTCGTCAGCAGTACCCGCCGGCGCGCGATGCAATGCTCTCGAACGCCGAGTACCGCAACAAGATTTATGGCATGACTCACTTCGTCATCGCCGCCAGTAACTATTATCAGAAGCCAGTGGCCGCCCAGCAGTTCCGCTGGGTGTTCGACGAATTTGCCGCCAGTCTGGAGCAGATTCTGGCGCGCACCAAAGCAGATATCTACACGGAGGTAGGGATCAGCTTTCTACTGGCCGGCGAGTCGTCTCATCCGGCCGTGACGCACCTACGCGATGCGCTGCTGAAGGCCTACGACCCCGCAGCACGGATGATTCCTTCAGAGCATGGCGATACCGAGCTGGCCAAGGGAGAACATCGCAACGTGCTGGCCATCATGCTGTTTGACTGGCCCGACAGGCTATACCCGGGACCCTTCGTCAACGACCTACTTGATAAAGTTATCGCGCAGCAGCGAGACAACTTCCTTGCTGCGCCCGTCCAGCACGGCTTTGAGGCCAAACATCGCCGTCGAGGCGACCTGAGACGCCTCGATCTTGGGCGGCATCACCAGCTCGACCCGGTTGACGCGCACGTCCAGCAGCGCAGGGCCGCTGGCGGCGAGCCACTGACGCATGGCGTCGTCCAGCTGGTCCAGAGAATCCACGCGCCAGCCGGGCATACCGCAGGCCTCGGCCAAGCGCGAGAAATCAGGGTTTTGCAGTTCAGTGAAGGTATCTAGCAGGCCTTCCACTCGCTGCTCCATCTCGACAAACCCCAGCGCACCGTTATTGAACACTAAAAGCTTCACCGGCAGCTGCTCTTGCACCAGCGTCAGCAAGTCTCCCATCAGCATGGTCATGCCGCCGTCACCGCACATGGCAATCACCTGGCGCTCGGGATAGGCCGCCGCCATGCCCATGGCCTGCGGGTAGGCATTAGCCATGGTGCCGTGCATCAGCGAGGTCAGCAGCTTACGCTGGCCATTGGCGGTGATGTGGCGCAATAGCCATGCCATGGGCGAGCCGCCATCGCCGGTAAAAATCGCGTCGTCATCGGCCATCCGGTCAAGCATTTGCGTCAATGTCTGCGGGTGAATCAGCGCCGGATCGTCGCTTTCAGCGGAAGCCGCGTAGCTTTCGCAATCTTTTTTCCAGCGTTCCAGCGCTTTATCCAGATGCTTGGTATCACGCTTTTCGGCGATCTTGGGCAACAGCGCTTCAATGGTATCGCCCACGTCACCGACCAGCCCCATGCGCACGGGCGAGCGCCGTCCGATATGCGCCGCATCACGGTCGATCTGGATGACGTGTTTGCCCTCGGGGTAAAACTGCGTCCAGGCAAAATCGGTGCCCAGGCAGAGCATGATATCGGCGCGATCGGTGGCCTCCACGCCGGCCCGGTTACCCAGAATCCCGGTCATACCGACGTTGAACGGGTTATTCGGTTCCAGATACTCCTTGGCCCGGCTGGAATGCACCACGGGCGCATTGAGCACTTTGGCAAGCTCGACCACTTGCGGCGCCGAGTGGCGAGCGCCAATGCCGGCATATAACGTGACCGTGCCGGCGTCATTCAGCGCCTGTGCCAACGCCTCGAGCTCGGCCTCTGCCGGGCGAATGACCGGCGCCGGGCGATGGACGCCCCACGCCAGCGTATCGTCGACGGTCTGTTCGAACATATCACCGTTGACGATAACCACCGCGACCCCGCCTTTGTTCAGCGCGGCCTGGGCGGCCATGGCGGTAATACGACGCGCCTGATCGGGGTGGCTGATGTATTCACAAAAAACGCTGGCCTGCTCATACACCTTGCGCTGATCCACCGCCTGGGGGAAACCCAGCCCGGCCTCGGCCCGCGCCACGTCCGAGGCAACCAGCAGCAGCGGCGCGCCGTTGCGGTGGCTTTCAAAAATACCGTTGACAAAATGCAGGCTGCCCGGCCCGCAGGTGCCGGCGCAGACCGCCAGCTCGCCGGTCGCAAAGGCTTCAGCACCGGCGGCCAGGGCCCCGGCTTCTTCGTGGCGCACGTGCATCCAGCGCAGGTCGGAGAGACGTATCGCATCGGTGAAGTGGTTGATGGTATCGCCCACAATGCCCCAGCAACGCTTAGCGCCGGCGCTGACCAGCGTATCGACCATGATTTCAGCGACGTTTTTCGCCATACCTGTTTCTCCTTGTGTCGATGATGCGCCTGCGGGGCGTGCCCAAGGGCGGCTAACAGCCTACCTTATACAGCGGCACGCTTTCAGCGAACCTTGCCGCCGCCGATGTCAGTTACATTTTTTCTTTGACGCCCATACGGATCAGCCACCAGTTCATGGGGCAGGCGGTAATAAAACCGGCAATCATCGCGAACTGCATGGTGAACCAGAAAACGGGAGAGGAGACATCCGGCTCGGTCCCGAACAGCGGGCGATAAATGGCAAAAACGGCAACCGCCATGGTGCCATACATGCCCAGCTGCCAGCTCACCAGCGACAGCGTATCGGCCTTTATCGCGGCCTTCAGCCCTGCTAACGGACGCAGATTGCGCATGGGCGCAATGGCAAAGTATTGAAAAACGATGCCGATACCGAAGGCCAGGATGAAATCCAGAATCCAGACCGCGAACATCTGCTCGGGGAAAATATCCGGCCAGCCCAGCGGCACCAGAATGGCCGGCAGCAAAAACGCCAGCGGCTCGCCCAGCATGTCGCCCAGCGTACAACCCGAACCGCAGTGCAGCGTGCCCTTGGCCACGGCGATGGGCAAAGGTGTATCTCCGTGCTGGTGCCCACCGCTTGCCCGGCCATGCCGCAGATAAAACCACAACAGCGGCACCGAGCCGAACAGCGCACACAGCGGCCACACCAGGCCCATGATGGCCATGTGCTGCGGGTGGCGCCGGCAATCCACTGCGATCCAGAGCGCGATGGCCACCGCCACCAACAGCGATATGACCGATAGCGTTAATAGCCAAGCGGGCATGCTTCACCTCACGATGTTGCAGTACAGGAAGAATTGTCTTGCCGCAGGCGCGGCTTACGCGTCTTTTTTCTTCCCCTACAGCGCCATCTTCCGCTCAACACCTAGGCGTATCAAAGCTAATGACTGCGGCAAGGCTGACATATCCCCTAGCACGGCGCCATTAGCCGAGTACGTGCTCAAATTGTCCGGCTTTCAGTGGCCGGGCGCCGAGCCACCACGGCAGGGGAAGTGGCGTTATTCATGGGGTTAGGCTTCGTGGGCGGCGCGGACTGTCCGGCTTTTGGTTAAAAGACGGACAGTTTGTCCATCGTTTTGGGCATTGCCAACCACGAGGGTTTTTACGCAATGTCTGTACGCGAAAACGGCGAAACCTGGCCACCAGCCTCTGGTGGCCATGACGTAAATAAAACGACCGATTGGCAGCCCCAGC
>Ga0307967_1000642_pt1 | contig 23827 bp, 22 predicted proteins | sample OrgLakmetagen648_FD_201828 | JGI IMG/M metagenome (GOLD analysis project Ga0307967, IMG submission 201828) | Saline water microbial communities from Organic Lake, Antarctica - #648 | ecosystem: Environmental > Aquatic > Non-marine Saline and Alkaline > Saline | place: Antarctica: Organic Lake... | reverse complement strand
TCGCTTGACCAACGGCGCATGCTGAACCACCAGCGCGTTCATGCTGTCAGTCTGCACGTCCTGGTATAATGATGCACCTGTTGATGCGGTCATAAACATCCCCGTAAAGCCATGTTCAGGAGATTCACTGTACGAGTCTTTCGACAAAAAATTCCATTTGCCCGGTAGCTTCGGTTCTTATCGGCCACTGACTGACCTCTTTCGCGAGCCGACGGTAAGCGCCTGCAGCCTTGCTTCCGGGATACGCCTCCAGTATCGGTCGTTGTCGCTGGACGGCTTTGCGGAGCGTTTCGTCGTACGGAATATCACCGGCATAACGCAGATTCACATCCAGAAAACGGCCCGCAACACCCGCGAAGCGATTGAACATATTATGACCTTCATCAGCGGACCGCGTCATATTGGCGACAATCCGGAAGTCCCGCAACTGGGAATCGCGGTTCAGCAGCTTGATCAACGCATAGGCGTCGGTCATCGACGAAGGTTCGTCACAGACCACGACCAGCACTTCTTGTGCGGCGCGGACGAAACTGATAACAGAATCGGAAATCCCGGCAGCTGTATCAATAACCAGAACATCAAGTTCGTCAGCCAGCTCGCTGAACGCGTGCACAATGCCTGCGTGCTGACTGGGTCCCATGGTTACCAGGGATTGCACACCTGACGATGCTGGTATCACATTGATGCCGTGTGACGACACCATGATGTCGCGCAGCTCACACTCTCCCGACAGCACATCCGCTATTGTGCGCTGGGCCTTGATACCCAGTAAAATATCAACGTTTGCCAAACCGAGATCAGCGTCCATCAGCACGACCCGCCTGTCCAGCTGCGCCAGCGCCAGGCTGAGGTTGACTGAAATACTTGTTTTACCAACGCCGCCCTTTCCACCGGTCACCGCGAGCACTTGAATGGGATGCATCCCCTGTTTTCTCCCCAACTGTCTGCGACCGGCCGAGGCCGCCTTATCGCTAGTTCAGACCTGCAACGCGCAGCTCTGTAGGTGACTGACTGCCGTACTCGGTCATCAGCCTTTCTTTCTCCACGGGCACCGATGCCTGACGCCGACCCAGTGCTACAGCGCGTTTGACCAGCGCCTGCGCCTGCGCCAGGGCGACATCATCGGGAATCGCCTGTCCGAAGGTTTCATAAACGATAGGCAGATCGCGCTCGATCGTCAATGCCAGCGCTTCACCGAGCACACACGCTTCATCCAGATGCGTGAGAATACACGCAGAAACTTCCGCAGTCGAACAGGTTTTCCAAGCCGCACGTAAAACCTGGGCCTGACTGGTGGCCGGCAATACCAGCCACTTGCTCACTTGCGGCTGATCGCGCAACAAATCCAGTTGCCGCTGCTGTTCGGGATGGTGGGACGGCAAACCCGCCGTATCAATCAATACCAGCTGTTTGTGCCCCAGACTGTCCATCGTTTCATCCAGCGAATGCTGATTGTCCACAATTCTTACGCTTACGCCCAGTATACGCCCCAGTGTTCGCAACTGCTCGTGCGCGGCCAGCCGAAAACTGTCTGTGGTGACCAGCGCGACATCCTGAGGGCCATGCTGCAAAACATAACGGGTTGCAAGCTTGGCGATGGTTGTGGTCTTTCCGGCGCCGGTAGGCCCGAGAAAGGCAAAAGCGCCGCCTTGCTGTATCGGGTCGTGGCCCAGCACTGGCAAGGCTTTTACCAGGCTTCCCAGCACCTGCTTCCAAACCTGGTCGAGCGTTTTACCCGGTTTTACACCGCTCAACAGCTGGCGACTCAGGAAACCCGGCACGCCCATAGCCGACAGGCGTTCCCAGATCACTGCCTGCAGGGGCGAGTGGCTGCTGAACTGCTCCCAGGCCAAACCGTTGAGGCGCTGCTGCAGCAAGGTCCGGATACTGTGCAGTTCGTTGCGCATGGCGCCGATTTCTGCCTTGCTGGCAGAGGGCGGCACCGTTGCGCTGGCCGATTCTTTTTTAACCACCGGCGCCGGACTCAGCGTCGCGATAACTTCCACACCGCCGGTTGCCAGACTGCGCGTCGACAAAATGGCAGCGTCATCACCCAATGCCTCACGCACCTGAAGAAGTGCTTGGCGCATATCTTTGGCCAGAATCTTTTTAAGCTGCATTATTGCTCCTCACATTTCGTTTTTGCTGTTGTTCCACTCAACGGCCATCACTGGCCAATCGTTGCGACGATCGTAATCTGTTTGTTGTCTGGTATTTCCTGGTAAGACAACACTTTCACCCCAGACAAAGTGAACCTGACGAAACGGCTCAGCAGTGATCGTAACGGCGCTCCCACTAACAAGACTGCCGGATTACCGGCAATTTCCTGCCGCTGTGCCGCCTGCATCAGCGATTGTTGCAAGCGTTCAGCAATGCCAGGCTCAATGACCACGCTATCGTCAACAAAACCGCCACTTTGTTGCTGCGCACTCTGCTGCACAGCTTTAAGCAATATCTGTTCCAGTGTTGGGTCAAGCGTGATAACCGGCAGCTCAGCCTTGTTTCCATATATGCCCTGGACGATTACGCGCGCCAGCGCTACGCGCACAGCTGCGGTCAGGGCGACAGGATCTTGACTCCTGACGGCAGCAGACGCCAATGCTTCGCCAATACTGCGCATATCTTTGACGGGAATACCTTCCTGTAAAAGATTCTGCAGCACCTTGCGCAAAATATTACCATTGAGCTGGCTGGGCAGCTCTTCGGCCAGTTTTTTCGATGACTTGCCCAGAATTCCCAACAGCTCGTGTACTTCATCGTGTCCCAGCAGCTCATGCGCGTGTTTGTTCAACAGAGTATTCATATGGGTTGCGACAACCGTGCTGGCATCCACCACGGTGTAACCCAGGGACTGCACCTGGTCACGCTGGCCTGACTCAATCCACAGAGCATCAAGGCCAAACGCCGGGTCCTTGGTAGCAACGCCCTGGGCCTTGCCGTATACCTGGCCGGGATTTATCGCCATTTCACGTTCCGGATAAATTTCCGCGCCACCAATATTGACACCCATCAAATTGATTCGGTACTCGTTGGGCTGCAAGTCAAGGTTGTCGCGAATGTGTACCGAAGGCACCAGAAAGCCGAGTTCTTGAGAGAGTTTTTTGCGAATTCCCTTGATGCGGGCGAGCAGCTGACCGCCCTGATTCTTGTCTACCAGCGGAATCAGTCGGTAACCAACTTCCAGCCCGATCACATCGACCGGCGTCACATCGCTCCAGCCCAGCTCATGTTGTTCAGTCGCGGTTTTTTCGTCTTTCGCGGTTTTATCTGCCGTGGCGGCGTCGTCAACTGCAGTTGCTTCACGCTGCTGACGCGTATAGATGATGACGGACCCGGCGCCCGCCGCCAGGGCCAGCGACAGAAATGCCATGTGAGGCATACCTGGCACAATACCCATGACAAACAAGATCATCGCCGCAATACCCAGTGAGCGAGGCGTGGCAAACATCTGACTGATAACCTGCGAACCCATCATTTCCGAGTTATTGTTGCGGGTCACCATGATGGCCGCTGCAGTAGACAGCAACAATGCCGGAATCTGGGCAACCAGACCGTCGCCAATGGTAAGCAAAGCGTAACGTTCAGTGGCGGTGGCGAAATTCAGGCTATGTTGCATCATGCCAATGGCCAGCCCGCCAACCATATTGATGACCAGAATGAGAATGCCGGCGATTGCATCACCTTTGACGAACTTGCTGGCGCCGTCCATGGCACCATAGAAGTCTGCTTCCTGAGTAATGTCCTGGCGCCGGACACGCGCCTGCTCCTGATCAATGATGCCGGCGTTCAGGTCGGCATCGACCGCCATCTGTTTGCCGGGCATGGCATCCAGGGTAAACCGGGCGCTGACCTCAGCGATACGTCCGGCACCTTTGGTAACCACCACAAAGTTGATGATAATCAGGATCAGGAACACGATAAGACCAACCGCGTAGTTGCCGCCGATCACAACCTCACCAAATGATTCAATGACGCGCCCCGCTGCCGCACCACCTTCATGGCCGTTAAGAAGAACGACCCGGGTTGAGGCTACGTTAAGGGCCAAACGCAACAAGGTTGAAATCAGCAATATCGTGGGGAAGACGGCGAAATCCAGTGGCCGCATAGCGTATACCGACACGCACAGTACCACCAGCGCGATGGTGATGTTGAATGTGAAGAATACGTCGAGAAGAATTGGCGGAATCGGCAATGTCATCATCGCCAAAATCACCAGCAGCAAAATCGGTATCCCGAGATTACCTTCTGTCAGATTACGGGCGCTGGTCGCCAGCGTAGCTCTGTTCAGATTGCCGCTAAAATTCAACATAAATTACAAACCAATCTGGTGTGGTAGCAAAAATTTCAAGAGACCAACGTCGCTGACGATTGAGTGCCGTCAGTGAACAGGCGCTTTGTCGAAATCTTGACGCTTTGCCAGCTAATCAAGCGGAATCCGCTTCCTTTTATCGCGTACCAGCAGGATGTTGCAAAAGTCGTGCTAATATTGCCAACGCAGGCGTTTTTTTTGCCGCCCACCGGAAAGCACTTGCCGGTGAGGCCTGGCCACACTATCAATCGTGTCGCAGATCATCGGGAATCAGGAGGTTGTCGGACAGCACTGGGCGACGTCCGCCTTTATGCTTGTATTGACGCAGTTGGAAAACATAGGCCAATACCTGCGCAACTGCTTTGTACAGACCTTCCGGTATTTCTTCATCCAGGTCGGTATTGTAGTAAATCGCGCGGGCCAATACCGGCGACTCCACGATCGGTATGTCGTGCTCTTTCGCCACCTCCCGAATGCGCAACGCCATGAAGTCGATGCCTTTGCCTATCATGATCGGGGCAACACTCGCGCCTTGTTGATATTTCAGAGCTACCGCATAGTGCTGCGGGTTGGTCACAATCACATCGGCGTCAGGCAAGTTTGACAACATGCGGTTTTGTGTCATTTGATACTGCAACTGCCTGATTCGCTGCTTGACTTCAGGCTTGCCGTCAGTATCTTTCATTTCATCCTTGACCTGCTGAAACGTCATACGAAGCTTCTCGGTATGGGAATGAATCTGAAAAGGTATATCAACGATGGTGATCAGGATCATGGCGCAAGACATGGCCAGTACTGACCAACCAAGAATGATCAACGTATGCCCCATCGCCGGCAGCAATGGCTCAGCCATGATGCCAAGCATACGCTGCCAGTTGAACACCATGATGACCAGCGCGATGGCGGCAACAACCAGGACTTTGGCGGCTGCCTTTAGCAACTCGATCAGCGCCTTCGGGCCAAACATGCGCGCGAGCCCGGACATCGGATTAATACGGCTGGCCTTGGGCATCACCGCTTTCGCGCTCATGTTCCAGCCCCCCAGACCAATCGGACCCAGCAAGGCCGCAACCAACAACATGCCAAACACCGGCAGCATTGAACGCAGACCCTGCATTGCCGAGACACTCAGGTGACTCAGCATGGCGCTGGTGTCAAACACCTGCTCACGTGCCAGAATAAAATTGTGCCCCATCAAGCCCGCCAGCGCCTGGATCATGAACCCACCAAACATCAACAGAGCGGCCGAACCTGTGATGAGGATGGCCATCGTATTCAATTCGGGCGACCGCACGGTATCGCCGTCCTCACGTGCTTTTTCGAGTCGTTTCTGGGTGGGTTCCTGGGTCTTTTCCGCCGAAGAATCTTCGTCTGCCATGCTTCTCTCTTTGTATATGACCGTCGTGAAGGAAAGCTACGCTGGTTAATCCAGCAAGGCGCGCAACCGAATGAACATCTCGTTAAAAATCCCAACGGCTGCATCCAGGAAAAAACCCATGCTCAACCAGATAACAAACAAACCAAACATCAACGCGACCGGGAAACCCAAAGCGAAGATATTCATTTGCGGTGCCGCCCGGGTCATGATGCCAAACGCAAAATTTGTCATCAGCAGCGCTGTCAATGCCGGCAGAGCCAACAATACGGCGCTGGAAAACACCCAGCTGATGGTGCTGATCAATTGGTAGTAGACATCAACATCAAGACCGGTGGTCGCAATCGGCACCTGCACGAAGCTGTCGGCAATCACCTCGATCATGACCAGGTGCCCATCAAGGCTGATAAACAGAACCGTCACGAACATCAAGTAAAAGGTACTGACTATCGCAACATTGACACCGTTGGCCGGGTCCACCATCGACGCAAAACCCAGGCCCATTTGCATGGCGATCATCTGGCCCAACAGTACAAAAATCTGAAACAACATTTGCAAAAAAAATCCTAGCGCAACGCCGATCAAAATCTGTTGCACAACAATAATCATCACCGTCAGCGATAAGCCTTCTACCGCCGGCACTGGCGGCAATGTCGGCGCTATCAGAATCGACACGGCTACCGCCAGAATCAGTCGAACGCGAATGGGGACAAAATTGGAGCCCAACACTGGCGCAGCCAGAAAGAAACCCATGATGCGGAACATCGGCCACAAAAAGCTCCCGACCATGGCACCTATTTCTGCATCCGTAAATTCAGGCACGCTATCTACCCGACCAGCATCGGTATGCTGAGCACCAGTTGCTCGGTGAACTCCATGATACGCCGCAACAGCCATGGCCCGGTGATGATGATGACAATCAATGTGGTCAGCAATCGCGGCAAAAAGCTGAGGGTCTGTTCGTTAATCTGGGTCGCCGCTTGAAAGGTGCTGATGACCAGACCTATCAACAGGCTTGGCATGACAATCACGGCAACCAGCAGCACAATCAGCCACATTGCTTCTCGCCAGATATTCACAGCTACATCAGGTGTCATACGCGTCAGACTCCGAAACTCATGGCGAGTGTGCCAATAATCATGGCCCAGCCATCCACCAGGACAAACAACATGATCTTGAAGGGCAGTGAGATGATAATGGGTGACAACATCATCATACCCATCGCCATCAATACACTGGCAACCACGAGGTCGATGACTAGAAAGGGGATGAACAACAGAAAACCGATCTGAAACGCGGTTTTTAATTCGCTGGTTACAAACGCGGGTATCAACACAGTAATCGGCACGTCTTCAATACCATTTACCGGTTCCGCATCGGCCAGGTCCAGAAACAACCGCAGGTCAGACTCCCGGGTTTGCGCAGCCATAAATGTGCGAAATGGCCCTTCGGCTTGTGCCAGCGCTTCCTGCACACTTATTTCTTCGTTGATATAAGGTTGCAGCGCATTTTCGTTGACCTGTTGAAAAACCGGGGTCATGATAAATATCGACAGGAACAAAGCCAGGCCAAGCAAAATTTGATTCGACGGCGTTTGTTGCAAACCCAGCGCCTGACGCAGGATTGCAAAAACCACGATGATCCGCGTAAACGAGGTCATCATCATAGCCAGCGCTGGCAGCAGAGTCAGCGCCGTCATGATGGCGAGGATCTGCAGAGTTACCGTGTACCTCTGATTACCATCAGCATCGGTGGTAACTGACATAGCGGGTATGCCGCTACTGAGGTTATCGCCACCCAACAGGGTGTCTCCAATGGAGGTGGCTGATCCTGTGTCCTGCTGAGCAACAGCGGGTGCAGGCAGTAAAATCTGACTGAACAACAGCAACACGAAAAAAAATACTGAGCGGCACATCAATGTGATTCCCTGGTTGGAGAACCGGCGCTGCTGTTTGATGATTGCAGCGTGCTGCGCAGGATATGACCAAAACTTCGTGACTGAACACCTGACTGACCGAACGATGCATTGCCGGCCTGGGTTTCCACAATATTGTCATCAAACACATGCAGGGTACTGACATGGCCCGGCGCCACACCAATCAGTAATTGCTTGTCACCCACCTGCACCAGTGCAATGCGTTCACGATTGCCAACCGGTAATGCGCTGAGTACGCGCATGGCGCCCACACTTTTCGGCCCGATATTGGTGAAGCGGCGCACCGCCCATGCCAGCACCAGAATCAGGCTGACAATGACCAGCAGCCAGATGGCGGTTTGCAGCATCGCATCCGAGCCACCAGCAAAAAGGGTGTTTTGAGCAGCGCCGCTTTCCGCGCCTTGGCGTGCCGTGTCGATCAGTGAAGCTGATTCAGCCATGAACTGTTTCCAGGCGTTTCAACAAACGCTGCGTGTGCCTAAATTGATGTAACAGGAATGCGTATGGCGCTTAACGTAGCTTCTTTATACGTTCAGACGGGCTGATCACATCGGTCATCCGAATGCCAAACTTGTCGTTGACGACAACAACCTCGCCATGGGCAATCAGGGTGCCGTTGACCAGCACATCCAGCGGCTCACCGGCCAGGCGGTCCAGCTCTATGACCGAGCCCTGGTTAAGCTGCAACAGGTTACGAATCGTGATTGCCGTACTGCCAACTTCCATAGAAATTCTGACAGGAATATCCAGAATGACGTCAAGGTCTGGTGAGCCTGCTTTACCTTCAGCTTTTCCTTCGTCAGCAACCTCCTTGCCCGGCTGCTTATCGTCGTCCATCGCAGCCGCCCATTCGTCAGCCATTGCCTGATCGTCTTTACTCACTTTGTTTACCTCCGCACGTAATATTGCATGTTTGATTCATTCAGGCTTCGCGCTCGCGGTGTACACCCTCGATCCTTAACGCCAGATTGCCATTCGATGTTCCCAATCGGGTTTCAAACATGGGAATCCCATTCGCTTTCAGTACAAGTGTCTCTGGCATGTCGACCGGGATGACATCACCAGCCTCCAGGTCAACTACATCGCGCAGTGTAATTTTGCGGTCAAATAGATGGCAGCTGAACTCAACGGTTGCATCCTTGATTTGCTCCTTGAGCGAATTGCCCCATCGTTCGTCATGCTCGTCAACATCACTTTGCATGCCAGCGTCAAGCAAATCGCGAATCGGCTCTATCATGGAATACGGCTGTGTAACGTGGATATCCCCGCCGCCGCCATCCAGTTCGATATGAAAACTGCTCACCACAACGACTTCGCTGGGGCTGACAATATTTGCCATTGATGGGTTAACTTCCGAGCGTAAGTGATCGAACTCCAGCTTAAAGACATTGCGCCAGGCCTCGCCCAGATCAGTGAATATCTGATGTAGAACCATCTGCACCACGCGCAGTTCGGTAGGCGTAAACTCACGACCCTCAATTTTGGCATGGCGTCCGTCGCCGCCAAAGTAGTTATCTACCAGCTTAAACACCAGTTTGGCGTCAAGCACGATCAAAGCGGTACCGCGCAGCGGTCGAAATTTCACAAGATTAAGACTGGTAGGTACATACAGCGTGTGAAGATATTCGCCAAATTTAGTGATCTGCACGCCGCCCAGAGAAACATCGGCAGTTCTGCGCAGCAAGTTGAAAAGACTGATGCGCGTATAGCGGGCAAAGCGCTCGTTAATCATCTCCAGTGTCGGCATTCGGCCGCGCACAATTCGATCCTGACTGGTTAGGTCGTAGGAGCGCACGGACGCAGGATCATCATCCACGTCTGTTCCAACAGCATCGTCGTCAACGCCGTGTAACAGCGCGTCAATTTCGTCTTGTGATAACAAGTCCTGCATCAGTGCGACTCCACTGTTCTATTGCATAACAAAGTTGGTAAACAACAGTTCTTCTATCCCTTCCCGCCCAATCTCACGCAGCAACACCTGATTGACTTCATCGGTTGCCATTTCCCGCAATTGTTCGATGCCCGCGGGATCTTCAAAGACCTTAATCAGCTGGGCGCTTAACAAGTTGATCAAATTGTGCCGAATAACAGGCATATGCCGAACCACTGCGTCCAACGCCTCAGCATCTCGCCCCATCAAGGTGACGGTAGCCTGCATAAAACGCTGTCGACCCTGGTGAGGGAAGTTGACAATAAACGCGGGTGTCAATTCAAGGTACTGCACAGGGTCTTGCGCAGGCACGGCAGTTTCTGCGAGTTCCGCGTCCGGTTCCTCACTGTCACCCATCAGGAAAAACCATGCCGCGCCGGCAACAGCGGCAAGCGCAACAATGGTGATTACACCAAGGAGCAACCATTTTTTGCTGTTTTTTACGGAGACTACTTGTTCTTCATCATCAGCCATACAAATCTTTCCCGATATCAACCACGTTGGTTGAGATGTTTGTCTCTGTGGCAGAAGCAAGGCTTGTGCCACTCTCAAAATAATAAAATTACTTATTAATAATCAATTATATAGAGATCTAAGGGAAAGGCACTCGCCAATTTAGTGACGCTGTCAGCTCAATTGGCGAGCAATATCAGACGGGTGTTTGACGCCATGACGGCAGGTGGATCGCAGACACGAATTGTCTCAGGCGTAAAAATCGATCAAAGATTCCGAACGTACCATCACCGGCGCGGCAACCGCAGCATCCCGATCTCCCGACGCAGACCCAGAACCCCCTCCGTGGCGTTGCTGCCCACTGCCGCCATCGCCATGCTGCTGCGATGACTGATCGGAGACCGACACGTCTTGCAGGTTCAGCCCCTGATCCCGGAACATATCCTGCAGGCGGTTGAGCTGCTGCTCCAGGGCTTCTCGGACCATTGCGTGCGGACTGACGAAACTCACACTGGTCTGCTGGTCAGCGGCCATCTGGATCTTGACCGTCAGACTGCCCAGTTCAGGCGGGTCTAAGCGGATTTGCGCCGAGCTGACGCCCTGACTGCTCATGATCAGCAGCTGCTTGCCCAGACTGTCCGACCAGCCCTGTTGGCCAAAGCCGGTATCCATAACGAACCTGGGCAGACCATCGGTTGAGCGTGTTGCTGACTGAGACGCCGCCTGTGACTGTGCCTGTTGCGCACTCTCGGTGGCAAACATACGCTGCTCCGACCTGCCCGGGACGGCGCTGTTGTCGGCCTGGCTCGAGTCGAGAGTCAAATTTAACGCCGGGTTGAGAGTCGGATTGAGAGCTGGATTGAGAGCTGGATTGAGAGCAAAGTTCTGGGCGGCGCTTGAGACCACAGAGCTCTCACCGTTGATACCCATCGACAGGGGCCTGGTCAGTTGACTGGCTATCGCCTGGTTGCGCTCCGGTGACGAATCAGTCTTGATCAGGTCAGACTGGCTGGCCGGGCCGTCGACTGCCGCTTGATTGAACTGATTTGACCTGAAGGCACTGGCGTTTGCTGCCTCAGATGCAACTTTTTGACTGCCCGGATTCACTTGTGCGGTCTCCGTGGCCTGCCGGGTCACATCAGCAGGCAACGGCGACCGGAGCATCATCTCCTGTTCTACCGCTGAACCAAGGCCGATGGCACTCGCATCCGTTGTCATAGCCGGTGATGCCATAACCGATTGAGACATCGCCTGCAGGGCTGGATCACCTTCTGCCTGGGCTCCGGCCTGCAATATCGTTGGCGTGCCGGCGAGGCGGACTGAAGGGTCACCACTGCTGGCGTGCGTCAGTACACTGGTGGCTCCCCGGGCCAACGTCTCAGCACCGGCAAGCGCGAGCACGGGCGTATTGTTGGACGACAAAGGCGCAGCTGAAGAGTCACGACTGCCCGCCACCATCGTAACGACATTGGCTGCCGCATCAGCCTCCGCGCTGCCAGCGGGCTCTCCCGCCGACACTAACCAATTACTCAACAATGACGGCAAGGTTTGGTCGTCCCGAGGCAAATTATTTCCGCCTGTCACTGGAGCCATCGACATTTGCAGGAGTTCATCAACACTCCATGCCAACTCCCCCAGCGCCGCGTCCATCTCTTGCGCAGCCAGAGCGATGGTCTGCGGCAGCACCGATTGATCCGGAGAAAACGCAACCCCATGAGTACTCAGAAACGTTCTCAGATCCGCCGCAAAGCGCCCGTCGGGGTCAGCCTCGCCATCACTGGAATACGACTTATAAATCTTATTTATCAAGCTGTTACTTTGCGCCGATGATGCGCCCGCATCGGCTGAAAACAACCTGGGGGAAGACGATAAAGAATCGGCCTCACTGGTATCACGGGCTTTCGCAGAAGGCGATGAAGCGCTAACAACTGACATCAAATCGACAGGTCCCAACATGGTTTAATTCCTTTGCATGACTGCTCTGGCACAACGCCGACAAGGCAATGAACGGAAACACTAAAAAGTTCCCGACAAGAACCCTAAGCAGTACCTCAGCAAGAAACCTGCCAATTTGATCCAATGCCGTGTTGGCGCAGAGACGGGTCCGCGGCGGGAGAGTTTACCAGGGCGCCAGGGCCAAGGGCTCAGGACCAGCCAGAATCAGATCGCCGGCGCCGTGAAAATTCATCGTGATTGCGTTGTTCGTTGCGAGCTTGATGAGCATCGGCATCGCGTTGCAGCCGCTCTATCATTTTCTCCAGACTTTTATGCCGGATATCCAGCTTGCGCCAATGGTCGCGAACACGCTCCTGATCCTTGTGCATGTGCTCAATGAGTTCACGCTGCTGGCTGATCGCGCGCCCGAGTTGTTGATGAAAACCATCAAACAGCCGCAAGCGCTCCACGGTCATGCCAGCTTTCCCGGAAACCTGCATCTGTTCACGATAATCCTGCTGGTAGGCTTGCAGCTGTGACAGTTTGTTTTCCTCAGTCTCGATACGTTGTTGAACGATTGCCAGCGCCCGGCCCGCCTTGACAGCCTCCAGCTCGGCCAGACGCAGTACCGGCTGCATACGTTTAACCCGATTCAAGAGGCATTACCCGATAGTTTGTCAGGCTGGCCACCTCTGTCACTGCCACCCAATGTTGTTCTCGGTTGCAGCTGTGTGACGTTGGCAGGGCTGTTGGCAACAGGGCCAGCCCCTGACAGCGCCCGTCCGGGCGCGGGTGAGATAGCCTTGCCCAGGCGCAGGACCGCATCTGCCATGCTGACATTTTCGGTCAACCCCTGCTGCAAAAACTGACGTAGATGGGGCATTCTTTCAATGGCAAAATCGATATCCTTGTCTGCGCCCACGCTGTATGCGCCGACGCTGATCAGATCCCGGTTCTGCTGATAACGCGAATACACCCGTTTAAACAACTGCGCCTTGGCCAGGTGGTCGGCATTGACCACGGCGGGCATCACACGGCTGATAGAGGCCTCGATATCAATGGCCGGATAGTGACCCTGTTCGGCCAGTGTCCGCGACAGCACAATATGACCATCCAGAATGGCCCGCGCTGAATCGGCAACCGGATCCTGCTGATCATCGCCTTCGGTCAGCACTGTATAGAATGCGGTGATCGTGCCCTCGCCGCTGTCGGCGTTACCCGCGCGCTCCACCAATTGCGGGATGCGTGCAAATACTGATGGTGGATAGCCCTTGGTCGCCGGTGGTTCCCCGATCGCCAGCGCAATCTCACGTTGCGCCATGGCATACCGCGTCAACGAATCCATCAGCATCAGTACGTCTTTGCCCTGGTCACGAAAACCCTCGGCAATGCGGGTGGTAATCATTGCCGCACGCAATCGCATCAAGGGTGAGTCATCGGCGGGTGATGCCACCACCACGGATCTGGCCAGACCTTCTTCGGCAAGAATCTCATCAATGAACTCCTTAACCTCGCGGCCACGCTCCCCGATCAAGCCAACCACAATCACATCTGCCTCAGTAAATCGTGTCATCATACCCAGCAACACACTTTTACCAACACCGCTACCGGCAAACAAGCCGATTCGCTGACCACGGCCCACAGTCAGCAACCCGTTTATCGCGGTAATGCCAACATCCAATGGCTCACGTATTGGCTGTCGTTTTAGCGGGTTGATAGCACGCACAGGGCGTGCTTCACGGCAGGTTTGCACTGATATGGGGCCTTTACCGTCAATCGGTTCACCAAACCCATTCAGCACCCGACCGAGCAAGCCATCGCCTACCCATAGCCGCTGTACATTGGGCGCTGGCACCACACGAGCTCCCGGCTGCAAGCCTTCAACGCTGTACAGTGGCATAAGAAAGATACGTGACCCGTCAAAACCAACAACCTCTGCTTCAATTTCCTTCCCACTGCTGTGGCTAACCAGGCAGCGACTGCCCAGAGACACATTACAACCGACGGCCTCCAGTGTCAGTCCAACAACGCGTGTCAACTTGCCAACGATCACAGGATTGACCGTTAGTTTATTGCTTGGCTGATAACGGCGAAGCCGCTGCGCGAGACTTTGTCTGGGGGTCATGGCTTGTCTTCATCTTGCAGAATTTGTTGTTTTACCTCACTGCTCGCAGCATCGCCCGCGAGCGCTGCTGCTTCGTCGGCCAGACCAGGCCTGGCGACGGCAGCCTGCGACTCGCGCGGCGCTCTCACTACCGGCTGCGGAGCCTCTTCAAACGCTTCCCCAGTCGGCACCTCAGCTGAGGCATCGTGGTCGGCAAACTGTCGCTGGACAATTTGTTCGATGACCTGGGAAAACCGTTCGCTGGTGGTGAAATCCACCGCGCTTTGATCCGTTTCCACTCGACAGCCACCGCGATCAATATGCTGGTTGGCAACCACACGCCAGTTGTCCCCGCCTTCATCGGCAGCCTGCTGGACCAGCGGCTGATCTGCCGGGTTGATCAAAATACGGACGTTGTCCCGACTCGGCGGCAGTGTCGCCAGTGCCTGCTTGACGATTTTCATGATATGACTGCTATCTATCAACAGCTCACGCTGCACCACATTACGGGCAATTTCGCGACTCAGATCCAGCAATGCTTTTTCAAGCTGATAATCCTGTTCGTTAATGGCGTGGCTGAGCTGGGTCATCATGCCGTTCAATATCTTCAATGTTTGTCGCAGTTCGGTATCTGCCTTTTGCAAACCTTCTTTGTAGCCCTGATCGTGACCTTGCTCAATGCCCTCTTCCAGGCCTTTCTGCAGTCCGCGCTCATGTCCCTGCCGGCGACCTTCTTGCAGGCCTTTTTCCAGGCCCTCCTGCCGACCCGACAACAAACCCTCTTCACGGGCCCGGTCATAGGACTGCATGTTGTCCGCTGTCGATGGGGCGGCTTTTGTCTGCCCGGGTGTTGCCACCTCGTCGTCGCTGCGCGCTGTTGTTTGGCCCACGGCCTGCCTCAGCGCAGACTCAGCACGCGGTTCGGCCTGAATCAGTTTGCCGCCGGCGCCGATGGTTGGTGGCTCCCAGCGCGTGACCGGAATCTCCTCCAGGCTCTTCTGGCCGACACGAGTGGTGCCATCGAATATATGTCTGTCCATCATGTCATACTGTCCTCATCAAACCATCGCCTCGCCGCCACCGCCGAGCTGGATTTCACCGGCGTCCGCCATCCGACGCGCAACCACAAGAATTTCTTTCTGCGCAGCTTCAACTTCGACAATTCGCACCGGACCTTTGGCCTCAAGATCATCACGCAACAATTCCGCCGCCCGTTTCGACATATTGGCAAAGAATTTCTCTTTCAGATAATCATCTGCACCCTTCAATGCCAGAATCAGCACCTCGGAAGATACTTCACGCAACAGCGCCTGAATGCCCCGGTCTTCTACTTCGCGCAAATTGTCGAAGACAAACATCAGATCCTGGATCTGATTGCCCAGGTCTTCATCAACGCCCTTGATCGACTGCATAAGTTCCTGCTCAACGGCACCATCCAGATTATTCATGATTTCCGCTGCGGTTTTTCTGCCACCAATGGATGTCGACGGGTTGGAGCCTTTGCCCGAGAACTGTTTTTCCAGAATCAGATTGAGCTCTTTCAACGCTTCCGGCTGCACACTTTCCAGCGATGCAATGCGCATCATGATTTCCAGCCGCACTTTCTCCGGGAAATTACTCAGAATGTTTGCCGACTGATCCGGTTCCAGATAACTCAGCACCACCGCCTGAATCTGTGGGTGCTCCTGGCGTATGACATCCGCAACTGAGCGTGGGTCCATCCATTTCAGGCTGTTGATACCCGAGCTCGACCCGCCCAGCAGTATCCGGTCGAGAAAGCCACGGGCGCGCTCCTCGCCGAGGGCTTCCGTCAACATATTGCGAATGTATTTTTCTGAACCCACGCCCAGACCACTCTGCGCGCCACATTCAGACAGAAACAGATTCAACACAGACGACACGCTATCCTGAGACACCGACTTGAGCGCGGACATGGCGGCGCCGACTTTTTGCACCTCTTTTGGCCCCATCTGTTTGAGTATCTCAGCGGCGTCTTTCTCGCCCATACTCATCAACAGGATCGCTGCTCGTTCAAGCGAACTGACGTTGCGGACCGAGTTTTCCATCGCATTCTTCTCAGGCATCGTTAGAAATCCAGTTTTTCACCACTTGCGCAGCACGCGCCGGGTCTTCCGCTACCAGGCCCTTGATTGCACCCAGTTGCCGCTCGTAGCTCTCAGCAGGGCCCGCGAGCAGAATGTCATCGCCGCCACTGAGGGTCACCGCATCTTCTTTCAGTTCTTTGTCTGCCTTGATATCGGCATATCCTGCCTCGCCTGCAGCGTCGCTGCTGCCCGAGCGACCATCGCGACCCGTCACCGTCAGACGTTTTAGCGAAGGCATCAGTACACCGAACACCAGAATTAACAAGAACAGGGCTGCTGCTGCTTGGCGCAGGGCCGGTGCAAACCAGGATGCCTGCCAGAACGCCATGGCTTCTCCCGCCATTTCCATGGGCTGCGCAAATGCCTTGTTGATCACCGTCACGCTGTCGCCACGCTCAGCGTTATAACCAACGGCGTCGCGTATCAGCGCGCTAATTCGCTCCATATCCTCAGCAGTCCAGCTCTGCGCCTCTTCGCCGGTGGGCTCATCGATAACAACCGCCACCGACAGCCGCCGGACAGAAACAGGATCGTGATTGGTATAACTGATGGTTCTGTCGACTTCGTAGTTTCGCGTTTCCTGGGTTCGGATATTGTCCGGCTCCGCCGCCGCTGCCCCACCTTCAGCGCCTGCCAGCGTTTCAGGTGCAGTTACCGCTGCTGGCGGTTGATTGGACAATGCGCCAGGAATTCCGGCCATGACATCACCCGTCGAGCGGCGCTCATTCAATGACTGCTCGCTGCGCACAGCCGTGCTTTCCGGGTTGTAGGTTTCAGCGGCCTGCTCAGTGCGGGTGAAGTCAACGTCTGCGGCAACCTCAGCGGTAAATCTGCCGGCGCCGAGCAAGGGGTGCAGAATGCGATTGACACGACCGACCAGAGTCTCTTCGTAACGACGCACATAATTGAATTGCTCTGACGCCATCATCATTTCGGCATTTTCACCGATGCGAGACAGCAGATTACCTTGTTGATCAACAATGGTTACGTCCTCTGGCATCATCTCGGGCACGCTGGAGGCAACCAGATTGGTAATGGCCTGAACCTGAATGTCAGAAAGTTGACGACCCGAATGCAACGCCAGGAAGACCGATGCCGTCGGCTTGAGGCTGTTACGAACGAATACAGAACGCTCGGGTGTTGCCAGATGCACGCGCGCTGCCTGGACATGACGGAAACTGGTGATGGTACGCTGCAGCTCACCTTCCATACTGCGTTTGTATCGGTTTGCTTCCATGAACTGACTGGTACCAAGGCTCTGTTCCTGATCCAGGAATTCGTACCCGTACCCATTATCACGGGTTACGCCGGCGCTTGCCACTTGCAGACGAACCATGTCCACAGAGTCCGACGGCACCAGCAATACACCCGAGGCCGGATCAATGCGGTAGGGGATACTGGCAGTGTCCATCACCTGCACTAACTCTGAGGTGTCAAAACCCTGCATGCTGGGATACAGCGGCTGATAACTCTCGTTCTGTGACCACAGAACGACGGAGAAACCCAATGCGATACTCGCTGCCAGCGCAATCATCAAACCAGCCTGCCGGGCCAGGTCGAGCCGGTTAAAGCCTTTCAGGAAATTACTGCTGTAAGCAGAACCCTGACTGCCCGTGGCGGGTACCAGTGCGTTCTGTGATTGCGCCGAATCTGCTGTTGCCATGTTTTTTTACCCTGCTAGTGAGATCTGCCACTTGACGATGATCAGATAGGCATATTCATGATGTCCTGGTAGGCACTGACCAGGCGGTTGCGAACTTGTGTCATGGCTTCAAATGACACACTGGCTTTCTGCATCTGGATCATGACCTGCGTGATATCGACTTCCGGATCGCCCATTTCAAATGCGCGCTGCAGGGAGCTTGACTGCATCTGTGTCTCGTTGACAGAGTTGACCGCATCCTTGAGCATGTCAGAAAACCCAACCCGATCAGACGACTGCGTGCCGTCGACGCCGCGCCCCTCGCTGACGGCCTGGCTCAGATCCGGAGCCTGCATCGCCGGAGTCTGCATCTGACCTCGAATATCCCGCATCTGGGTCAAGAGCTGATTGATATCTACTCGATCCGTTACACCATTCATTCGCTTCTCTCCGTTTTTTTATGCGCTGGCCAATGAATCAATATTGATACCCAGGTCTCTCATGCGGGCAAGCTTGTAACGCAGTGTTCGCGCGCTGACCCCCAATGCTTCAGCAGTCTCCTTGCGCCGCCCCCGCTGTTTCTTCAAGGTCTGAAGAATGATCTCGAACTCGCGCTGTTTGAGATCATTGCCCAGCACCTGGTTATCTGTGTCGCTGCCCGGGGCAGCGCCACCGATTGCCGACCACGGTTCGGACTGCGCGCTGTCGTCAAAAGACGGCGTGAGTGCCTGCTGTGTTGCAAACGCCGTCAGGTCATAGTCTGCAACCAGCGCCAGGCTGGCGCCAGAAATCACATTACCATCCTGAATAATCAGCGCCCGCTGCAGCACGTTGTCCAGCTCTCGCACATTGCCGGGCCAGTCGTAACACATCAAATCGTGTTTCGCCCGCTCATCCAGTGTCGTTGCGCCACGACCCATGCGGGCAGCATGTTGTTGCAGCAACCGTTCCGCCAACGGAACAATATCCTGACGACGCTGCCGCAATGGCTGCCACGCCAGTGGGAAAACGCTCAAGCGATAAAACAGATCCTCCCGGAAACGACCCTCACGCACGCATGCGCGCAGGTCCCGGTTAGTCGTGGCAATAACGCGCACGTTGAGCTGCAGGGTCTTGCGACTACCCAGCCGCTCAACTTCACGCTCCTGTAGCACACGTAAAATTTTCGCCTGCAGGGCGATATCCATTTCCGAAATTTCATCAAGCAGAATGGTACCGCCGTCGGCTTGTTCGAATTTCCCCGGGCTGCTTTGATAGGCGCCCGTAAACGCGCCTTTTTCATGACCGAACAAGGTAGCTTCCAACATGTTTTCCGGGATGGCCGCACAATTGATAGCAATAAAGGGGCCATTGGCACGTTTTGATTGTTGATGAATATACTGCGCCAACACTTCTTTACCGGTGCCGCTTTCCCCAGAAATAAGCACGGTCGCCTCAGACTGCGCTACCTTTTTCGCCAGCCCCAGCAGTTGCTGGCTGGAAGGCTCAATCGCTATCGGCGCCGAGTGCCCGACAACTTTTTGAGTCAGATATTTTTCGACGGTCGCCAGCAACTGTTCCGGTTTGAATGGTTTGAGCAGGTAATCAACCGCCCCTTCGCGCATTGCCCGAACCGAACTGCCAATACTGCCAAAAGCCGTGATCAGTACGACCGGCATAACGGGGAATCTGGCGCGCAGTTGCCGAAGAAGTTCATGACCATCCATTCCATCCATGTTGATATCAGAGACCACCATATCAACGCGCGCCTGCGTCAACATCTGCAATGCCAGTTCACCCGATTCAGCGGCCTGCACCTGATAGCCCGCATACTCCAGCGTATCGCTCAAAGCTTGACGCAGGTCCCAGTTATCTTCCACTACCAGAATGCTCGCCTTGCTCATTTGCTGCTCCCTATTGCTGATGCGCGGTTTTCTTCGTGAACGCAGGGCAGAATGAATCCTGCTCGCACGCCTGTGTTGTTGGCGTCGGAATTTGTATCCGCAATGTTTTCGATAAAGAAACAACCACCATGTGCGCGCGCCACAACCTGAGCCACCGCAAGCCCGAGCCCGGTGCCTTGCGCCCGAGTGGTGTAAAACGCTTCGGTAACCTGATCAATGACCGCTGGATTGATGCCAGGGCCGTTGTCCTGCACGTAAAGGCGGATCATGCCCTCATCGGCAGCGTTATCGACCTTCACTTGCAGTTGCACAGTGTTGCCTGCATTCTGGATGGCATTTTCCAGCAGATTTAACAACGCGCCGATTAATGACTCCTTGTTACATGACAACTGACAGTCAGAAAGGGTATCGACCCATTCGCAACTCAATGCCTCGTGCCGGGAGTCAGGACACAACATCACGTCCGCCGCCACCCGGGCCTCGTCAAGGATCTGGTGTACCGACAGGGTTTCATTAAGAACCGCGTCGCCACGGGCAAAAATCAACATGTCGCGCACCTGGCGCTCCATGTTGTGCAATCTGGACATCAGGCGTTCATGGGTCTGGATATTGCGACTCTGGTCGCCGTCCAGCGACGACGACAGATTACCGGCGTAAAGCATCGCGGCCGACAGAGGCGTGCGGATTTGATGCGCCAGTGACGACACCATTTTGCCCATTTCCAATAACCGTTGATGACGGCTGAGGTGTTGTTGCAAACGACGGGTTTCGGTTTGATCGGTAATCAGGATAATCTGTCCGGGCTCTTCTTCCAGCGACCGTGATAACAAACTCACGCGCTTGCCGTTGCTCAGGGAGACTTCATGACCATCGTCGCTGCGCGGCGCAAAGCGGTCGCGAATGATATTGACCCAGGGCAGACCGGTGAGCGGCTCACCAAGCAAGGCAATGGCGGCTTCATTACACTCGGACACCACCCCCTTGCCATTGAGAACCAGGACACCACCGGGTAACAGCTGCAGCAACTTCTGCAGGCGGCGGGCGATGCGCTCCTTTTCCGACAATTCTCGCAATCGTTGCGTATTGACTGCTTCCAGCTCGCGGGTCAAAGACCGGACCCGGTCCTCCAGCAGCTGATAACTCTGCGACAGTTCACCAGAGATCTCGTTGAAGGCTTTAAACGCCAGCTCAAGCGCCTTGGCACCCTCGTCGTCACGACGGGCATCGGAAATTGGTTGAGCGGACTGTAATCTGGAAAACGCCATCAATGCCTGATCCTGTAGATTATGATAAATCTGCTATCAGGATCGAGAAAGCAATGTCTATGCCACTTATCTATAAGCAACAATATCAAGAAGTTATAATTTTGGCTCGGCGGCAAGGTCAAATATTTGACCGCGCATGAAGGGGGCTGGACGGTTCATTGACGCCGGCGGCATCTTACCCTCCGGCTCCCGCTTCGCTTGCAGGCCGGACCCGGCCAGGCGCAACCTGCGCGCGCGGGCAAGCAGATCAAACCCTGGGCGTGGTAACGCCTGTCTGGCCCATGTACTTGCCACCACGCTGCTTGTAGGTCACTTCGCACTGTTCATCGGACTGATAGAACAACATCTGTGCCACGCCTTCATGGGCGTAGATCTTGGCGGGCAATGTGGTGGTGTTGGAGAACTCCAGTGTCACGTGCCCTTCCCACTCAGGCTCCAGGGGGGTCACGTTGACGATAATACCGCACCGGGCGTAGGTGGACTTGCCCAGGCAGACGGTCAACACATCACTGGGTATCCGGAAATACTCTATCGTCCGCGCAAGCGCAAAGGAGTTTGGCGGAATGATGCAGTACGGTTCATCAATACTGACAAAACTGCTTTCGTCAAAATTTTTCGGATCCACTACGCTCGTAGTATGCACATTGGTGAAAATCTTGAATTCCGAGGCACAACGAACATCATAACCATAGCTTGATGTGCCATAAGAGATAACCTTGTTGCCATCGACATAACGCACCTGTCCAGGTTCGAACGGCTCGATCATGCCATGCTTTTGCGCCATCTCACGAATCCATCTGTCCGACTTGATACTCATACTGTGCCCTGTTCTGTATCTGCCTGGCTGCGCCCGGTGTCCTGTCTGAGCCATGGTCAATATAGGCTGATGGCAAGGAACGCAGTGATAAAACCAACTGAAAAACCGACGCGCGCATCATACGATGAATGGCGCCTCAGTTCACTGTCGGGGAATGAAAAAAAGCTGTTATTGCGCAACCAGCCGCGGTTCGCCGAACAAACCTTCCGAATAACTGGCCGGAATCCGGTAGCGCTGCAGGATATCACCTTCGCTGGCCAGCGCTTCGCCATGGTCCACAACGAGTTGAAAGCCGGAGTCACTGCGAAACACAACAAATTCGTCCTCGTTTTCCCGTAGCTGACTTACAAACCCATCAAAATCCCGCACCGGTTGCCCGTTGACGGTGTCAACAACCCAGTTGCGAACGTCGTGGTACCCCAGGTTGACATCGGCTGCCAGCACTTGCAGGGCAACCACCATCTCGCGACGCTCGGGCGAGCTCCATTGGCTGCGCGCGTGCAGCAGATTTACCGGTGCACTGCGCGTCCAGTCAGCACCCCAGCGCTTGATCAGATTCATGTTGAGGGGAACAAACAGGATACCGCCGTAAATATAGTAGTCGGGAACAGCATCAAACTGCTCTCCCCGAACCAGGCTGTAGTTTTCCTGGCCACGCTGTGCGGTCAGCGTTATCGTGCGTATCTCGCCATGACGTGACACGCTCAGCTGGACCTCGTTTCCAATCTGTTTCAAATCGATGGCATGTTTATAGTTGGTCTGCAGGGTCCGGCTCAGGCTGATAGTGCTGTCATCGGCAATGTTGACACCGTCAATGCTCAGCACAACATCGTTTTCCTGCAGCAATCCATCGGCCGGTGAGTTACTGAACACTTTTATCACCAGTACACCGCTCTGCCCGGCCTGCAGCCCGTAAGCCGCCTTGGCCGCCGGGCTTTCAAGATCCTGACTGCGGAAGCCCAGATCCGGGAATCCGTCATAATTGCCGTCACTGGCATCGGTCAGCATATGCCGCACAATATCGGGCGGCACAAAATAGCCCAGTGACTCGGTGCGACCGCCTGCCGCCGACTGCATGACGACACCGGCAATCTTGCCATCAACAATGACCGGACCACCGCTGTTGCCAGGATTAATGGCGGCGTCGATCTGACCGGCCAGCAGATACTCCCCGGAATGGGCATAAACCTGTTGTTCTACCCGTGACAGAATACCCTTGGTGACACTCAGGGTTCTGCCGCCGACCGGATACCCGAACACAAACACCTCCGTATTGGGTTCGGGCAGATCGCCGATGGCAAGCGCTGGTGTGTTCTCATAAAAGGAGGGATCTTCGACTTTAAGCAAGGCAAGATCCGAGGCGTGGGAGACGAAATGGACTGTGGCCAGATAACGCTCCGGATCGTTATGCTTTTGCACCTGCACGTAGCTGGCATTGGCAACCACGTGTGCGTTGGTGAGAATACGTCCGCCGTCAATCAGCGCGCCGGAGCCACTGCTTTGGCTGGGTGTCAGCAACCGCCAGGGAGTAAAGTAATCGGGCGCAGCCGACGTTGTATAGATTTTGACAATCGAGCTTTCGATTTCACGGATTTCTTCGTTGATCTGCGCACTGGCTGCACTGCTGACAATCAGCAGCCAACAAAAACCCAGTGCAACAGACAGTGATTGCCGCCACACCCTTACGGCAGAGCCTGCTAAAGCCATCAGATGTCCCCTTGTCAATCTCACGATAATTTACTTCATATTATTAGTATCAGAATGGTGACCGAGTAAACCCGAAATAGCGCTCAGTCGTCAAACGCTTTCATAAAATGCGCATCCCGGGCCGGGCACCCTGGTCAGGGCTGAGCAGCCAGATCTCGGAACCACCCGGTCCGGCCGCCAGCACCATGCCCTCGGACATGCCGAATCTCATCTTGCGCGGCTTGAGGTTCGCCACCACCACGGTCAATCGCCCCTGCAGGTCTTCGGGCTTGTAGGCTGACCGAATACCGGAGAAGACGTTGCGCAGAGTCGGTTGGCCATCGGCGTCCAGGCCCAGGTCGAGGGTCAGTTGCAGGAGCTTGTCGG
>Ga0307967_1000635_pt1 | contig 23980 bp, 19 predicted proteins | sample OrgLakmetagen648_FD_201828 | JGI IMG/M metagenome (GOLD analysis project Ga0307967, IMG submission 201828) | Saline water microbial communities from Organic Lake, Antarctica - #648 | ecosystem: Environmental > Aquatic > Non-marine Saline and Alkaline > Saline | place: Antarctica: Organic Lake... | reverse complement strand
CGCCATCGTATCCTGACATGGCAGCACTTCCCGGAGGAAGTCCGAAATCAGCCCAGTACCATTCCTGTTCACCCTCTACACTAATGGCGGTCCAGCCACTCAAATCGCTGTCGAAAGTACCTTCGAAAATCGCATCAACAGTTTCCTGTATGCTGAAGGGTTCATCCGATTCATCCATAGGCGTTCCGTCGGCGGCACCTGCCACTTTAATGGTATAGTCGTCAGCTGCAGCCTGATCATCGGGAATCGTCCATTCATAACTTCCTGAATTTTCGACGCCTTCGGCAATCATCATACCGTTAGCACCCATCAGTTCAATATCCACTTCACCGGAAAAATTTTCCGAGGTCCAGGCAATATCTACCATATCACCTTGTTCAAAAACTTCACCGCCATTAGGATAAGTAAGAGTAATTGACGGGTCTGTAGAAGGCTCATCAACAACAATATTATCTATTTCCCAGGTAGCAGCCCCGTCAGTGGTAGAAGTGTATTTGAATGCAAGGTATACACTGGCGTTGCCGTCATAGTCAGAAAGATCTATTTCGTCTACTTCCACAAAGTCCCAGCTATCTCCGCTTGCGTGGCCTGTAACGGTTAATTTAGTCCAGTTTCCGTCGGCAGTGGGATCACCCGAGCCACTGTAATCAGTAGAGATGTAAACTTCCTGTTCGGTGTCGATGTTACCTGTACCGAAATTGATAGCCTCATAAAAATTTAATGTGGTGCCGGTGGCATCACTCAAATCTATGGCAGGAGAAACCAGCCAGTCTTCATTCTCAAAAGCTTCACCGTCGTAACCTGATATGGCTGCGCTGTTTGCAGGCACACCAAAATCGTTGTTATACCATTCCTGGTCCCCTTCGATGCTGTAAGCTGTGTAGGAACCCAGCTCACTGTCAAAAGTTTCCTCATGGATTTGCGCACTTGCAAAAGCAAAAAGTGCAATAAATAGTGTTAAAAGTGTAGTTTTTTTCATCATGCTATTAAAGTTTTGGTTTGTAATTTGACTGTAAAATTAACAAGAGAATATGGATTTATGATTATCCATACCCTAAAGAAATGTTAAAATCAGACCATAAAGATAATAAAAAAAAGCCATCCTTCAAAAGGATGGCTTTTAAGTTTATGCATTGCGATGATTATTTCTTCTTCTTGTCATCGTCGTTGACTTCTTCAAAGTCTACATCGGTGACTTCGTCATCACTGCTGCCCTCGGAGGTTTCTCCGGCGTCTTGTCCGCCCTGGGCTTGTTCGCCGTCAGCACCTGCTTGTCCTTCTTGTCCTGTAGCTTGTTGCTGCGCGTTGTACAGGTCCTGGCTGGCAGCCTGCCATTGCTTATTGAGCTCTTCCATGGCTGTATCAATAGCAGCAACATCTTCATTTTTATGAGCTTCTTTCAGCTTACTAACTGCATCTTCGATAGGTTGCTTTTTATCTGCCGGCAACTTATCGCCATACTCCTTCAGCTGCTTTTCGGTCTGGAAGACTAACGCATCGGCCTGGTTGAGCTTTTCTATTTTCTCTTTGGCTTTTTCATCATCTTCGGCGTTAGCTTTAGCCTCTTCTTTCATCTTCTTGATTTCCTCTTCGCTAAGCGTGGAGTTGGCTTCGATGCGGATTTTCTGCTCTTTGCCTGTGCCTTTATCTTTGGCAGAAACGTGGATAATACCATTGCTGTCAATATCAAAGGTAACCTCAATTTGTGGTACACCACGTTGTGCCGGCGGAATTCCGTCGAGGTGGAAGCGTCCGATGCTCTTGTTGTCTTTGGCCATGGGGCGCTCACCCTGCAGCACGTGTATTTCTACCGATGTCTGGTTGTCAGCGGCTGTAGAGAAGGTCTCCGTTTTCTTGGAGGGGATGGTCGTGTTCGACTCAATCAACTTGGTCATTACACCACCCAATGTTTCAATACCAAGAGAAAGTGGAGTCACGTCAAGCAATACAATGTCGTCTTGCTGGAATTCGCCACCGATAATGGCACCTTGAATAGCTGCACCTACAGCAACAACCTCGTCGGGGTTGATGCCTTTGGATGGTTTTTTACCAAAATGCTTTTCTACGCTGCTCTGGATAGCAGGTATACGGGTGGAACCACCTACCAGGATAATTTCATCAACATCACTGGCTGACATTCCGGCATCGCTTAATGCTTTCTTCACAGGACCCATGGTGCGCTGCACCAGGTCTTCGGTTAATGCTTCGAACTTAGCGCGCGAGAGCGACCGTACGAGGTGCTTGGGAATGCCATCTACCGGCATAATGTAAGGCAGATTGATTTCGGTACTTGAAGAGCTGGAGAGCTCTATTTTTGCCTTTTCGGCTGCTTCCTTCAGGCGCTGTAATGCCATCGGGTCTTTCCTGAGGTCGATATTCTCATCTTTCAGGAATTCTTCTGCCAACCAATTGATAATGGTTTCATCAAAGTCATCACCACCCAGGTGCGTGTCGCCGTTGGTTGATTTCACTTCGAAAACGCCACCGCCCAACTCAAGGATAGAGATATCAAAAGTACCGCCACCGAGGTCATACACCGCAATGCGCTGATCTTTTTCTTTTTTATCGAGGCCGTAGGCTAAAGCGGCTGCCGTAGGCTCATTGATGATGCGCTTAACGTTGAGTCCCGCAATTTCTCCGGCCTCTTTGGTGGCCTGACGCTGCGAGTCACTAAAGTAAGCAGGCACGGTAACTACCGCATCCGTCACCTCTTGCCCCAGGTGATCTTCTGCTGTCTTCTTCATTTTTTGGAGAATCATAGCAGAGATTTCCTGTGGGGTATACATCCTGTCGTCTATCTTTACTCTTGGGGTATTGTTGTCGCCTTTAACAATTTTGTACGACACACGGTTAACTTCTTTCTCTACCTTGTCCCAGGCCTCACCCATAAAACGCTTGATAGAGAATATCGTGCGCTCTGAATTGGTGATAGCCTGACGTTTGGCAGGGTCGCCCACTTTACGTTCGTTATTGTCAGTAAACGCTACTACAGAAGGTGTTGTCCTTCTTCCTTCGCTGTTTTCTATAACTATTGGTTCTTTACCTTCTATTACGGAAACACAAGAGTTTGTGGTTCCAAGGTCTATACCTATTGTTTTTCCCATCTCTAAAATTTTTTATTGTTTACTAATTTTTTGTTTCGCATTGTACTTTTCAATCATTGTGCCAAAAAGAATAACGCGGTGATTTGTGAAATAATGACATAGATAAGATAGGATCATCATGGAAGAACAGGTTATGATGACAAAAAGGCAGCACGGAACGAAGGGGCTGGCGTGGGCTTACTCGGTATTGGGGTCGACGAACTTCGCATCTAAAAGAGCCATATTAACGCGCGTGGCTTTCTGAAGATAAAATGTGCGCGTTTTCTGATAGCGGCTCGAAAAAAGACCTGTGCCGTTGTTTATATTTGTAAAATCAGGAGTGTATTCGATAAGGCTGTTAGAAGGTTTGTTCACTTCCATGTAAGTATCAAAGACGTCAGAGGCTACAGTGATTTCAAAATCCAGCGCACCGGAGTATCTTTCTGTAATTTCGTTTTCCAGGGCGGGGTCTTCATAAGGAACATTTTCTTCTACCCAGCTATAAAACTCGTCATTTTTAAATGCCTTTCGCATGGTTTCCCCGCCATCGCTGTCAATTGATCTGCTGTCAGGAAAGTTCTCCCAATGGATGGTGCGGTGTGTGGAGTCGCCTTGCCGGTCGACTTCGGTAAAGCTAAAGTGGATAACCAACTGATAGAGCTTGCCATTTTCCGCGGAAGTCCACTCCACCTCTTTGTTGTTGTCGTTGACCGGAAAGTGCAGGGTAGGGTGGAACTGGCTGTTAAGCAATGGCTTGTTGATGCTGAACTCCTTAACAAGATAGGTTGTTGCACTGATTACCTTACCTGTTTCAGGATTCGTAATCTCAATCCTGTATTCATAGTCATCGTTCAGGAAAACCTTATTGTCCTCCCCTGTGGTGTAGATAACCTGCTCGGGATGATAGAAGACCCCTTCTTCTTTATTGGTAATGGTGGTAGTATCCAACGGAATGGTCCTGACCACATTGCTGTTATCGAGTTCCTTCAGGGTTACTTCCAGCTCGGTTTGGTAGGTGCTGGAGTCTTGTATGCTGGCATATTCCATTAAATTACCTTCACCCAGGAAAGCTTTATTGATTTTTACATGATGGACACTATCATTTTGGTTGAGCAGACCGTATACTACTGTTATATCTTCCCATTCGGCGGTGACATCAAAATCTGTTTCACAGGAGGATAAAAATAAGGTGACAGCGGCTAATATGAGTGTGATATTCTTCATCGGACAATTTTTTTCAAAAGTAATGATTTCCTGATTATATCGTTTACGGTATTTATGGTAATTTTTCGAAAGGGAGGATAATTTCCATCCGATGTCAATTATTGTTAAATATCTGGCATAACGGCTGAATTTTTTGGGAGATATGGACGGGCGCTACTTTGTCATAAGGCGGTGGCAGGGTGCCGGGGCTTCTTAAAGATTACTTTCCGTAAAATGATATGAATGTGACGCGGGCCGGGATACGTTTTCTTTTTTGTGCCGGGGGGTACTTTTCTGTATCGAAAGTCCGTTGAATATGTTTTTAAATCACCGTCAGGAACCGGGAAATCCTTTACATTTGTTATTTCATATGTTTAACATTAATGGCAATGCTGAGATTGAGGTCACATTTTTTGATTTATGCTTTCCCGGTTTTATCGGGATATTTGATAATCAGCTCATTCATTGTCTGTTTCGTTTAATTTAAAAATACAGGTTATGTCATCAGCAAAAATGTTTCCTGCACCCAAGATTACAACTCATGTATTGCAGGAGATGAAGCTAAAGCAGGAGAAAATAGCAATGTTAACGGCGTATGATTACTCGATGGCCCGCATTCTGGATGATGCTGGTATCGACGTGATCCTGGTGGGCGACTCAGCCTCTAATGTGATGGCCGGAAACACCACCACGCTACCTATAACACTCGATCAGATGATCTATCACGCCACTTCGGTTAAGAGGGCTGTAGACCGTGCCCTGGTGGTTGTGGACCTCCCTTTTGGCACCTATCAGGGCAACTCTAAGGAGGCGCTGCAGTCGGCCATACGTATTATGAAGGAGAGCGGCGCCAATGCTATTAAAATGGAAGGGGGCGAAGAGATTATCGAATCGGTCAACCGTATCCTTTCGGCAGGAATACCTGTTATGGGACACCTGGGGCTCACACCGCAATCTATCCATAAGTTCGGCACCTACGTAGTGCGTGCCACCAAAGATGACGAAGCCAGCAAACTGGTTTCTAATGCTCATTTGCTCGAAGAGTCAGGGTGTTTTGCCATCGTCCTGGAGAAGATCCCCGCCAGGCTGGCTTCTGAGGTAGCTAAAGATATCTCCGTGCCCATAATTGGTATCGGCGCAGGCGGCGGAGTGGATGGCCAGGTGCTGGTGTTGCACGATATGCTGGGGATTACACAGGACTTCTCCCCGCGCTTTCTCAGGCGCTACCACAATCTGAAGGAGGAGATGACCGGGTCGGTGCAGACATATATCGATGATGTGAAGTCCAAAGATTTTCCAAACGAGAGGGAGCAATACTAACACATGGAACCATCTGCATTGATGATGCTGGAGCAGCGTATCCTCTTTGAGGATAATCACCTGCTAGTGGTTAACAAGGCTGCCTCAGAGATTGTACAGGGCGATAAAACGGGCGATATGCCGCTTAATGAGAAGTATAAGCTGGTGCTTAAAGAAAAGTACCAGAAGCCCGGCAAGGTCTTCCTGGGGGTTATCCACCGGCTCGACCGGCCCACCAGTGGGGTGATTATTTTTGCCAAAACCAGCAAAGCGCTCGAACGTCTTAACGAGATGATAAGGGAGCGCCGCATCAGGAAAATATACTGGGCAGTAACGGCCGATGCGCTCAATTATTCCGAAGGAGAACTGAAGCATTACATGGTGAAAAATGAACAGAAGAATAAGTCTTTTGCATATCCGTACCCCCGCCCCGGAACCAAAGAGGCTATCCTCCGCTACCGACTGAAAGGTGAGAGCGATCGCTACTTTTTGTACGAGATAGAGCTGGTAACAGGACGCCACCATCAGATCCGGGCACAGTTTGCCGCTATGGGGTGTCCCCTGAAAGGGGATATGAAGTATGGCTTCCATACATCCAATAATGACGCTTCTATTCACCTGCATGCGCGCCAAATTCTGTTTGAGCATCCTGTGCGGAAAGAAAATATTTCATTATTTGCCCCTGTTCCCGACGATAACCTGTGGCGATATTTTGAGGAAAGTTTCTCCTGAACAAAAGCATTTCAAATGCTGTCTTTAAAGCAAAGCGTATCATCATGAAGATAAGGTTATTTGTGCTCCTTTTTTTTATTGCAGGCTGCGGAACCCTGGCACGGGGGCAGTTTTTTTATTACGGACAGGAACCCGCCTCACTCCAGTGGAAGACGTTCGACACTCCACATTTCAGGCTGCTGTATACTAATGACGGGTCATTGCAGGCATACTATTTTGCCCGGCTTCTGGAGAAAAACTACCGGTATTTTTCAATGAAAGAAGGCATCTATCCGCAAAAAACCTCTGTTTTGTTGCATAACCGCGATATCATTCCCAATGGCTTTTCGGTACCTGCTCCTTTGCGGATGGAAATCAGTGCAGTGCCTTCGCAGTCATCGACCGCACAAAACTGGATGCAGCTGCTGGCCATCCATGAATTCAGGCATTCACTGCAAATACGTGCTTTTGAGAAGGGCTTTGCGCGCCACCTGTCGTGGCTTTTGGGCGATGTGGCAGTGGCAGGGGCGATGTCGCGCCTGCCGTTCTGGTTTATTGAAGGGGAGGCGGTATATACGGAAACGGCTTATACTCACGGGGGCAGGGGGCGTGATGCAAACTTTGTGATGCAGTGGAAAGCCCTTGAAGGAAGCCAAGAGCGGTTGACCTATGATAAAGCGGTTAACGGTTCTTACAAAGATTATGTCCCTGACCATTACAAGCTCGGATACCACCTTTATGCCCATGGGCAGGCCTGTTATCCTGATTCATTATGGTCTTATGTGCTGAAGAGCACCGCAAAATATCCTTATGGGTTCCGGCCCTTTTCTGCAGCCCTGAAGCGCGTTACCGGAAAAAGTGTGGACGCTTTCTATCACGAAACAATGGACTCCTTGAAGAACCGGACAGCGCAAAACACCTCTTCAGGTATCCCCAAACAACAGGTGGCAACCGGAAAAGACACAGACTATGCTTCCTATACCCACGTAAACAGAGGAAACGATGGCGCTATCTATGCACTCAGGAAAACTTTTGACGACATCCCGGCATTTGTTCGGATAGCGGACGGAAAGGAAGAAGTGTTGCATTACCCCGGAAGTCTTTTCAGCGAGCAGGTCTCATTTACAGGGAACAGAATACTGTGGGCGGAATATTATACCGATCCGCGCTGGACGCGAAGAAACTACAGCGTGGTGAAGTCTTATGATATCCTCACAGGAGAAGAAAAGCGGTTGACTTCTAAAAAAGAGCGCCACTTCTCGCCGGATGCCGACAGTAAAAACCGCCTGATAACGGTGCGCTACAGCGCTGACGGCACCCCTGCGCTGGTTGTCACCGATATGACGAGTGGCGAGCAGCTGGCAGCGCGTAAGTTTTCTCTCGATAAGCACCTGATCACTCCGCGGTGGGCTGCCGGTGAAGAGAGTGTGGTTTATATTGAAGTGACTGAAACAGGCAAAGCGGTGATGGAATATGATCCCGAAAGCGGGAAAGTAACAGAAGTTTTTGAGTCTACCGTACTCGATATCAGTCATCCGCTGTTGACCCCCGATTACCTTTTCCTGGTGGCGCCGTTGCGTGGGAAAGATGAACTGTATGCCTTTAAGCGAAAGTCGCGGCAGCTTTTCAGGATAGCCGGTGCTACTTATGGGTTGGCATATCCCTCTATGGGTCAGGGACAATGGATTGCTTTTTCGCGCTATCAGGCTGATGGTTATAAACCTTATGCTGCCAAAGTGAAGGAGATGGACTGGACACCGGTATCTTTTCCGGCCTCGGATCCTTTCAGCATGGCAGCAAAAACGCGGCAAGAGGAAATAGATTTCAGGACGCTTCCTGAAATGTCGCGCAAGGAGCAGAAGGTGAAAATGGGAGCTCAGCTGCTTAATTTTCATAGCGTTACTCCTTTCGGATACAGTAAAGAGGAGCTATTCAAAGGACCCGGCGTGTCGGTGCATTCACAGGATCTCTTTAGCACGTTGTTTACTTCGGCAGGGTATTATTACGATTATGATGAGGACGGGGGCATCTACTTTGCCGATATTGAATATCGCGGATGGTATCCGGTGCTGAAGCTGAATGCCTCATACGGGCAGCGCCAGAGAAATGCCACCGTGGAGGAGCAGCCGGTCTTCCTGGAGTGGGATCGCTATAAATTTACCGGAGGGGTTGAAGTGCCCTACCGCTTTAATGCAGGCAAAAACAGACGTTTTTTAAGTGCCTCGTTTATGGCCTCTCATCGTATTAATGATATCTACAGCCCCGACACCCTGACCTTTACGTATGATAAAGTGCAAACGCTGGAGTATAACCTTTATTTTCATAACCTGCGCAAAACCAGCCATCGGGATCTCTATCCGCGCACCGGGCAGTGGGTGGATCTGAATTTTATGCACACCCCTTTCAATTTTTCTGAGGCCGGATATGTGGCTGCGGCAGAGGCAGCAATATACTTTCCGGGATTATTCAGGAACCACCACCTGTGGTTTTATGGCGGCTACCAGCACCAGAGCAGGCTGAACCAGCCGCTCACCGGATTTGTCTCCTATCCGAGGGGAACCACCGCCTTTCATCATAATGATATGTACTCTGCTAAAATGACCTATGCTTTGCCGTTAGCGTATCCCGAATGGAATGCCGGCCCGCTGGCATATTTCAAACGGCTGCAGGGGGCTGCTTTTCTGGATTTTGCCCAAATACGCGCCGGGCAGTTCAGCGATGCGGTAGTTACTATGGGTGCGGAGGTTTCTGCGGATACTCACCTGCTGCGCCTGGTAGCGCCTACTAACATCGGATTAAGGAGTATCTATGATATTTCGGCAGAAGCAACTATATTTGAAGTGCTGTTTAGGATGAACTTTAATATTTATTGATATGCTTTTACGACTGATAATTAACACCTTTGCTATCATTATTACTGCTTTCCTGTTGCCGGGAGTGCATCTTAATGATTTCTTTTCTGCCATACTCGTGGCTGTTGTTCTGGGGTTTCTTAATATTTTTCTTAAACCACTGCTGGTGATACTTACCATACCGGTGACCGTACTTACCTTCGGTCTTTTCCTGCTGGTGATTAATGCGGCCATCATCCTCCTGGCAGGAAACCTGGTGCCGGGATTTATGGTGGATGGGTTTTGGTGGGCCTTAGGCTTTAGCATCGTGCTTACGATTGTTAATGCCATTTTTGGCGGTGATGAGGTAAGATAGTTTTTTCCTTAGCTTTGCGCGTGAATATTAAAAAGATGTAAAAATGCGTGTAAAGATCCTTCAACACCGTGAACAAAAGGAAGAGATTATCAGACGATGTCAGGTGTGTAATGTGGCGATGGTGGATGCAGATAATCATCCTTATGTGTTGCCTTTTAACTTTGCCTATGAAGACGGCGTGCTCTACCTGCACTCAGCGCCGGAAGGTAGGAAGATAGACATCCTGCAAAAGCACCCTTCCGTATGCGTCTCTTTCAGTACCGATTATGAGATGTACCACCAGAACGAAAACGTGGCCTGCAGCTACAGCATGCGCTATAAAAGTGTTCTGTTATACGGAAAAGTTTCCTTTATAGATGACCTGGAGGAGAAGAAGGCTGTCCTGAACCGTATAATGGGACATTACACACAGAAGGATGAGTTTACCTATTCCCTGCCGGCCCTGAAAAATGTAAAAATCTTCAAAGTAATCATTAGCCAGATGGACGGCCGTACTTTTGGGTACTAAAAAAAAACCACGCTAAAAGGAAATTTAGCGTGGCCCCGTCATTAACTAAAATTATTAAGAAGAAGATAATTGTATTAGGCTTTGTAAAAGTATAATAAAAATTGAGACTACGCAATAAAACTCACAAAAAAAATACGTAAAATCCCTGACCAAATATCAAAAATATTATCAGTCAATACTTTATAAAGAAACTTTTTTTGTTAAAATTTAGCTTCCCAGATTATCTTTAGCAGGTTTTGCAAATTATACCACTTGTATTTCAAAGTGAGCTTCAGCGAAACAATGAAATTACAATTGGTATCACTTCCGGAAATTATGATACAACATAAATGCAGCATCTTTCCTCGATACCCATCACCAGTCAGCTCACTCCTCCGGAAAAGCAGGCGCGCCACTTCCATAATCTCTGAGACTCAAGAAACACAAAACGGGATAATACGTATTTATAAATAATTTATTAACAGCACTTTATACTTTGGGTTATTAGGGGCAAAGCTTTAGCTACAATCTTTTTTCAGAAAAATTTACGGTTCACCTGGCGGGTTATGAAAAATATGGTTATTCCTAAGAGGGAGCCAAAAACAGCACCTCCCAGGATGTCGCCGGGATAGTGCACACCCAGATAGACCCTGCTGTATGAAACTACTGCGGCCCATACAAATATCATTGGGGTAAAATAGCGGTAATATTTTCCTAACACCTTCCAAAGAAATACGGCTGCGGCAAAAGCGTTGGTGGCATGCGATGAGATAAACCCGTATTTTCCTCCGCAGTGCCCTTTTACGATGTGTACCATTTCGTGGATGGGCGAGTCAGGACGGCATGGCCTGAAACGTTCAAATACTTCCTTAAAGAGGTGCACACTTAACTGATCTGCCAAAGTAATCAACACGCCAATCCCGATAAGGAGCGGGATAGCTTTTTTCTTCTCTTTATAGATGATAAGGCCAATGAGCAAGGCATAAAACGGAAACCAGAAATACTTATCACTGATCCAGTACATCACCTCATCCCAAAACGGGGAATGTATCCCGTTAAGAAACAGAAACAACTCCTGGTCCAATTGTCTTAGTGTTTCAATCATTGTTGCAGTTTTTGCCAGATGGTGTCTTTAAGTGGCGTTAATCCGGTGTTGGCTATGGCCGAAATAAACAGGGTGGTGACAGTTTCCGGCAAGGTGGCTTGTATCTCTTGTTTCAGCTCCTCATCCAGCAGGTCGCTTTTGGATATCACCAGGATCCGCTCCTTGTCGAGCAGTTCGGGGTTGTACTGTTGCAGTTCATTGAGCAGGATGTCATATTCCCGGCTGATTTCCCTGTCGGTGTCGGCGGGCACCATAAAGAGCAGGAGAGCATTTCTTTCGATATGTCGCAGGAAGCGCGTTCCCAGTCCTTTACCTTCATGAGCGTCTTCGATAATTCCGGGGATGTCGGCCATAACAAACGACTGGTCATCGCGGTAGGCTATCATGCCCAGGTTGGGAGTGAGCGTAGTAAAAGGGTAGTCGGCAATTTTGGGTTTGGCAGCCGAGAGTACCGACAGCAGCGTTGATTTTCCGGCATTGGGAAACCCTACCAGTCCCACGTCGGCCAGCACTTTCAGCTCGATGATGATGGCTTTTTCAATGCCTTCTTCTCCGGGCTGTGCATAACGGGGTGTTTGGTTGGTAGACGTTTTGAAATGATCATTTCCCAGGCCTCCGCGGCCGCCACGCAGCACGATATGGGTCTCGCCCTCCCTGGTCACCTCACAGATGACCACTCCTGTGTCTGCATCTTTCATCACCGCCCCTAAGGGCACCTCCAGGATGCGGTCTTTACCCATGGCGCCGCTGGAGCGTTGCGGTCCTCCTTCGCCCCCTTTTCCGGCTTTAACATGCTTGGTATATTTCAGGTGCAGCAGGGTCCATTTGTTGCGCGAGCCTTTAACGATAATATGCCCTCCGCGTCCGCCGTCACCACCGTCGGGACCTCCTTTCGGGATAAATTTTTCCCGCCGCAGATGAGCCGACCCGGCGCCACCATGGCCCGACTTGCAGTACATCTTCACATAATCGATGAAATTGGGATTGCTCATGTTACCGGATATGTTTAAAAGCTTTATCAGCAGATTCAGAGAGTCGATGAAAGACATCGTCGCGCGGACCGTTGGCGTCGATAGTCATGGTTTTGTCTATCTTGCGGTAGTACTCTATGACCGGGACGGTGCTTTTCTCAAACTCTTCCAGCCGACGCACGATGAGGTCGGTGTTTTTGTCGTAGCTCCTGCCTTTTTCTGTTTTGCCACGGGCAGAGAGGCGCTTGATGGATTCCAGCGTAGGAATTTTAAGGTCCATACATACCGACACGGAGCTGTTGAGTTTACGTAGCAGCCCGTCTAAAATATATACCTGAATAATGGTACGCGGAAAGCCTTTAAATACAAAACCGTTGACGTTGGGGTGCTTCTTAATCTCGCGTTCTATCAGCTGGATTACAATTTCGTCGGGGACGAGTTCGCCCTTTTCAAGGAAGGGCTTAACTTTTTTCCCGATATCCGTGCTACTCTTCACCTCTGCGCGCAGCTTAGAGCCTGTGGAGATGTAGAAGAGGTTATACTTTTTTGCCAGCAGCCTGCCTTGTGTGCCCTTGCCGGCGCCGGGAGCTCCGGCGATAACGATATTCATCCACTCACGCTTCAGGGTGGCACTGATGGCTCTGGTAACACGCTTATGGATATCCTGTATAGTTCCCGTGCCGTTGACCTTATGCAGGATGTTACGCTCTTCGTAATAAGCAGCCACAGGGGCTGTTTTTGTTTTGTATTCGTTGAGGCGGTTTTTGATCACTTCCAGGTTATCATCGGCACGACCCGATGATTTGCCGCGCTCCAGAAGGCGCTCTATCAGCTGTTCATCGGGCACTTCCAGACTGATCATACACGAGAGGAACGTATTCATTTTCAGCAGTAGACCTTCCAGGATGTATGCCTGCACCAGCGTGCGGGGAAAGCCGTCGAAAAGGATGCCTTTGGTATCGGAGTCCATCTTGATCCTTTTCTCAATAATCTGCACAATAATTTCGTCGGAGACCAGGTTCCCCTTAGCAATAATATCTTTGGCCTGCTTTCCCAGCTCACTGCCTTCGGCAATCTCTTGCCTCAGGATATCGCCGGTGGAGATGTAGGTGAGGTTATATTTTTCTATCAGCAGTTTGGATTGTGTTCCTTTTCCGGCACCCGGCGGGCCAAACAGTGCAATGTTTAACATGGCTATTTTGTTTGCGTTATATTATTCTACTATTTTGTAAATATCGGGCAGGTTTCTGCCTTTGCCGTCATAATCAAGGCCATAACCTACAATAAAATCATTAGGGATTTCTATTCCTATGTAATCCACAGGGAAATTTTTTTCTATGGCATCGGGCTTGAAAAGCATCGTGGCTGTTTTAACATCATTTGCCTCCATTTGTTTCATCTGCTGTATGATGTGGTCCATCGTGATACCCGTGTCAATAATATCTTCTATCAATACCACTGTGCGGTCTTTTACGTTGGTGTCCAGCCCGATAACCTCTCTGACGGTATGGGAGGTTTTTGTGCCTACATACGAGGAGAGCTTGATAAAGGAGATGTCACAGTCGTACTTAAAAGTGCGCAGGATATCAGCAGCAAACACAAAAGCACCATTTAATACTACCAGAAAGAGCGGGTTCTTATTGCCCAAATCGCGGTTCAGTTGCACGCCAACCGCCCGTATCGCTTCATCTAATTCTTCACGGTCAATAAATTTTTCAAATACTTTGTCGTGCAATTGTACGCTGTCTGCCATAGTAGTTATCTTATTTGCTGAGACTAAGAAAAAAGCAAAGATAAGAATCTGCTACTTCCTGATTATAAAAATGTATATTTTTTTATGCCTGATTGAAAAGCAGGAGGTTGCTTCACCGGATATAGTTAGCCCGGGTGGCTGCCAGGTGCTTTTGTTTTGGTTGCCGGAAAGTGCTCCTGTTATGGCTGCCGTGTGGCCATTCTTTTACTGCTCCCGTCCATCACTGCCGGCTGTTAAGACACCCCCGGGTATAATGGCTCTGCCTTTAGTGCCCGGTGTGAGCAGGAAGAGTAATACATTGTCAGGAGGTCTTTCTTGTTGCTAACTTCTTTTCATCCTGGCACGATGTCCTTCGCGGCGACATACCGGGCAGGTGCCTCTATGGTCGCTAACATAGCCACAGCGCTGGCATTTGTAGTATTTGTGGTAATCTCTCTTTTTACGAAAACGGATAGATGACATGGCTAATTTCATTTCTTTTAGCAGTGTTTTTGATTATTACCCAAATTGAGCGATTCTCGCTCACGATAAAGAAATTGTAAGCATTTCACCTTCCCGCAATTCTGCGGGACAGGCTACCCATTCGGTGAAATACAACAATTTCTAAATCGGGGTTAAACCTAAGTTGAGCGGTTTGAACAGCCTGTCCCGACTTATTTTCCGGGAAAGTGAAAAACCGCTCAACTTAGGTATTATATGCTACAAAAATCTGTAATATCTGCTAACCATGTGGACTTTTTTTCCATTCGTCAGGAACTTTTGTATATCCGTAAGGATTTTCAGGATATTCGTAAAAGAGCACCCCAAATTTTAGCCTTGATTACCCCCGGCATAGAAAATGTAAGGCTTTCATTTTTCCTGAAAGCCTTACATTTAATCAGTCGTAAAAATAATTCATTCTTTTGAGGTCATTAGATAACTGCATATTCAATGAGCTTGAATGATTTCCGGAAATTAGATGCTTCCCTTCGATGCTCCGTTTCACTTTGCATCTCCGGTCAGCATGGCGTTGTTTTTGGGGTGTACAAAGAAAAAGGGCGCGCCGACTCATATGAAATATAACAAGGTGTCGGCGCGCCCTTTTTCTCTCATAACGCATTGACAAACAGTCATTCCGATGACCGAAATTGCGCAAGTAGACGGTAAGAATTCTTACACGAATTTTTAGCGCAATTGAGGGAGGAGGAATCTAATGGCTTCAATCCCACAATGTCTAAACGAAATCTCGTACTAAAACACAGAGCTGACAAATGAGCACTTTGGCGTTGAATAATTACAGATATCCCGTGATTTTAATGAATACTACCATATGTAGTTAACTGCTGACCTCTATAAATCAAAAATATCATCTTTTTATTGGGCTTACCGCTGAAGACCTGATGCTCTCTCAGTTTCCTGGTAAAAGTTACAAGCGGGCTTTTTTGATCAGTCATTTTCTGTTTTTATGATTGCAAAATTACTTAACCCATTTTTTGGAAGAAATGTTTTCCGGCAGCCGGCAGAACTGCCGCTTGCTGCATGTGTGATAAAACGTATGTCACACCTCAAAATACCGTCACCTCCCTCTGCAGGTTAATGTTGAATCTATCTGAGACGTCGTTGCGGATGCGCTCCGACATTTTGAAGAGGGCTTTTCCTGAAGCCCCCCCATAATTCACCAGTACTAAAGCCTGGTGCGGATAAACGCCGCAATCACCTTCACGGTATCCTCTCCATCCGCACTGTTCTATCAGCCATCCGGCAGGCACTTTAATGCCGGACTCCATTTTAAAAAAAGGCATCGTTGGATACCTCTTCCTGAGCTGTTCAAAGTGTGTTTCCGGCAGTATGGGGTTTTTAAAAAAACTTCCGGCAGAACCTGTTTGCTCCACATCGGGCAGTTTGCTGCGACGGATTCTTTTCACCGCTTCGGCAACCGCTTCGAAGGTAATCTCTGTGGCATGTTGCTGCACCTGGTCGCGGATGGAGCCGTAGTCAAGGTAAAACAACGGCTGTTTGTGCAGGCGAAAGGTGACCGCCGTAATCAGATAGCGGTTTCTCAGGCTGTTTTTAAAGATGCTGTAGCGATACCCGAAAGCACACTCTTTGTTAGAAAAGCGGCGAAAATTTCCGGTAGCAATCTCCAGGCCCTCCACTGTTTCAATCACGTCCTTTACTTCACGCCCATAGGCGCCGATATTTTGCACCGGAGCAGCTCCCACCTGTCCGGGTATCAGCGCCAGGTTTTCGATGCCTCCCCAGCCTCTTTGCACACAATAATCCACAAAAGCAGGCCAGTCTTCTCCTGCCGCCGCCTTCACCACACATTCCTCATCATTCTCTTCCAGCACCTCAATGCCTTTTATGGCCACGTGCATCACCAATCCTTCAAAATTGCGGGTAAACAAAATATTACTCCCTCCTCCTAAAAAGAGGTACGCTTTGTAGGAATGCAATTCTCCCTTTATGAAATCAACAGCTTCCTGCGCGGAAGGAATAGTCATAAAATATGATGCCTTTACATCAATCCCAAAAGTGTTATATTTTGCAAGTGGTTGGTTTTTTATGATAGCTGCCATGGACACTTTTTTCATGCAAAATTAACAACATTTACCAAATCTTCTAATGGCAACTACATCATCACTTTTTTTATGGTATCGAACATCTTTGTTTTATTGACAGGTTTGGAAACATATCCATCGCAGCCGGCCTCTTTAGCTTTTTGCTCATCTTCCGCCATAGCCCAGGCTGTTTGGGCTATCACCTTCAAAGAAGGGATAAAAGTCTTGATTTGTTTTGTGGCCTCATAGCCGTCAATACCGGGGAGCTTAATATCCATCAGCACCAAGTCAAAAGTACTCCCTTCCTTCACCAGGTCTACAGCTTTTTGTCCGTTATCCACTAAAACAAGCTCCGCTCCGGTATCCCTGAGCAATAGTTTGATATATTCCATATTGTCGGGTTCATCTTCCACTACCATCACCCGCTTCCCTTTGAGGCTGATATGTTTATTGCCGCTGCTTTTTTCTTCACTGACCACCCCTTCTGTCTTTTGTTCAAAAGGAAAGCGCACATAAAACGTTGAGCCTTTATTTATGGCAGATTCAAAGGTAATCGTCCCATTCATTAATTCAGCCAGGTCTTTCACTATACTCAGCCCAATGCCTGTACCCCCGATAAGTTGTTTTGTGTGCGGGTTCTGCTGCCATTGGCCTCTTCTGAACCGCTCAAAAACATGAGGCTGTTCATCGGCAGGAATACCGGCGCCACTGTCAGCCACATAAAATGTAATTTGCTTATTATAAATTGTATACCCTACTTCAATAAACCCTTCGTACGTGTACTTCATCGCGTTACTCACCAGGTTGTTGAGTATTTGCTTCAACCTGCCTACGTCCATACTCAGAATTACAGGCTCATTGGGGAAAGCTTTCTTCATCCTGAAATCAATAGCTTTTTTAGTCGATTCGCGCGACAGCAACATCGTGTTGGTGTCATAGATCTCATCCATCACCGCATTAACAGCAAACTTTTCCGGGATAAGCTTCAACTGCCTGCCTTCTATCTTTGCAGTATCAATAAGCGTATTAATTAACCGCAGCAACAAATCTCCTTTTTGCAGGATCACCTTCAGGTATTTGTGCTGCTCTTCTTTATCCAGCTCCTCCGAAACAATAAGGTCGCTAAACCCGATAATCGCATTCATGGGAGTCCTGATTTCATGGCTCATATTCGCCAGAAATGCAGACTTGAGGCGGTCGTTCTCTTCGGCTTTTTGCTTAGCCTCTTTCAGCTGTTTATTAATTTCTTTGATATGCAGCAGATTGGCGTTAAGTTCTTCGTTTTGAGCTTCATACTCTTCATTTTGGGCCTGATACTCCTCATTAAGTTGCTGGTACTCTTCGATACTTGTCTCAAGCTTTTCATAGGCTTTTACTCTATCCGTAATGTCTCTTATCAACCCTACCACCGCTTTCACCTTTCCTGCCTCGTCGTAGAGATAGAATACATTGGTTTCGCCGGGGAACAACTCTCCCGATTTTTTCCTGTATTGTACTGTCTGATAAAAACTATGGCTGTGATTGCTTTGGGTGATGGCTTTCCCCATCATTTCAAACTCTTTATCGTCTTTATAGAGGACGCGGGTCTTTTGTCCGGTGAGCTCCTCATGTGAGTACCCGAACAAGTCATTGGTAGCTGGGTTGCAGTCTGTTATTTTCCGTTGCGTATTGGCAATTAATACCGCATCGCGCGAGGACTCAAACAAGCCTCTGAATTTCTTTTCATTTACCGCAAGCTCTTGCTGTACTCTTTTAGTCTCCGTAATATCAGTAGCAAAACCATCTATAAGAAATGTACCGTCATCATATTGCTTAGCAATGGTGGCGTCCATTTTTAACCAGATGATTTTTCCTCCCGCTGCCAGGGCTTCATATTCAAAACCATTCATCTTTCCCTGTTTAGTCAGCAGGCTGGTAAACTCCTCGCGCCGTTCCGGTCTGTAGTAAAGGTCATTCTTCAGGTTACCGTAATTAGCCATTACCTCTTCAACAGTGCGATACCCCAATATACGGGCCATCTCTGTGTTAACGGCTATTACCTGGCCAATGGAAGAGGTTTGAAAAATACCTACCGGCGAACGATCAAAAAGCTCCTGGTATTTTAAACGTGTGTGCTCTAACTGCCCTTTCATTCTGTACTTATCAAGAGCAAAAGCCAGGTCACCGCTGACGTCTTCAAGCAAGGTCATCTCATCGTGGGTCATTGATTGCCCCTGATTGAGGGTAACTGCTAATATACCCAGCACCTGGTGCTTAGCGAGCAGAGGAAACAGCGCCACTTCGTTTATCGCCTGTCCTAACAACTTTTTTTTAGGACACCCGACGCATAATTCATCATCATTTATAACGCGTGGGGCTTTCTTTTTCAATACCTCTTTAAGACACTGAGGGGCCTCTCCTTTTCCGCCAGAATCAACACTCCAGTTATTGGGGAAATAGTGGTTGCCTGCCACCACAAAAGGCTTTAGCAATGCTGACTCCTCCTCCAGAAGGCCAATGGTAATACCCTGGTAAGCACGCAGCTCCAGCAGCGCTTCCGCAGCCTTTTTGAAGAGGTTATCCCCTTCTGCTTCATGAATAATGAGCTGGTTAATTTTTCTTACCGCCTCTAAAAGGTTGTTTAATTGTTCTTTGCGCTTTTCAGCTTTTTGAAGCTGTGTAATATCGCGCAGGGTGGCAATATATCCTTCTTCTCCCTCCCAAACCTCTTCTGTCAGGTTCATCCTGGCTATCACGTCATACCCCGTCTCTGATCGCACCACCACTTCCGCTGAATTATCGGTCACCGCCGGAATGCCAAACACCATACCTTTCAGCGACTCATTATTCTTTCCGAAGAGCTTTTCCGCTGCAGGATTAGCAAACCTGATAACCCCTGACTTATTAAGGAAAATAACAGCATCCGGGTTATGAGTAATAAGCTTTTGCAGCTTATGCTCGGTGGTTGTTAGTTTATGAATAATTTCGAGCTGCTTAAAGAATGCTCCAGTGTGGGCCAAAAGCTCTTTATTGGTAAGTGGCTTCCTGAGGTAACCGTCAGCGCCGGCATTTAAGCCCCCTGCAACATTATCAGCGGAAGTTACCTGACCGGAGATAAGCACACAAAAGCAATGCTTCAGCGTTTCATCCTCTTTGATGCTATGTAAAAGTTCTAAGCCATCTGCATCACCCAAAACACGGTCGATAAATACCACTTCCGGACTCATCTGTTTAGCCATCCGGAACCCCCCGGCCACATCAGAGGCTGTTTGCACGCTGTACCCGTCACGCTCCAAAACACGCCGGTAGGCTTCGGCTAAAAATGCATCATCATCAACAATCAACACAGATAAATTATCTTTACTCATCGCCCTCTGATTTATACTAAACTTTTATAAAAATACTACCATACTACTTTTTGTCATCCCTCAAAATTCCTTCGAATCACTCGCAATAATTCCCGATAGTCCCGTCAGGCGGTCTCCGATATGCATCCCTTTTCCGTCTATGGTAAACTCCCGGATACTCTTTTCATGGGCCGATCCTCTCATTTTAAGGACGGTAAGGGCGCGACGCATTTCTCCTGATAACTCTACATACCTCAGCAAAATTATTGAATCAGTGATTGTGGAAATGTGTGCCTCAGTGATGGAAGAGCCCCCCAGAAGCTTCGTTGTTGTTGTTGTAAAAAGCCCCATAACTTGTTTCTCCTTAATAAGAGCAGTTACCGATATTACAAATTCACGAAATCCCTTAATGGTGGATACGCGTTCAAGGGCTGATAAACTGTCTATGGCAATACGCTGTGGATTAAACTCCCTAATCACTTTTGTTATGTGCAACATATGATCTTCGAGTCCGGCGCTTTCAGGATACAGGCATATTACTTTAAGCTTACCTTCTTCTTCCATCTTCTCAAAGTCAATACCCCATCCGCTTGCATTCCGGAAGAGCTGCTCCCGGCTCTCTTCAAAAGCAAAAATCAGGCTTTTGTGGCCCTCTTTAATACCCCCTGCCAAAAACTCTGTTGCTATCAATGTTTTGCCGGTGCCTGTGGGGCCCGAAACCAGCAGTATAGCATCGCGGAAAAATCCTCCGCCACACATACTGTCAAGTTCTCTATTTCCGGAGGTAAACCTTGTGGATGTAGAGCGCTGGGTGAGCTGCAGCGAAGAGAGCGGGATAATCACTATACCATCCTCACGGGTAACTGTAAAGGGATGTTCGCCTTTATGATGCGTAGTGCCCCTGAACTTCAAAATTTCTATAGTGCGGCGCCGCTTTTCTCCCTCCAGAATATTGCGGAGGATAATTACATTATCGGCCACAAACTCTTCCACACCAAACCGCCCTATAGGGCCATACTCCTCTTGTCGCTCGCTGGTTAAAACAGCCGTGGCCCCAAGGCTCTTAATGCCCCTTGCCATGCTGAAGAGTTCCCTGCGAATGATGCCGGGGTTATCGAACTGGTTAAATACGGCGCTCAATGAATCAAGCGATATCCGCTTTGCCTGCACCTTTTTGGCCGCCAGCTTAATTCGTGCCAAAACAGCATTAAAATCATAATCGCCCAGCTCTATCTGCTGATGGTTTTGGCCAGCAGAGGCATCCACAAAAATCCATTTGCCTTCTTTCTCATATTGCTCCACAGGCCATTGCAGGCTGCGAAGATTGCTGCGGATATCCTCCGGAGTTTCCTCAAAGGTGACAAATACGCCGGGTTGGCCATGACGTATTCCTTGTATCAGGAACTGTGCGGCAAAAAGTGTTTTGGCGCTTCCTGCCGTACCTGAAATAAGCGTGGTTCTTCCGGCGGGCAATCCTCCGCGCGAAATGTGGTCAAAACCCGGGATGTGTGTGGATAGTTTTTCAATCATCTGATTATGCTCCATTTCTTTCCAATTATAATTCTAAAAAATCCTTTACGTTATCCAAATCTTTTAGTTCACCAACCACTCCGCGCTCAGGCGGAGGAGAAGTTTTTACCAGCGTCGGCGTTGCCAGCACCTTACTGGCCTCGGCAGCATCCGGATCTTGCACTACATCGATGATATCAAGCTCAATATCATCGCGATCGGCAACCAAAAGCCCGGCATATTCTCTGGCTTTCTGCGAACGGAAAGTAGTGCCTGAAATAAACAGCTTAAGCTTGATAATATTCGTCATTATGTATTTTTTAATATCCTGGCTAATCACCACGCTTATCCTCCGGAAGGCATTTTTAACATCAGCTATCCCGCAGAGGGAAAAGCATCATAAAGGAGGTCCCTTTTCCTTCTTCACTTTGTGCCCAGATTTTTCCCTGATGCGCTTCTACAATCATTTTCACTATCGACAATCCGAGGCCGGTGCCTTTTTCGCCCCCGGTCCCTTTTTTACTAATCGTTGTGAAAGGTACAAATATTTCGTTAATGTCTCCACTTTTAATCCCCTGTCCTTTATCTTCTACAGCCACAAAAAGCTGATTATCTCTTTTTTCTGCTTTCACCTGCACTTCCGTGTCCGGATAAGAAAACTTTACAGCATTGGAAAGAAGGTTATTGAAAACCTGCTCCATTTTTTGTTTATCAGCAACAAATTCCTGTGAGGCTATTGTGGTGTGGAGGGATATCTTAATATACTTACGTGCCGCCAACATATTATTCAATTCAATCACCCGTTTAGCTAACCCGATAATATCGAACCGCTCTTTGTTGATGGTCATTTCGCCCGATTCTATTCTGGAATAGTCCAACAGGTTCTCTATCAGCTTCAGCATATAATCTGAGGAGTAGATAATACGGTTCAAAAACTCCAGGTGCTCGCCCTCGAGTTTTTCGGCGGCCTCTTCAATCAGAAGATCCGCGTAGCTCTGAATAACATTGAGCGGGTTACGCAGGTCATGGGCCGCTACTCCCAGGAAGCGGTTTTTCAACTGGTCCACCCTGTCCAGCTCCATATTTTTCTTGGTTAATTGACGCTGAACATTGGCCATCTCGTTATTCAGGCGGGTAATTTCGTTATACAACGCATCATCGCTATCTTCCGGCCTGACTTCATCAGCTTTGATGAGGTGCTTTTCTTTAAGCAATTGCCTGATAGTATTGACTTGCTCATTGTTGATTTGCTGCAGGTGGTTCATAAAGTTACTTGTCTCCGCAGTATTCTCAGCCCCTAACACAAGGATCTTATCATTGGTGAGGATGCCTATAAAGTTGAACATCCTGATGTTCCCGGCCAGGTTTACGTTGAGCTGCACACCGAATGACGTCATTTCTCTTTTGGTGTTGAGAATAAAATCCAGCGCCTTTTTGCGGCTTCCTGCATCGATAATATGAAAAAAGGGATGATTAAGTGGTTCCAGCTTATTTATACCAATATCATCATGCCAGATTTTCTCTATCACCCCCTGCATGTTGCAAGTAAGCGCTATTCCGTTTATCTCTGAAGTATTTTCCATTAGCTTACCAGTTTATTTGCTTCTTCAACGGCTCCAAGGGCGTCCACAGCATATCCATCGGCAGCAAAGCTCTTAATAACATCTTCGGTGCGTTTGATGGCTTTTCCGCCCACCATAATTTTTACATGTTTATCATGATTTCTTATCCCCTGAATAAATTCACGCAGTATGGATCGATGAAAAGGCATCGCTGCCGACAGTGCTACCAGGTCAGGATGATATTCGTCCAGTGTTTGCAGCAGACTTTGGAGCGGCGTATTTGCCCCCAGGTACCACGTATCCCATCCTTCCATCTCGAAAAAGTCGGCCACCATCCTGATACCCATCTCGTGGAGCTCTCCTCCCACGGTGGCAGCTACCATCGATTTTCCCACGCGTTGCGAATTAAAAATATAGGGATAAAGCTGTGACATAATTTGTTGCGTTGCCGCCGAGGCAAAATGCTCTTTAGCAACACTTATTTCATTGGCCAGCCACCGTCTTCCTATCTCATATTGTGAGGGCTGAAAAACATGCAGGTAAAGATCTTGCACCGGCACGCCGCTTTCCACCGCTTTCATAATGCGATGATATGCTGATTTCCGATCGCCTTGTAACAGATCCTGGTTAAAGGCTTTTGCCAGGTTTCCATGAGGGTTCTGGTCCGACAAATAATGCGCATCCTGCTGCACTTCTTCCTGATCCAACACACGTTCAGCCTCATCAAAGACCGGAGTTACCAAACTGCTCATCTCACTATCCAAATAGCTTTCAACAACCTGATTCATATGGTGCATGGTGTCACGCATCGTATCCTGAGGCAGGTTCAGGCCTGCAAAAAGTTTTTTGACCCACTCCACATAATCAGAAAAAACAGAACTATCGCCACTGGTCACGGCTTCTGTAAGGTATGACAGGTGATACTCTGTATCCCTGATGCTCAGCCTCCTGCCTTCTTCGCCATACTTTTCCCACACCTCGGATTGCTCAGAATAAATGCTATCTACCACTCTGGCTGCTATCTCCTTTTCGTGCTTTTGGATAATACTGGCAACTTTTTGTTTTAACTCCATAATTTTCATATATAATGGGTGGAGATCTTGTATTACGCAGATTTACAATAATTTGATCAAAATAGGCTCCCGCGTGTTAATATATAAAACACTTAAAATTAAGTTACTAATCAGTGTCAAATTTAATAAAAAAAATCGGTTATGAACAATT
>Ga0307967_1000633_pt1 | contig 24055 bp, 23 predicted proteins | sample OrgLakmetagen648_FD_201828 | JGI IMG/M metagenome (GOLD analysis project Ga0307967, IMG submission 201828) | Saline water microbial communities from Organic Lake, Antarctica - #648 | ecosystem: Environmental > Aquatic > Non-marine Saline and Alkaline > Saline | place: Antarctica: Organic Lake... | reverse complement strand
CATAGCGGCGCAAGGCCAAGGCAATACCGCTTTCGACGCGTGCGGGATCGTCTTCAACCACCGGCAAAAGGCTGGGATCGCTCAGCAAGGAATCCAGCCCGGCCGACCGCGCCAGATCGTGGGCGGTGGTTTCCATATAGGCCATCGACCAATCGTCAAAAATACGGGCTTCGACGGTCTTGTCCGACATAATCTCAGCCGCGCGGTGGCGAGGATCGGCAATGATCGTTTGATACAACGCCTCGACCTTGTCGGGCTCCCCCTCCAAGACCTGCGCGAAGACGCCGTTTACAAACAACAGAAGGCCCGTGATGCCAGCATCCGCGTTATTGCGGCGGCTTTGTTCCAGGATGTCTTCAATCTCGGGCTTGGCGATGCTCTCGCCAGCATTTGAGAAATAGATGAGTTGACGGATCGCCATGGCCTTAACTGTCCCCCGGTCCTGCAGCACGCGACACGGGGTAATCTAGCGGGCCAAGCGGCCACGCCAAGTGTGGTGTCGAAAAAACCCGACAATCTATCGACGATTCACCGGGTTTCGAAGGCTTTTGCCAGAAGAATCTCCGCTTTCGAAACCGCTTGATCGGCATCCTGTGCCATCGCGTCCGCGCCGATGGCTTCAAACAAGGTCGGGTTTTCCAAGAAGGCGGGGCCGCCGACCATGATACCAAGGCGCTTGTTTTTTGAGGCGGCGCGAATTTTCGGGATGATGACGCTTAACGCGGCGATCCGGGCCTCACTGCCCACCGATATGCCGATCATCGCATACCAGCGGCCTTGAACCAGGCTGATCAGGGTTTGATCCGTCTCCTGCCCGATACCGCCATGCACCTCCCATCCGCCAAGGCGGAAGAATTCGCTGACGGTGAGCACGCCGAAAATATGCTGCTCACCCGGCGCCCGGGCAATCACGATGCGACGGGTTTCGTCATAGCGCCTGGGCTCGGCATCGGATTTTTCGCTCAAGTGATGCAGCACCAGCTGGATCGTCGCCAAGGCCTGGGTGACCTGAAGGAAGTCGAGGCGATCATCCTCCCACATCTCCCCGATGCGCCGGGCTGCCGGTGCAAAAAGTTTGAGGTAGAGCGCTTGCAGCGGCACGTGGTCCTGCAACAGCTCATCCACGATACGGATGGCAATCCTGGCTGTCGTAGGTCATGACCGCGTTCAGAATTGCTTCGAACGCTTCCTCACCAAGCGGGTCGATATTATCGAAATCAATCGGTTTGGTGTCTGGTAGATAGCGTTCGCAGGCACGGGCCAATTCTGGAATAACCCGTTTTTCGATCGCGTCGGTTAGCCACCCGACATCGTTCGCCTTCATACCGGATCGATCACCGATCGTCGGACCCGTCGTGCGCCTTTGCGGACCACGGGTATCGTCGGGGTTCATCGACGACATCAACCACCCCCCATGACTGCGCGTAGCCTTATTATTAGCCTTATTGGACGCGCTTTTTGCTTCAATCCTCCCCATCCCTGCGCAGAAACGATAGCGCAGGAAAAGGCGCGGTGGCCGTATTCGCCGCAAAGTAGCAGACGCGATTCGGCCTTCTATCCCCTATTTATCGATTGCTTGTCCGCCTTCTTCGCAGCGTCATAAACGCGCGCGCTGCACTTTCACATCCCAGGAGGCGATTTACCGGAAAAGTAAAACAAGAAACGATAGAAATTGCCAAACAATTTTGACTCACTTTGCGATGTATGTGACCAAATTGGGCACATAAAGCGTCAAATAAGCGCTAGGAATCCGCAGTTTTCCTGCGTTCTGATGCCGGATTCGGTAACAGAAGAAAATATTGACCGCGGCTCTTCATCCGCCCCGCTTCGGCCAAGGCCTTATCGCCATAGCCCCAGAAAAAATCACCACGCACCGGCCCTTTAATGGCGCCGCCGGTATCCTGCGCGATCATCAAGCGCCGCAAGGGCGCCTCCGTGGTGCCCGGTCGGGTGGTATCAAGCCATATCGGAAGCCCAAGCGGAATATAGGCGCGATCCACCGCGATCGATCGGCGCGGTGTCAGGGCGACACCCTGCGCACCGATCGGCCCGTCGGGCGCACCGGCCACGCTCTGCCCCTCGATCAGGCGAAAGAAGATGAAACGCGGATTTTCCGCAAAAAGGGCGCCGGCCTTATCCGGATTTTCTTCGATCCAGTTGCGGATGCCATCCCAACTGGCGGCGTGGGCCGCAATCTCGCCGCGATCGATCAGCACCCGACCGATGGAGCGATAGGGCTGGCCATTATGCCCGGCGAACCCAACCCGCACGACGTCCCCATCCGGTAAAATCACCCGGCCAGACCCCTGGACCTGCAATAAGAACACATCGACCGGATCATCGATCCACAGCAATTCCAGCGACTGCGCCGCCAACAGACCGGCTTCAATCGCGCCGCGCTCGGGGTAGGGGACGAACTTGCCATCCTCCACCCGGCCAACCAGCCTGGTTCCCTTCATCTCAGAATTAAACCGGCCAAGATCGGCGATTACCAAATCCTGCGGCACGCGGTAAAGCGGCGTTGCAAAGCGATCGCTTGGTTGGCGCGCGCCGCGCAACTCCGCCTCGAAATAGCCGGTGAACAGTCCTTGGACGCCCTCTTCCACGCTCTCTTCGCCTGCATCGCGCGCCAGATAGGGGGTGAAATGGTCTTCGAAATAATGCCGGATGGCGCCCGCATCGGCGCCGCCGCCGACAGCCGCGTCGGGAATGGTGGGCAGGCCGCGGCAGGCGGCCTCAAAATCGCCGGCGCGCACATCGACGGCTGGCGTGCCGACCGCACGATCCGCCGGTTGGGGCAGCAATTTCTGACAACTGGCGGCAAAGGCGCTTAGCGCGTCATGAAAATCTTCATCACCCCAGCCGGGCAGATCGGCGTATGCGACCTGTGCCAACGCTAAGGCTTCCGTTTTCTCTGAAGGGGCTTTTTCCGACGGGGCGGGGCCTTGCTGTTCTTCAGCCTTTCGGCCCGTAGGCTCCCCACAGGCCATCACCGTCAGCAGCGATAACCCAAACAGGATTTGGCAGGCGCCCCGCAAGGGACGATGCACCCAGGCAAGACCAAGAGCGGGACCATGGAAGGGTTTCACAGCGCTCATCATCGCTCACTGCATCATGACATGATCGGGGTCGTCCGGCGCGCGCTTGTCAGCTTTTGGACTTATCGTCGCTGCCGCCATCCTTGCCTGATTCGTCGCCAGAATTGCTATCAGAATCGGTGTCCGATTTTTTACCGGACTTTTTGTCAGATTTAGGGCGCGTGTCATCGGCCTGATCGCCACCCGCGTCGCCATCTGCATCGCCATCCGCCTGCGCCTCATCATCCGGGCTGCTGGTTTCCGCCAATTCCCAATTCGGGTCGCGCGATTTCACATCGCGCTGGAAGGTCCAGATATCAGTCACCTCGATGATGCCGTTGGGATCGCCTTCGATAACACGACCTTCCGCATCGTAGGTGACATTCACCTGCTGGCTGACGAATTCGATGGTCACCCGGGCGACGGAGCCTTCCATGCCGGCGGCCACGATCGTCGCGCTGTCGATCCCGTAGAGGGTGTCTTCCATGCGCTGATTAGCCTTCTCCCGCCCGCGAATGGCGGCAGCAAAATTCTCGTAAACATCTTGGGACAGAAGCTGCTTCAGCGTCTTCCCCTCGCCTTCAGCGTAGGCCTTCACGATCATCTCAAACGCCTGACGGGCGCCTTGGGCGAACTGGTCGGGGTCGAACGACGGGTCGGCGACCTTAATTTGGGTCAGACCCGACCCGGCCTGGCCCTGCATCTGCGGGCTTTCTTCCGGCCCGTCATCTTGGGCATTAGGCATACGCACGACATTGTCGTCGGCACCATCCTGGCGCTCGCCGCTGCGATCCTGGGTTTTCGATTCCGGCGCGCCATTGTCATTGCCACGCTGGCCGAAAATACCGGTCGGCTTCTGGTGCCCCGTCCGTTTGCCTAAGACGCTGCCCAAGCGAAAAATCAGGAATAGCGCAAGCGCTACGAGCAGGATCAGATCGAGAGGTATGCCGCCGCTGCCCATGAGATCAGGCCTCTTTACTATTTCGGCGCTTTAAGCGCGCCATCAATGACTTTCCTATCCTAGCCGCGCTAAACAATGTTCTGTCTGGGAAGCGGGGTGAGGGCGCCAGCCGGGCCCCGTCACGCCCCTTGCCCTTGTCGCGCGCGGTCGGACTGCCTACGTTCGAGCGGTCGTTATTGTTGCCACTCAACCACTGACATAGGCTTTCGGCCTGAAAAGAGCAAGATGCCCATCCTACTGCTTCTCTTCATCGCGGTTCCAATTGCAGAAATCGCGCTTTTCATTGAGGTCGGAGATCTGATCGGTCTGTGGCCGACGCTGGCGACCGTGGTCGTGACCGCGCTGGTGGGGACAACATTGGTGCGCCAACAAGGCTTGGCGGCGCTCACCCGCGCGCGATCTTCGCTGGAGCGCGAACGCTTGCCCGTCGAAGAAATCATAACGGGGGTTTGCTTACTGGTGGCCGGCGCGCTGTTGCTGACGCCTGGTTTTCTGACCGATGCGATCGGGTTATCGCTTCTGATCCCGCCGCTGCGCCTTCTGATAGGCGGCGCGGTCATGCGCTATATCGAACGCAACGGCCATTTCGCGGTGCATAGCACCGGCCCCGGCGGAACCCATACAACAGGCACCCAATCAACACACGGCGGGCCGCGCCGCGACCAAAACGGCAAACCGATCATCGATGGCGACTTCGAAGAAGTCGATCCTGATGCCCCTGGGCCCGATGCCCCTAGGCCCGATGCCCCAAGAGATGCCCCTAACCAAGGCGAAGGACGCCTGCCTCCGGAGGATCAGCGATGATCCTGATCCGCCATGGCGAAAGCGAATTCAACGTCCATTACGCCGCAACCCGGCGCGATCCCGGGATCCGCGATCCGAAATTAACCGATAAGGGGCACACCCAAGTTCGCGACGCCGCCCGCTTCATCGCGGATTTAGAGGCCGCCCGCGGCCTGACGACCATCCTGTCGTCGCCCTATACCCGGACGCTGCAAACCGCAGAGATTTTGGCAGAGCATCTTAATCTGCCGATCGCGGTTGATGTTCAAATCGGCGAACATGCCCATTTCACCTGCGATATCGGCACACCGCGCAGCCAATTGCGCGATCTTTGGCCAAGCGTGACTTTCGATCATCTTGACGAAGAATGGTGGCCGGAGGGTGAGGACAACAGCGCCGTTTCCACCCGCGCCGCCGGCTTCCGATCCCATGCCGCGGGTCGCGATGATTGGCATCGCCTTTTGATCGTCAGCCATTGGGGCTTCATCCGGGGCCTGACAGGGCACCGGGTTCCCAATGCCGCCGTGTTGCGCTTTGACCCCTTGGCCCCGCATCCAACAGGCGCTGATATCCTATCCCCTGCAGAATTGGCGCAAGACGCCTGATCGTTGCCAGCCCCTAAAGTTACCAGGCCCTAAAGTTACCAGTCCCAGGTCGTTGCCAGCCCTGATGGGCCATGCTAACCGAACCACGCATTAAGAGCCCGGCCCCCAACAGATGGATTTCCCGATGAGCGACGACACCTCCCCCGCTGACGGCCAACCAGATGGCGCCCAACCCGGCAAAACGTCGGATGAAAACAAGCGTGCGGCACCACCGTATCATATTCACACGCAGTATGTGAAAGACCTATCGGTTGAAAACCCGAAGGCGCCGGACTGCTTCCGGGATCCGGCGATGCGCCAGATCCGCCCGCTGGTGGAAATCGATGTGACCACCCAGCCGTTGGGCAAGCGCTTGGTCGAAGTGGTCGTGCAAGCGCAAGTCACCGGTCGCGTCGGCGTCCAAGCTGAGACGAGCGAGGATGGTGGCGCGGGCGAAAGCACCGCAGAAGGCCGCACCGTCTATTTGGTCGAGTTGAGCTACGGCGCGGTGGTTGAGATCGGCCCGATCCCGAAAGAGTCGATCGAGCCGCTTCTGATGGTGGAAATCCCACGCATGCTGTTCCCCTATATCCGCAATCTGTTGGGCCGCGCCAGCCAGGATATGGGCCATAGCCTATTGCTGCTGCCGCCGGTTGATTTCCTGAATATGTATCGCTGGAAGCAACAGGAAGGCCGCGTCGACAGCACTATGGCCGACCAGGTGGATGGTGAGGATAATGGCACCAAGCCCGAAGGCACCGCCTAACAATTAGGGGCCCCAGGGGGCGCCAGGGGCTAACAATTAGGGGCCCCAGGGGGCGCCAGGGGGCGACAGCCGGTAGCTCCAGCCGTTAGCTAGTCTCGCGCAACCAGATCGGCGCGTTCAGCTTTTCCAAAAATGCCGCATGGGCCGCTTCTTCCGCTGCGGACGCGGCGTGTGGGCGGGCCGGGCGCACGGGGCGGTCCTTGCTAAGGGCGGCGCTAAGAGCGGCTGGCGCCATGCCCTCTTGCCCGGATGCAGGGTTTGACGACCCCGCGCGCTCTGCCGCCAACTCAAGCCCTGCCTGACGCCCGCCCATCAGTTCCAGGTAAACTTCCGCCAGAAGTTCCGAATCCAGAAGCGCACCGTGTTTCGTGCGCTTGGCATTGTCGATGCTGAAACGCCGACACAGGGCGTCCAGGCTGGCCTGCGCACCGGGAAAGCGCTTGCGCGCAATCTGCACGGTATCAACAGCTTGGGACATTGGGATCGGGGCTAGGCCGCAGGCCTTAAGCTCCGCATTCAAGAACTTCATATCGAAGCTGGCATTATGGATAACCAGCGGCGCCTCGCCTACGAACTCTAAAAACCGGGTGGCGATTTTCTGGAAAATCGGCTTATCGGCCAAAAAGGCTTCGGACAGGCCATGAACCTCAAAGGCCTCGGTCGGCATATCGCGTTCAGGGTTGATATATTCCCAAAAGGTCTCGCCCGTGGGCACGCGATTGTGCAGTTCAACGCAGCCGATTTCGACGATCCGATGGCCCGAATTGGGGTCCAGCCCGGTGGTTTCCGTATCGAGGACGATTTCACGCATCAGCGAGCCTTTTCGGTCTTAGCGTTCTTCAATAGGGGCGATCGTAGCGCGGCACATTACCCGGTGGCCAGTGTCGCCCGCCCTTCGATGCCGCTAGTGTGAGGGCGTCGCGCAAGGCGCGCAAGACATAGCGCCGACCAATCCCGGTTTGGATCACAACATCGGCGCGCCGGCGCTTTTCCAGCTCCGGCATTTGGCGGGCGCGAATATCCCTTAACTTATCGCGCGTCATGCCGGGGCGCTTTAAGACCCGGAAGGCCTGCACCATCGGGGGCGCGGTCAGCAAAATGGTCAGGTCGCAGCGCCGCTCCAGCCCCGTTTCAAAAAGCAAGGGCACGTCGAGCACCGCAAAGCGCACATGATCGCGCGCGCAAGCCGTCAAAAAATCATCCCGGGCCGCGGCCACCCGGGGGTGCAGGATGGCTTCCAAGCGCTTGAGCGCGCCTTCATCCCCAAAGACCTGCGCGCCCAGCGCTTGGCGATCGACGCCCGCTTTTGTGGTCACACCGGGAAAGGCCGCTTCGATCGCGGGCAACGCTGCCCCGCCCGGCCCCATCAGGCGATGGACGGCGGCATCCGCATCATAGGTCCGGCACCCAAGCTGGCGCAGCATGCGCGCCGCCGTGCTTTTCCCCATCCCGATCGACCCGGTCAGGCCCAGAATGATCATTGGCCCATCGCCTTCAAAACGGTGTCGCGCAAGGCCGCGTAAACCGGCGGCACCTCCGGCGGGTTGAACCAGGCGACGAAGCCCGGCACCGCTTGATGCAATAACATACCCAGCCCATCGACGCTTGGGTGCCCAGCGGCCCGCGCCCGCGCGATCAAATCGGTTTCAAGCGGATTATAGACGATGTCGGTGACAAAGGCGCCGGGCTTCAACCCCGCCAAGGGCAGTTCAAGCGGCGGCTGAGCGACCATGCCAAGGCTGGTGGTATTGACCAGAAGATCAGCACTGGGCAGCAGGGGGGCCACATCATCCATCGCCGCCGTATCGATCGCGCCGCCCAGGCTCGCCGCCAAATCATCCGCCTTCGCCCGCGTGCGATTGACCAGATGGATGCGCGCAAAGCCTAAATCCTGCAGCGCCGCCACCACCGCGCGCGCCGCCCCGCCGGCACCGATGACCACGGCGCGGCCGCGACCGACGCCATCAAAGCCCGGCGCGGTCTCTAAATTCCGACGAAAGCCGTAAAGATCAGTGTTGCGACCCTCCAGGCTGCCATCATCGCGCTTCACGATGGTATTCACCGCCCCTAAGCGCTGCGCGGCCTCATCGTGATGATCGACGAGGCGAAAGGCGGCTTCTTTATGGGGCACGGTCACATTGCAGCCGCGCCAATCGGGTTGTTGCAGCAGTGCGCGCATATCATCTGCAAAGCGATCCGGCGATATTTCGACCGCGTCATATCGCCCCTTGATGCCATAACGCTTCAGCCAATGGCCGTGCAGCACCGGGGATAGGGAATGTTTAATCGGATAGCCGACAACGCCGGCCCGCGCAGTTGGCTGATCGGGCGCCACGCTCATCCCTCAACCGCCCCATGTTGGCGCAGGAAGCCCAGCAACGGCAGCAACGGCAGACCAAGCACGGTGAAGAAATCGCCGCGCACGGCCTCAAACAATTGCGCGCCCAGTCCCTCCAACCGATAGGCCCCGACGGACCCCAAGGCATCTTCACCGACTGCGGCCAAATAACGCTCAATAAAGGCTGCATCCAACGGGCGCACGGTCAAATCCGCATGGTCATTGATATGCCATAAGACCTGGTCATCGCGCATCACCACCACGGCGGCATTCAGCCGGTGCGTGCGCCCGGAAAAGGCCTGCAAATGGGCGCGCGCATGATCCATATCCGGTGGCTTATCGAAAAGCTGACCGCCAAGTTCCAGCGTCTGATCGGCCCCGATGACCAAGACACCCGGCATACGCCGCGCGATCTTCCGCGCCTTGAGTTCCGCCAAGCTTTCCGCGATCTGGGCTGGCGTGGCGCCTTCGGCTTTCAAAGATTCCTTGGCCTGATCTTCATCAACATGGGCCGGCATGCAGGCAACCGCGACCCCGGCATTTTCCAACAATTGGGCGCGGGTTTTGCTGGCGGATGCCAGGATGATGCGCGGATCTTCAACCGCGTTTTGGGGGGGAGATGGGGGCATGGCGGCGACGGGTCCCTTTAACGCTTAAGCCTGATCGATATGGCGTTCGTAATACTTCAAAATCGTCGCCGCCGTCTCTTCGATGGAGCGGCGGGAGACATCGATCACCGGCCAATGACGCTCTGCACAGATGCGCCGGCATGTCGTCACCTCCTGGCGAACTGTTTCCAGATCGACATAATCCGTCTCATCCGTCTCGGACAGCATGCGCATGCGATTTTTTCGAATTTGCACCAATTGCGCCGGGTCTTTCGTTAGACCAACCACCAAAGGCGCGGTCGGTCCACTGCCGAGCGACAAAACCTCGTCGGGCATAATAATGCCCGGTACGAACGGCACGTTGGCCGCCCGCACGCCCCGGTTCGCCAGATAAATGCACGTTGGGGTTTTGGAGGTGCGCGACACGCCGATCACCACGACATCGGCATTTTTCAAATTCCACAGGCCCTGCCCATCATCATGGGCCAGCGCATATTGCATCGCCTCGATACGCGCGAAATATTCGGTGTCCAGTTCATGCTGCCGACCGGGCATATCGCGGCTGGCGCGGCCCAAATAGGTCTCAAAGCTGGTGATGAACGGGTCCAGCACAGAAAGGCAGGGGATGCGCAATTCCCGGCAGGCCAGGACCAACTTCTCGCGCATCTCATCATTCAGCAGGGTGAACATCACAATGCCGGGATTGCGCCGTATACCCTCCAACACCCGATCAAGCTGGGAGGTGGAGCGGACGAGCGTCCACAAATGCTCCTCCGCATCGACATCTTCAAACTGAACAACGACCGCGCGGGCCAGCCCATGCACCGTCTCGCCCGTTGAATCGGAGACGAGGTGAAGATGCACGATTTCGGGTGTTGTTTCGGGATCGCTCTCGCTCATGATCGTAAAAGACCTCTCATCCAATCAGCGGATGGGATCGTATAGTCTTAAAAGCAGGGTGGCGCCGATAGCAGCCCACGCGGCGCCAAGCATTTAAAACGATCCACAATGATCGGGGGATATCACAGGTATGAACGTCTGGAAAACACGCTTTGCGCAAACGCCCCCCGCTAACCGATAAGTTCAGGGGCCGATCATCCTGCGCTGCATAACCATCATACACCCTATTGGGGATCGGGTATAAGCGCGTCAGTCGAAAACAGTCATCCCCGATTCACAGGGTTTTAGGAATCGAGGCTTGAGCCCAATTTTTTTGTGTTATGCGCGACTTTTCAACAAAGCGGGCTATCTATCGCGCCGGATTGTTGGCAGATTTGTGGACAAAGAATAATCCCCGACTCTCCACCCCCCTACTACCACCACATCCTTTTAAATTCTTTTATAAGGGTGGTATGTACCGGGATCGAAAAGCTTAAGCCGTGTTTAAAAGTCAATGACTGGGAGCGTCTGAAACCGTGTCGAATAACCAAGATCCCGCGATGAGCCCGTCCAAAGTCGGCGCCAGCGATAAAAAGCTTCTGCGTGCCCTTCGTGGTGAGTTGCAAAAGACGCCGCCGATTTGGCTGATGCGCCAAGCAGGGCGCTATCTGCCCGAATATCGCGAAGTGCGCGCTTCGACTAAGGGCTTCCTAGATTTATGCTTCACCCCGGAAAAGGCCTGCGAGGTTACCCTTCAGCCAATCCGTCGCTATGGCTTCGATGCGGCGATCCTATTTTCGGATATTTTGGTTATCCCCTGGGCCTTGGGACAGGGCCTTCAATTCGTCGAGGGGGAAGGACCGAAACTAGATGCTTTGGAGGGGGATAGTGCCTTAGCCGATTTGGCAGATCCCACCAAGGCGGGGGACGCGCTGTCAGCCGTGTGTGAGACGGTTTCAAAGCTCTCGGCCACCCTACCCCCCGAGACGACCCTTATCGGCTTTGCGGGCGCTCCCTGGACGGTTGCGACCTATATGATTGAAGGGGGGTCGTCCCGTGATTTCATGAAGACGAAGATTTGGGCCTATCGCAATCCGGAAAGCTTCGCGCGCCTGATGGATATCATCGTCGAGGCGACGGTCTCCTACCTCAGTGCCCAGGTAAAAGCGGGGGCCGAAGCTATTCAACTCTTCGACAGTTGGGCTGGGACGCTGGATTCTGCCTCTTTCACACGGTGGGTTACCGCGCCGAACCGGGCGATTGTCGATCGGGTGCGCGCGCTGCATCCGGATATCCCGATCATCGGCTTTCCGCGCGCCGCCGGCATGAATCTTTATGGATATGTCGATGCGGTGGGCGTCGATGCGGTCAGTCTGGATCAAATGCTGCCCTTGGATTTGATCCGCCACACGGTCCAGCCGAAAATCCCGGTTCAGGGCAATTTGGATCCGGTGGCGCTATTGACCGGTGGGCAGACGCTGGATGCGTCCATTGACGCGATCATGGATAGTCTCTCGCACGGCCCCTTCATCTTCAATTTAGGCCACGGCATCATCAAAGAAACGCCGCCGGAGCATGTGACCCAATTGGTTGAACGGGTTCGCGCGTTTTAAGTCAAACGCAGGCTCTTAAAAGGTTAAGGAGGCGAAGATAAATCCGATGGCGCAGCCCGCTGATCATCCTGCGGTCGTGACCGATGCGGTCGGTGTTTTGCTGATTAATTTGGGCACGCCGGATGCGCCAGATTATTGGTCGATGCGGCGCTATTTGAAGGAATTCCTGTCGGATACGCGCGTCATCGAAGCGCCTAAGTTGATTTGGTGGCCGATCCTGAACGGTTTGATTTTGACAACGCGCCCGCAGCGATCGGGGGAGGCCTACGCCAAAATCTGGATGGAGGAGACGCAGGAGAGCCCGCTGCGGTTCTATACCCGCGCGCAGGCCGATGGCTTGGCGGCAAAGCTGAAGGCGTCTTATCCCACCGTCCGCGTTGCCTGGGCCATGCGCTATGGCCAGCCGGCGATCGCGCAAGGGATTGAGGAATTGACGCAACAGGGCTGCCGGAAAATTCTGCTGGCCGCCGTCTATCCGCAATATTCCGCCGCCACGACCGCCACGGCCTATGACAAGGCCTTCGATCATCTAAAGACCATGCGCTGGCAGCCGGCGATCCGCACTTTGCCGCCTTATCACGACGACCCGGCCTATATCGAGGCGCTGGCGAAAACCGTGCGCGCCGGGCTGGCGGAGGCGAAATCGCAGGAGGGCGAGCCGGAGATGCTGCTCTGCTCCTTCCACGGGCTGCCGGAGGAGAATTTGCAGAAAGGCGATCCCTATCATTGCTTCTGCCAAAAGACCGGGCGGTTGTTGCAAGAAGCCTTGGGCTGGCCCGAAGATCGCTTTATGACGGTGTTTCAATCGCGCTTTGGCCCGAAGGAATGGTTGAAGCCCTACGCTGACGTTACGGTCGGGGAATTGGGCAAAAAAGGCGTTAAGCGCATCGCCATGCTCTCCCCCGGTTTTGCCAGCGATTGCGTGGAAACCTTGGAAGAAATCGACATCGGCCTGCGTGAGACGTTTGAGGAAAATGGCGGCGAGCATTTCCGCTATATCCCTTGCCTGAATGACGGCCCCGCGGGGATTGAGATGTTGGAAAGCTTGGTACGCCGAGAACTTGGCGGCTGGATTTAAAGCGATTGGTGAGGCGGCTATGTATGAATGGGTGAAGGCGCTGCATGCGATATCGATCATCGCCTGGATGGCGGGATTGCTCTATCTGCCGCGGCTTTACGTCTATCACTGCCAGGCGGAGGTCGGCTCGGATAAGTCTGAGACCTTCAAGATCATGGAACGCCGCCTGCTGCGCGCCATCATGAATCCGGCGATGATCGCCAGCTGGGGCTTTGGCCTGTGGCTAATGGTGATGATCGAGGGGTGGACCCAACCCTGGTTCCACGCCAAGCTTTTGGCCGTGATCCTGATGACGGGATCGCACATGGCGATGGCCAAATGGCGCAAGGGGTTTGAGGCCGACGCCAACCCGCATTCCGAAAAATTCTACCGTTTTGCAAATGAGGTCCCGACGCTTTTGATGATCGCCGTGGTGATCTTGGTGATCGTTAAGCCGTTTTGAGAAGGGATTGTTTTAGGCTTGACTTGAAAAGCCTTGATTGACTTGGGCCGCAACTCGCCTTATGAGTGATACAGCATCGCGTTGTGAGTGCTGCAGGTCCCGCGTGTGATTGTGGGCTGCGGTTGGGGTCGCGGGCGGTGTTCTCAGGCCAATACTCAGACAGTTTCGGCTCGACCGAATGCGTCTTTTCACTAAGTTCAGCCCTCTTGATAACGCTCGTGAACCGGTTAGGTGTTGCCAGCGTGAAAGATCGCTCAAGATTCTGATTTAATGATTTTCCCCCTAATCGCCCCAACCGTCTAAGACGATAGTCCCGCCGGAACGCGGCCTTAATCGTTCCCCCTCACCCCACCCTCCCCGCGACCATCGCAGCAAACGAAAAGCACCAAAAATCTCATGCATCTGAAAGACTTGAAGAAGAAATCGCCGCAGGACCTCCTCGCCTATGCGGAGGAACTGGAAATCGAAAACGCCAGCACATTGCGCAAGCAGGAGCTGATGTTCGCCGCGCTCAAGCAGCTCGCCCAAAATGATGTGGCGATCTATGGCGAAGGCGTTTTGGAGGTACTGCAGGATGGCTTCGGTTTCCTGCGCTCGCCCGAATCGAATTATCTGGCCGGGCCGGACGATATTTACGTCAGCCCCAGCCAGGTGCGGCGCTTTAGCCTGCGCACCGGCGATACGGTCGAAGGCCAGATTCGCGCGCCCAAGGATGGCGAGCGCTATTTCGCGCTGCTGAAGGTCAATCAGGTTAATTTCGATGAGCCCGATCAGGTGCGCCATCGCGTCAACTTCGATAACCTCACCCCGCTTTACCCGGATGAGAAGATCGACCTCGAACTCGACGAGCCGCTTGAGAAAAAGGGCGGCCCCAAACGCGATATGTCGACCCGGATCATCGATCTTGTGGCGCCGATCGGCAAAGGCCAGCGCGCCCTGATCGTGGCCCCGCCGCGCACGGGTAAGACGATGCTGATGCAAAATGTCGCGCATGCGATCAGCAAAAATCACCCCGAATGCTATCTGATCGTGCTGTTGATTGATGAGCGGCCGGAGGAAGTCACCGACATGCAACGCTCCGTCAATGGGGAGGTTGTGTCCTCCACCTTCGACGAGCCCGCGCAGCGCCACGTCCAGGTCGCCGAAATGGTGCTGGAAAAGGCCAAACGCTTGGTTGAGCATAAAAAGGACGTGGTCATCCTGCTGGATTCGATCACGCGCCTGGCGCGCGCCTACAACACGGTCGTGCCAAGCTCCGGCAAGGTGCTGACGGGCGGTGTGGACGCCAACGCCCTGCAACGCCCGAAGCGTTTCTTTGGCGCGGCGCGCAATATCGAAGAAGGCGGCTCGCTCTCCATCATCTCAACCGCGCTGATCGATACCGGCAGCCGCATGGATGAAGTGATCTTTGAAGAGTTCAAGGGCACCGGTAACTCAGAAATCATCCTCGACCGCAAGCTGTCGGATAAGCGCACCTTCCCGGCCATCGACATCACCAAGTCCGGCACGCGTAAAGAAGAGCTGCTGGTCGATAAGGCCACGCTGTCGAAGATGTGGGTCCTGCGCCGCATCCTGATGCCCATGGGTGTCACGGACGCGATGGAATTCCTGCTGACCAAGCTGAAAGACACGAAGAACAACGACGATTTCTTCGACAGCATGAACCAGTAGTCGCGGCGGTGCTTCATCCAAAGAGAGGGCCGGATCAAGTCCGGCCATGACGGCGTGTGGCGCGGGCCGTTGCCGGCTGCTGCGCGGCCAGGCGGTATAACCCCACGGTATAACCCTACAATGCCGCCCGCCCCGTCATCGCCGGGCTTGACCCGGGGATCTGCGGGCAACGACGCTTCGCCCGTAAAGGGGATCGGATCTGGTGTGAGTTTGGGCGCGCGATTTATCCACGCCCTGATGAAAATCAGGGCCCAGGGCGGCCCCAGGGCGGCCCCAGGGCGAGCTACGAAAGCCTGCGCGCCGCCGCCTAGCGTATCCGAAACCGATTCCGCAGCGCCAAGCCGATCAAAAACAAAAGCCCCGCCCCGATAATCCCCTGCCCGGTACTCAGCAGGGCGACGGGCAAGGACGCGTGCTCCATCGTGTCCGGAAAAATCTCCCGCCGCGCTCCCAACACGCTGGCCATGCTGGCCGCACTGAACCCCACCGTCGCCTTAGCGGTAGGCTCCACCACCAGTAAGTAACCAAGCGCCCCAAAATACCAAACTAACACCCCGCAAATCAGCGGCCGCACAACACTGCGCCCATAATCGCTGACCCAACCATAAAGCCTAATCGCCCAAGCCCGCGACCGGGGCTGGCAGTGGCTCAGTGCCGACAGCTCCCGCGCAAAGAAATCCAGCTCCGCCTCATGCCGGTTCAACTCCGCCATTTTTCTCTTTAGGCAGCTATAGGCGTCGGCTTGGCGTTGGGCAGCGACGGGATTATCGCGGGCAGGAGCTGGCCAGATAACACCATGAAAAAAAGTCGCCTCGTGGAGTCGAGTTTCGAAGAATTCTGGGACGCTTACGTTAAAAATAGCGTTGGTGAAGTAGGTATGTGAATCGCACTGGACGCCGTCAAAATCTAGGTGCTTTTCAATGACTAGATCGGTGAAATCGGCGACGCTTTTGAACCTGGCTTGGCCGAACGGGGCGAAATCCTTGAATTTAGTTTTTTTGAAAAGCGCTAGGCTTCTAAAGTTCGTCTTTAAGAAAAAGGCGATTTCCGTAAATGTGGCGTCATCGAAAGTGACTATGTTTGTAAGGTTAGCTCTAGTGAATGTGGCTACTGCTGGAAAGATGAACCCGTTAAAGGATGTTGGGAGGTCCGGCCAGTCTGTGTTTGAGAAGTCAATTGGTGCTTTGGGCGAAGGAATATCGTTAAGGCCGCGTTGGCGGGCGGCTTTTTGTAGTTTGTCTGGATCGCGATCTTGGACGTCCTCAGCTAAGAGCGTGCCGTCATCAATGTAGGCCTGTCGCTCTTCGTCGGTCAGATCTTGCGTCGCCCACTGGTTCCAAAGGGCGCGGTTCTTCGCATGCAGCTCTTCGTCGATGCGGTCTTCGGTCTGCTCCCCCGCCAAGGTCGCTAATTTGTAATGCGGAAGGTCGCGCACATCGCGGCGTTCGGGGGCGGGCGTGGTTTTTGGGTCTGTATCGGCCATAGAACAGCATCGCCGATGCTCGGCTTAGCTGTAAAGGGCTTTGCAGGATGTGGGGTTGGGTAGGTTTTGTGCGTAATGGGGGCGGTTGGGCGTGGGATGGGGGCGTTCACGTCCGTTGTTGACTGCGTATGTAGGCAGAGGGGGCCATATCTGGGGCACCGAACGGGCGGGGGCCCCAGATATGGGTTTTAGGCTTTACGGGATCAAAATGGTGGAGCCGGTGGTTTTGCGGCCTTCCAGGTCGCGGTGGGCCTGGGCTGCGTCCTTTAAAGCGTAACGCTGATTTACCTCTATTTTCAGGCCCTTATCGACAGCCGCGAAGAGGGCGTTTGCGCTCTCGACGAGGTCAGCGCGTTCTGCCGTGTAGGTCATCAATGTCGGGCGCGTGAGGTACAATGATCCCTTCTGTGCGAGGACGGCCAAATTGAAATTTTCGATCGGGCCGGAGGCATTGCCGAAGCTGACGAACATGCCCCGCGGCGCCAAGCTGTCGAGTGAGCCGTCGAGCGTATCCTTCCCCACCGCGTCATAGACCACCGGCACGCCCTTGCCGTCGGTCAGGTCGTGGACCCGCTTGGCGACGTCTTCGGTCTTATAAAGGATGGTGTGGTCGCAACCATGGGCCTTGGCCAGCGCCGCCTTTTCTTCCGAGCCGACCGTGCCGATGACGGTGGCACCGATTTGCTTCAACCATTGGCAGACGATCAGACCGACACCGCCGGCGGCCGCGTGGAACAGAACCGTCTGGCCTGCCTGCACGGGGAAGGTTCGGCGGATCAGATATTCCGCCGTCATGCCCTGCAACATCATGGCGCCTGCGGTTTCATCGGAAATGCTGTCGGGGATCTTCACCAGACGGTGCCAGGGAATAATCCGCTCGCTGGCATAGGCACCGACCGGCGGGGCGGCATAGGCGACGCGGTCGCCTTCCTTGAATTCGGTGACGCCTTCGCCGACCGCGCTGACGGTGCCGGCCCCTTCCAGGCCGATCGCGCCGGGCAGCTCCATGGGGTAGAGCCCCGTGCGGTGATAAACATCGATGTAGTTCAGGCCGACGACGCTTTGGGTCAGCTTCACCTCACCGGGGCCGGGGTCGGCGACCGCGACCTCTTCCCACTGCATCTTCTCCGGGCCGCCATGTTCGTGAATGCGGATCGCCATTGCCATTGTTGTCTCTCCTGAACGGGTTGGGGTGGGGGCGCCGCGTCTTGCGGGCGCACCCCTGAAAGGGCTTTGCGCAGTGTACAGAGCGGGGGTGGTGCGGGAAAGCCCGCCTGGACAGGGATGCCCGTCCATAGGATAAGGCGGCAGGATAAGGTGGCAGGATAAGGCGGCAGGATAAGGCGGCAGGATAAGGCGGCGTGGGCGATTGACGTCTGTGCGGCAGATCAAGGGCGCGGGACCAAGACCATGGGCGATCAAACCATCTATGCACCGGCCAGCGGCCAGGCGAAGGCGGGCATCGCGGTGCTGCGTATTTCCGGGCCTGCTGCCGGGGTGGCGGCGCGCGCGATCACCGCGCGACCCCTGCCCCAGGCGCGGATGGCGGCCCGCCGGCGCTTCATCGACCCCAGCGACGAGAGTGTCATCGACGAGGGGCTGTTGCTGTGGTTCCCCGCCCCGGCCAGCTACACGGGCGAGGATGTGGCGGAGCTGCAGGTCCATGGCGGCATGGCGGTGCGTGCGGCCCTGATGCGTGTGTTGGGCGCCCTGCCCGATTGCCGGTTGGCCGAGCCGGGGGAGTTTACGCGCCGCGCCTTCCTGAATGGCCGGATGGATTTAAGCCAGGCGGAAGGCGTCGTCGACCTGATTGAGGCGGAGACGGAGGCCCAGCGCGCCCAAGCCCTGCGCCAAGCCGAAGGCGGTCTGGCGCAACGCTGCCAAGACTGGGCCGGGCGGCTTTTGACCCTGGCCGCGCACGCCGAAGCCCTAATCGATTTCCCCGACGAAGAACTGCCGCCGGAGGTACGTAGCCGTAATGAAATCGAGATGCAGCGTCTGCGTGATGGCCTAACACAAGCGCTAGGGTCCAGCGCGCGCGGTGAACGGGTGCGCGACGGTGTGCGGGTCGCCATTGTCGGGCCGCCGAACGCGGGCAAGTCATCGCTGCTGAACCGGCTGGCCGGGCGCGATGCGGCCATTGTGAATGCGCGCGCCGGCACCACGCGCGACGTGATTGAGGTCGCGATGGACCTGGATGGCTATGCGGTCACCCTATCGGACACGGCGGGCCTGCGGGCGGCGTCGGACGAGATTGAAGGCGAAGGCGTGCGCCGGGCCCAGGCCATCGCGCGCGGTGCCGATATCATCTTGGCGGTCCGTGCCGTGGATGAACCCACCCCGATCGATGCGTGGTTAGACGGCGCGCAGGCAGAGCGCATCGTGCAGATCGTCAACAAGATCGATCTGGGTCATGGGGTCGGGCTGGATGAGGCGGCGATCGCGCTGTCGGTTGAGTCGGGCGCGGGCTGGGATGGCTTCGTGGAGCGTCTGTCGGGGCTGGTGCGCGATGTGGCGGGACTGTCGGAGACGGCAGGCCTGACCCGCGCCCGCCACCGCGAGGCGGTTTCGGAATGCGTGGCCGCCTTGACCCGGGCGCAGGCGATTGACCAACCCGATTTGCAGGCGGAAGACCTGCGCATGGCGGTGCGGGCGCTGGGCCGGATTACCGGCGCGGTCGATGTGGAAGACATTCTGGACGTTGTTTTCCGCGACTTTTGTATCGGCAAGTGAGGGCGTGAGGGCCCCGCTGTTTCACGTGAAACAAAGGCGGGCCGGGGATTGTTTCGCGGTCGGGATGTTTCACGTGAAACACGCCATATGGGGTAAGGCCCATTGCGGCGCCATTGCGTCACGCCCCCTGCCGCATTATTTTGCCCCACCCATTAAAGGGTGCGCTTAAGGATAGATGAAATGAGCCAGTGGGATGTCATCGTGGTCGGCGGCGGCCATGCGGGATGTGAAGCGGCGGCGGCGGCTGCGCGCACCGGTGCGCGCACCCTGCTGCTGACCCATAAGCTGGACAGCATCGGGGCCATGTCCTGCAACCCGGCCATCGGGGGTTTGGGCAAGGGTCATTTGGTGCGCGAGATTGATGCCCTGGACGGCATCATGGGCCGCGCCGCCGATCAGGCCGGCATCCAGTTCCGTCTGCTGAACCGCAGCAAGGGCCCCGCCGCTCAGGGCCCCCGCACCCAGGCCGATCGCGCGCTTTATCGCAGCGCCATTCAGGATATGTTGGCGGACCAGCCAAACCTGACGATCCTAGCCGCGGCGGTGGAGGATCTATCCATCGACGCGGCCGGTCGCTGCACCGGCGTCATCACCGGCGATGGCCGAACCCATGCCGCCGGCGGCGTGGTGCTGACCACCGGCACCTTCCTGCGCGGTATGATCCATCGTGGGGATGAGCGTATACCGGCTGGCCGCGTTGGTGATGCGCCCAGCATGGGCTTGTCCGCGACGCTGGACCGGGCGGGCTTTGCGCTGGGGCGGTTGAAGACGGGCACCCCGCCGCGCCTGGATGGCCGCACGATTAACTACGCCGCCCTTGAGGCCCAGCCGGCGGATGCGGACCCCGTCCCCTTTTCCACCCTAACCGACCGGATCACGGTGCCCCAGGTGGATTGCCATATCACCTACACCAACCCCAAAACTCATGCGGTGATCGAACAAAACCTGTCGCGCTCCGCCATGTATGGGGGGCATATCGAAGGGATCGGGCCGCGCTACTGCCCTTCCATCGAAGATAAGGTGGTGAAGTTCGCCGATAAGCCGCGCCACCAAATCTTCCTGGAGCCGGAGGGGCTGGATGACCCGACCGTCTATCCCAACGGCATCTCCAACTCTCTGCCCGCCGACGTCCAGCAGGCAATGTTGCAAACGATTGAGGGGCTGGAGAACACGGTCATCTTGGAGCCCGGCTACGCCATCGAATACGACCATGTCGACCCGCGCGAGCTTCATGCCACGCTGGAGACCCGGCGCTTGCCCGGCCTGTATTTGGCGGGTCAAATCAATGGCACGACGGGCTATGAGGAAGCGGCGGCGCAGGGCCTGATGGCCGGGGTCAATGCAGCCCGCGCGGTTGGCGGGCAATCGCCCTTCCTGCTGGACCGTGCGGAGGCATATATTGGCGTGCTGATCGATGACCTGACGACGCGCGGCGCGGATGAGCCCTATCGCATGTTCACATCACGCGCCGAATATCGCCTGCGCCTGCGCGCCGATAATGCGGACCAGCGGCTAACCGATCGCGGGCTTGAGGCCGGGTGCGTCGGATCCGTGCGTCAGGCCGCCTGGACCCAAAAGGCGGAGGCGCTTGAGGCGGCCCGCCAGCTTTGCGCGCAGCGTCGCGCCAGCCCATCCGCCCTGGCCCGCGCCGGATTGGCGATCAATCAAGATGGCGTGGTGCGCAGCGTGATGGACCTACTGCCCTATCCGGAGGTGGATATGGCGCGGCTGAGTGCGATCTGGCCGGAGCTTGGATCGATGGCCCCCGGCATCGCCCGGCAGATTGAAATTGAAGCGCTCTATTCCGGTTACCTCGCCCGGCAAGACGCAGACATCCGCGCCTATCGTCGGGATGAGGAATTGACCCTGCCGCCCGATCTGGACTTCACCGCGATCGGTGGCCTGTCGAATGAGATGCGCCAGCGCCTTGCCGCCGCACGCCCCACCACCTTGGGCGCTGCTGGGAGGCTTCAGGGGGTTACGCCGGCGGCCCTGGTCGCGCTGCTGCGCTATGTGAAGCGGGCCCATCAGGCCGATGCGCTTGAGCGGACCGATGTCGATGCCGCATGACGCGGCCTTCGGTGTCGCATTTGGGGGCGCCTTTGGCCCGGCTGACTTCCAAAAAAGCACAGGCGTTTCACGTGAAACAATGGCGCGGCTGGAGACCTATGCCGAGATTTTGGCGAAGTGGCAGCGGCGCATCAATCTGATCGGCCCGAAGACCTTGCCCGATTTGTGGCGCCGGCACATGCTGGATTCAGCACAGCTTTTTCCCCTGCTTCCCCCGCCCGCCACCGCTGGGGCTAATCGTCGTCTGATCGATTTCGGCAGTGGTGCCGGTTTTCCCGGCTTAGTCCTAGCGGCCATGGGCGCGGATGAAGGCCTTCACGCCGACCTGGTTGAGGTCGACCAACGCAAGGCTGTCTTCCTGCGGGAGGCGGCGCGCGCCATGGACCTCTCGCCCAATGTCACCGTCCACACCGAACGATTGGAAAAGATGAGCCCGTTGCGGGCCGATTGCGTGACGGCTCGGGCCCTCGCCTCCGTCAGTGATTTACTAGGTTACGTACAGCACGTGGTGGGTACAGGGACGCCGTGTCTCTTTTTAAAGGGAAAAAGGCTTGAAGATGAATTGACGGCTGCAAAATATGCGTGGTATATAGAATACCGAATCGCGCCTTCGATAACCGATCCTGCCGGCGCGATCTTGACCATCGAGGATTTTGCCGATGTTCGCTCAGATTCCAGCCTCCATGACCCGCCCTAAAGAAAATGGGGAGCCGCGAATTTTCGCGGTCGCCAATCAAAAGGGCGGCGTGGGCAAGACCACCACCACCATAAACTTGGCCACCGCCTTGGCTGCCTGCGAAAAGCGGGTGCTGATCATCGACATCGATGCGCAGGGCAATGCCTCCACCGGGCTGGGTATTGATCGGCGCGAACGCACGACGACCGCTTATGAGCTTTTCGTCGGCCAGGCGAAAGCGGGCGACGCGGTGGTGCCGACCTCGATCCCCAATCTGTCGTTGATCTCAAGCTCGGTCGATTTATCCGGCGCGGAGATTGAGCTGGTGGATATGGATCGGCGCGAATTCCGCCTGAAGGATGCGCTGGGGGGCCTACGTGATCGCTTCGACTATGTGCTGATCGATTGCCCGCCGGCCTTGGGACTCACCACCTTGAACGCGCTGGTGGCTGCGGACGCGGTCCTGGTTCCCTTGCAGTGTGAGTTTTATGCGCTGGAGGGCTTGAGCCACCTCGTCCACACGATTGAGCGGGTCAAGCGCGCCTTCAATCCGCGCCTAGAAATTCAAGGCGTTGTGCTGACGATGTACGACAAGCGCAACAATCTCTCCGATCAGGTGGCCGCTGATGTGCGTGCGCATTTCGGCGAGAAGGTTTATGACACCATGATCCCGCGTAATGTGCGGGTTTCTGAGGCGCCCAGCTTTGGGAAGCCGGTGCTGCTTTATGATATGCAGTGCCGCGGCTCCCAGGCTTATATCCATTTGGCGAGCGAGATGCTCAAACGCGAGCGGAGGGTTCCGGCGTGATGGCAGCGGAAAAAGCAAAAAAGCGCGGCCTCGGTCGCGGCCTCGATGCCCTATTCGGCGAAAATTCCGGCTATGAGGAAAGCCGCCAGGGCGGCGGCGCCCCGCTAGGTGCCGCCCCGCTAGGTGCCGCCCCGCTAGGTACCGCCCCTCTGGGTGATGACGCCGCCGCCGCGATCACCGGTGCGGATGGTACCGCCCGGACGCCGTCGGGCGACGCAGGCAGCGCGGATGGCATGCGCGCCTCCAAGATGGTGGCGATTGAGCTGGTGCGCCCCAATCCAGAGCAACCGCGCAAGCGCTTTGACGACGCGGCGATCGATGGGTTGGTGCAATCGATCAAAAGCCAGGGTGTGTTGCAGCCCTTGCTGGTGCGTCGTGATCCAACGAATCCCCAGGGCTACCAGATTGTCGCGGGCGAACGGCGCTGGCGTGCCTCCCAGCGGGCGCAGCTGCATGAGGTGCCTGTCATCATCAAGGATCTCAGCGATACCGATGCGCTTGAGATCGCGCTGATCGAAAACATCCATCGCGAAGATCTGACGGTTTTGGAAGAATCCGAAGGATATCAACGTCTTATGGATGAATTCGGTCATACCCAAGAAGCCCTCGCCCGCGCAGTGGGGAAAAGCCGCAGTCATATCGCCAATCTGCTCCGTATGCTTAGCCTACCGGAAGAGGTGAAGAGCATGTTGGATGACGGTCTGCTATCCGCCGGCCACGCCCGCGCCCTGATTGGGCACAGCGAAGCGGCAGCGATCGCGCACACGGTTGTTAAAAAGGGCCTGAATGTTCGCCAGACCGAAAAGCTGGCGCAGGATACCAAGCCGCAAACCGGCATGCGTCGTCTAAAAAAAGCGATCACGCAAAAGGATCCGGATACCCGTGCGTTGGAACAACGGCTGGGCGATAGTCTTGGCTTGAAGGTCGATATCGATCTGAAAGGCGATGAAGGGTCTGAAACCGGTCGATTGACCGTTCATTTCTCCAACTACGATCAGTTGGATGATGTCGCGGAAATGCTGTCAGCCGCCCGTAGCGCTGCAGCGTCCGATACGGAAATGTGACCTGCGACGCTTTGAATTTGCGCTATCGGCGTGCTTGTCCGCCCGCGCGACGTCCTGAATGCCGGGCCAAGGCGGCGACCTGATGCAGGGCGCGGCTGGCCACCAAATTATCGGGCGCGCCGGTGCGCTTGCAGGCGGCCTCTGCTTCCAGAAGAATACTAAAGGCATCGGCTAAGCTGCTGGTATTAAGGGCTGATAATTGCCGGGCGATGCGGTTTTGAAGCTTGAAGAAGATCGGTGGCCGCGCGCCCTTCACCACCGACATCGGGTCACGCCCCCCCTCCACATCGGCTAGCATATGGCGCAGGCGCATGATATGCGCCGCACTTTGGCGCAGCATCGGCACGGGGTGGATGCCAAGGGCAAAGCCCTGCTCGATCGCCCGGTCCAACGCCTGGCCATCGCCGTCGGCGGCGGCATA
>Ga0307967_1000632_pt1 | contig 24087 bp, 21 predicted proteins | sample OrgLakmetagen648_FD_201828 | JGI IMG/M metagenome (GOLD analysis project Ga0307967, IMG submission 201828) | Saline water microbial communities from Organic Lake, Antarctica - #648 | ecosystem: Environmental > Aquatic > Non-marine Saline and Alkaline > Saline | place: Antarctica: Organic Lake... | reverse complement strand
TACGATACGATGTATAATACGCCTACGCCGTATGACCCATCCCTGATTGTATTTAAAATAGGCCGCTCGTGATGCAACAGGAATTTTAGAGTCCCAGGCCAGCAGCTTCGAGGCATAAAATCACTGAGGAAGAGCAGCGAAGCCCTGCTAGAGCGCATTATAAACAGGGCTGTGAAATGTCGGTTTGACGGTACAGTCTGTCATCATACGGTCTGACGGTTGACATACCGTCATTTCGAAATTTGGGGACCATCATTACGGTGCATGACAGTACGGACGACAACATGATCCAAAAATCGCAAAGAAGGCCAAAAAACGGACCCCAAGTGGCAATTTTGGCTCTTTTCTCCTTGTCAAAATGTTTGGTGTGCGTTATTTGTACAATGAAACGATTGGTGATAATAATGAAAGGAAAAGGAAAGGGAAAAGATTGTGTCTTGACCAGGATTCGGACCCTGGTCTCATCTTCTCACAGCAAAAAAGCACTTGACGGTGGGTTTTCACAGGAATTACGGTGGACGGTCCCCTCGACCGTCTGGATGGTCGACACCGTCATTCCTGAAACACAGTCATTTTGACGCTCTGACGGTATGGAACGTCAGCCGTACCGGAATTACAGTGCAAAAATGCTATGCAGTGTCACTGCCTGATTATAAAGTGTTCGGAACACCTTTCAGTGATTATTCTTCATAATGAAAGGTCTCTGTTATGCACACACACTTGTACTTCTAGGTTTAACTTTTGATCAACCGGTTGTTAGGGTGGAATAAATTTTAGATTCCTGTCATACTTTTTAATACTTAACACTTTTTCAGACCCCTGTGCGTTAGTCAGTGATGTTATGTATATGTTGCATGTTCTTTTATATCTTATGTACTGTATATCACCACGTACCGCAAACATTTCTGACCCCTTGCGGTGTGTCGGGAGCATGTATATTCCAAGTTACAAGGGCCTCGCAAAGCTCGCGTTGGGGTCATTTTTTAATCCTGAGAATTTGGACAGGCCGGGAAAGCCCCCCAAGCCGCCCCTCAAGGCCCCCAAGGGGGACAAACAGCTTGGGAGGCTGGCCCTCTTTTGGGGGGGAAGGACACCAAGAGGAAGGGCGTCTTCAATCTCTTCACATGCGCATGCACGCACACGTACGCGCGCACACATGTACCCGCACACACACGTACGCGCACGCAGACACGTACGTACACGCATACGCATGCACACATATGCGCACACACACACGCACGCACAAGTACACAACGCATGCACGCATGTACGTACACAACCGTACACACACACACGCATGTACACAACGCACGCACACACGTTTGCGCACGCATGCACATGTACGCGCGCACACGCACGTGCATACGCATGTACATGCAGCTCAGAGGGCCAAAGGCCCTCGCATAGGCTGCATTGGGTAAATTATTAGATTGTGTGCCCCTCGCATAGCTCGCATTGGGGTTTTATTTAATGTGTTTTTAAAATGTCGCATTGGTCACAAGTCTCTACAGTAAGTATACAGGACTGTTTTGACGAGCAAAAACTCACCTGATCTGAGGGGAGAAAAGGCTATGCCTGGAAGGCTCTCATAAAGACGGTGGTTCAGTGACTCTTTCGTATGAGAAAGCAGCATTCTTACTTATCTTCTGTTGTCGATGAATGCCTTTCAGGCCTGAAGCTGTGGCTGGCTACGACCGTATTCCCTTGCTTTCTGCAACTGGCGTTTTCACTTTGGACACAGCCACGGAGGTGTTTTCTCTGCACTCAGCCAAGGTACCGTACCTTTTAAAATATAACCCTCTGGGAATTATATTCTTGGCCCTGTAGGGTGACTGCAATCTTTCCTGATACATTCACTTTCCAGGTGCAGAGATGCGTTAAACAACACAATGAGATGGAGGAAGCAAGGGGGTACATTATAAACCTGCCTAGATTAGAGCACTGGCTTATGCTACTGCAAACAAGGGATTATAGCCCTGTGGGCTTCATGTGGAACAGGCAAAATAAGCCTTTGCAGATGTGGTGAAGGTGCAGATTAGACTACTTTACAAATTACTAGTCGTGTACATGAAGCGTATCAGGCACAATATGAATATCCTTTCATCTTGTCTCTTTAATAGAAATGGGATAAGTGTGAAAACAAGTAAACATGACATGCCACAATCGCCCTTTCATTTGTGTTGCTGCATTCACCAAGCGTGTGAGTGCAGCAGCACTGCTCTTTAAAATCATTTTCAGCACACACTAAGCAGGGTACAAGGGCACGAGTTAGCCATTTTTACCATAAAGGACATTCTTGAGCTGAAAGACAATTCATTTTCATAAGTTATATCCCCTTGCGCTTTTATAGGCTGTGCCCCTTGGAGGTGGCCAGGTGCTGGGAAGCGGGACCATGATGGTGTCAGCTGCTGCTGAATCACATCCTGGGGCAAACAACATCCATGGAGAGGCGCGCGATGTGGACGCAGGCAGGCTTGCAATTTGCTATCTGTCTGCAGACGCAGCAGGTTAGTCTGTCTGGATGCACCGCTGTGCACGCGCTCACGCGCTCACAGGCTCACAGGCTCACACCAGGGTTGTTCAGTTTGGGGTTCGTTCTTATGTTCGGGTTTGAGAACTTTCACGCATTTTAAAGAACCCTAAATTTGCCGTTCGCAAGCTATTAAAAGTTCGTCAAATTTTAAGCCCTTGCCACGAATGTTTGGGTCCAAAATTAGCCCAAAATGCAGGAAAGAGCCTTAGATGGCCGTCAAATGTTCTGATTTTTTGTGCACTCATTAATTAAAATACATCACATAAATTCAAGACAATACAAGCATGTTTTGGACGTGTATGATTGGCGGAATCCTCCATTTTCGAAATTGCACATTGTACTGCTCGAACAGTTCAAGGGTTATAGAATTATCACAAACTTTATTGAACCCTTGCTTCCAAAAAATGAACTGAAAAACCCTGCTAACACACACGTACACACACATACACACACACACAAACACACACACGCACGCACACACACAAACACACGCATGCATTTGCTCGGGTACAAATTATACTCGGCATGCACAGGATGCCAAATGTTTGAGTGTAAAGAAACATAGTGTAGTGGATGGAGAAGCTTTACTTTTACTGCTGTGAATGTTTCATTTTCCCCAATTTCCCCAAAATCTTAGGTGCTAGATTGTTTGGTGGCCTTTATTTTCTCCTCTGTCCCTCTTCCGCCTGCAGAGTCACTGCCAGCAGGAGCTCTCACAGAGCTGACATGCTTGGGTCGGGCGCAGGCAAACATTTCACTCACGGGGTCACACCTAGAGCCTAAGGTGGGTAATGCATGTGGCCATTGGGCTCGATATGAAATGTGGATCGCAGTACCCCCATTGCCTGCAATTATGCACAAGTTCAATCGAACACTCCGGTATGTTTCTGAGGTGCTGTGTGCGTCACCTCAACTGCTGCTTACATTCTGTGACCTGGGTCCAGTTTCTTTGTGCCTTTGGCCCTTCAGGTGGCCATGCAGTTCGAGCTGCCCCAGGACTCAAGGCTGCTGTCATCTGGCCGTGCCTTGCTGCGCCAAAACGGCATTCATTTGGAGCTGAACGGCCCTGGCCTGCACTTGGACACGTTGCTGCACACCAGTGTGCCTGGCTTGGAGCAGTTGCGCCGTGCCAATACGCAGGTGTGGGGAGGACGAACTGTAGTAACATTGCTTGTTCATTGTCGAGGCTTGCACAGCACAAGCTCTGCTTGAAACAAAATTCATGTCATGATGGAGCACAGCGACTTAAACTTTACGCAAGGCAACCAATCTACTTGGGACTTCTAAGCAGAGTTTGGAGTCCCGCTTGGGCTTAATGTACTTAAATCTGCTTAATTCTGCTTAAATTAAATATTCATCAAATAGCTATTACTTAATAAACAAAAGGGTTTGACGCTGTGTGGCTCTAGTCCGTTGCTTCCGCTCAATATCAGGATTTGTTATGAACTCGCATTGCTTGAATTGCGTCAACATATTGCACATAACCAGCAGTTTAGAGGTTTTTACCAGGGTTTAGTGTACCAGTAGTGTACCAGGGTTTAGTGTACCAGGGTTTTAGTGTACCAGGGTTTAGTGTACCAGGGTTTAGAGGTTTTACCAGGATTTTTACTGCTAAAAGAGCAAGGAAGGAAGCCTTGTGAATGTCTAACCTCTGCTTTATCACTGGCACGCTTAAGCAATTGATTTTTACATTTTTATTACATTTCTTACTTTGCTGTTGCACTGCAACTCAGGCTGAGGCCAAGTTAGCTGCACGGCCACGTTTTGAGGGCCTTGATCTTGAAGCCTGGGCTGCTAATATGGACGTCCTGCCCCTCATGACCTCCTCCCCTCCTACCCCTTCCCCGACCACTATAGCACCTATACAGCGAACGCCGCGGCGAACCTCTGATGCTCGTCAAAATATTGCCTCAGCTTCAGGGCAGCAATCCGCTTCCTTGCTGCATGCTTCTGCATCAGATGGAGGACATACTTCTGTTACTAGCCAGCCTGCCCCTGAACCCAAAAATCTGAGTGGGGGTAGAGGTGCCAGCGATGCTGAGGCGGATGCAGCTGAGGCATCACCAGCAGCAGCAAGCAGGGCGCAGCCAAAACTGCTACTGGACCCTGTTTCCAGTGGGCAGCCGCTGCGTGCACGTGTCAGTGGGTCTGTCAAGTTGGCACTGCGCAGCACAGGAGACAGAGCATCAACACGTAAGAAGCTGCAGATGAAAGGTGTTGCGCATCTTTCTAGTATATCATGATATCCTGAGCTGACAGAGGCTTGGTAATGGTGTAATCTTCGTCACTTCCTCAGTTTGTCCTCCACAGGTAGCGCAACTCACTGCTGATGCATTCTAATCACTTGGAATGATCAGCTTGCCCCTCGTTTTCTTTATCAGTGAGGTGCCCCATGCTACTTTGGTGTTTATGATTTTGTAGGTGCCAGCACATCAGTGGAGCAGCCGCGCAAGGGTAGAGGTGTTCCGGCACCAATTCCTTTGAACCAGCAGCATGCCCTTACGTTTGAGGGTGAGTGCTAAAGGAAGGCATGCAGAGAAATTAGCTGTGGCACGCTCGCTCAAAGTTTGGTGCAGCTGCACCTGCATAGGTATGATCCTGTGTCAGTGCATCTACAGCTGCTGAGTAATTACAGAATAGTGGGCACGCTGAAATACATTGACCATATGATTCATACAACAGTGGATATTATTGACTTTGTCTATCGTATCTGCCTACCTCAGGTCCCATAGTCGTGTCGGGTGTGCGTGTCAATAGCCTTGGCCTGGTACGCCAGCTATCTGGCCAGCTGGGCATCACCGGTGCGTGCACTTTTCAGAGTGAGGTCAAAGTTATTTTTATGGTGGTTGTGGGCTTCTGCTGAAAGAGGAGCTGTTAGGGTTACATATCATATGCATGAGACTTGTCCTCGACATGGGAGCTTTGGCTTGACTCTTGCAAGAGAGCATAGAATTTACCTTTCATGCGTTGCATCTAGATAGCTTCATCACACGGTCCAAGATACCTGGAAAACGTTGTAACACCACGTCTAACTTCATGGCTGCACGCACGCATACAGGCACTGGCAAGGTGGCAGTTCGTGCAAACGGTGGGACACACTCCCCAACCTCATCTGCCCTTGCTGCATCCTCCTTGCCCGCGCTCTCCTCTCAGCACCTCTCCTCCCCCCAAGGCATGCTCAGCAACTCCAGCAGCACCACAACTCCGCCCAGCGCCCAGCCTGGGACGACAGGGGCTCAGGGTGGCACGGCTTCTGGACATTTGCCACAGAATCAGCAGGCTCAGTTTGGGGGCATGCATGCTGGGATGGATGGGAAATTCATGACCAGCAGTGCTGAAGTAGGTGCACTGAGTCTCTAGATGCTGCAATGTCAATGTCGCCTGTACACCTTACCGACAGTTGCAGTATAACGTGCACGCATGTGAGTGTGCGCGTGCATTAGTGTGTATGTGTGTATATACGTAAGCGTATGCATGCATGTGTGTGTATGTGCATGCATGTTTGTATGTGTGTACGTGTATGCATATATTTGTAAGTGTGTGCGCATGTACGGGGGTTGACAGTGGGTGTTTCCTAAAAAAACATTCGCGTGTAGATCTCAGGTGATCTAGCGCCAAGGCTCAACATGGAGGCTGCACTCTCTAATTAACAATTGTAGCAAATATATGTTGCCTGCTGCAGCTGCTGGAAATGGAAGCTGCTGTGCCTGGTCTGTGTGAAAGCCTGAACCTGGATCCTATGAGACTGCAAGCTGTTCAAACGCTCTTAGAGCCTCGTGAATTGGAAGACGCACGAGACAGCAGGCTGCTCCTGAGGGGCTGCAACGGTCTGATGCTGGCAGCTGATGTGTGCGATTCTGGGACGGAGTACAGGATGCAAGTGCGTGCTGCTGCTGGGTTGGTGCCTAGAAATCCTTTTTTCCAAAGATCGATTTGGGAAAGGAATTGACATGCTACTAGTCATCATGCGCCAGTGTACACAGCTGCTTATGATGTCCGTTATAAGGCAGCTGCAGCTGCAGATTTTTTGTTTACACCCTTGTCAAACTGGCTGTATGCCTCATGCACTTAGGTTGCCAACCTGCTTTTGGATGGTTTAGAGGCAGGATCGCTGCGAGGTGCCTTGACAGCTGCATCCATGGAGGCCAGCATGGAAGCACGCCAAGGTGGGTCAGGAGGACATACGTCAGTAGGACGCACGACACAGTAGGACATACGACACGGTAGGACATACGTCACAGTAGGACGGCTGAGTAATTAAGTTGGAACAAGCCGCCTTCTAGCAATTATAGGAACGAGCTCTGAAGTAGTACAAATCAAGAGCTCGCCCAGCTGAGAATCAGATTTGCTGTCTTGCTAGACTTATGAATTTTGCTAAATAATTTGAGCACGCATACTTTTTGCCTTCCTATTGGCAAGGCAAACTTGCGATGGCATTTTCTCTAACATTGTTAGGGTGCGAGGCATAATATGATTTTTCCCCCATGTCATATGATGCATCATATTTTATTATATTATACACAGAAAATATCCCAGACTGTGCATTCTGCGGTATTTGGACCCAAGGAGTTGATTGGTGAGAACCCTGCATGGATTGGTGAGAAGAACGTTGTCAAATGAGGAAGGGAAAGCCAGCAGTTGACACAAAGAATGGCTCCGTTGTTTGGTCCGTTGTTTGAGTTGCTGGTTGTCTTTTGTCTAAGGCTGCTAAACAAACTAAAAAACAGGACGGCTGATGTGACTGCTGCTCCTGGTGCTGCTGCTGCTGCTGCTCAAATTTGACCCAAGGCCGCTATTGTACCCCAGCTGACCCCTGCTGGCCCTTCGGGGACTGTCCAGTGAACAGACAAGTGCAATGACAAGTGCATGAGCTCCTTGAGGTAGTCCTGCTGCTACTTGGATGTTGGAATGTAAGGCAACAGCGTGCCTTGCGCTTTTGGGGGGGCCCACCTGCTCCCTCATCAGAGTCCTCCTCCTCCATCAGCTCCTCTTCAGACTGAGCAGGGCCCGTGCACCGTCCATCATGCTGCTTGACTGATTGGGATGAGTTGCAAGGGCTAATGAGGTGATTGCAATGCTGGCACAACCACGCTGGCATAAGGTTGATGTTCCTGGTCGGTGATGACTGCATCATAGCCCGGTCTTTCTACTTTGGTCTTCAGCTGCAACTTGAGCTCCAGCGGTTGTAGCGGGTCCCCAGATGCTTCTATTGATACCAAGCTTGTCGAGTTGTACGGTACGATACGATTATGGTCTGTACGGTACGCACCGTACTTGTTAAATTACGGCATACTACCGTAATTGTCACACCGTACTTTACCGTAATTACGGTAAAATACGGTACGGTGTACGGTACGGTGCCAAGCTGGCACTGCCAGTGCAAAATTGGCCTCAGAAAGGCCTCTCCACCCCAAAACCTCCCATTTTCGCTCCCCGGTGTGCTCCTCCCATGTGCTGACGGCACACACTCTTCCATGAACGACCCTGAGGCTGGGTTGGGGCTGCATCAGCTCGGTTGCTGGCACTGCCAGTGCAAAGTTGGCCTCAGAAAGGCCTCTCCAACCCAAACACCTCCCATTTCCACCTCCAGCATGCTCCTCTTACGTGCTGACGCCACACAATGCTTCCCAGAACGACCCTGAGGCTGGGTTGGGGCTGCATCAGCTCGGGGGAAGGGTCCAGCGATGGCTTGCATGGACACTCAAAAGTCGGACGCAGTACTTGATTTCTGACTGATAATTTGTGTTCATAACTAATTGTTGCATAAAGACAAGAAATGTTTTGGGCCGAATTTGGAGCCAAACGGCCAAATTACGGTCAAAATCGTGCTGTACGATGGCACCGCACTGTACGGTCGGACACCGTCTTTTCAAATAGATTGTACTTGCACCGTATCGTACGGCGTATTACGGTACGGTACCGTAATTACGGTCAAGAAAGCTGAAGCACGGCGTATCTCGACAAGCCTGATTGATACGTCCCATCTGGGCCCCATTCTATCCTAATTAGTCCCGTTATTTGTTAAACAGGCGTCTGCAGAGCGCAGAGCTGTCCGAAAAATATAATAATACGCGGAAAATATGATTTGTTGCGGAACCTGCTTAATATGATAATATCATATTATATAATATAATATGGGGGCGCCTTGCACCCTAAACACTGTGCTTCCTTTCACGCTCCTGGACAGGGCGAGCATCCTTTGAGCTGAACAGCCTGCGCTATGCTGGCCTGACAGCTGGAGGGTTTAGCAGCAGTCTTCGGTGGGAGGGAGATGTGGTGAAGCTGGAGGAGACAGTGATCACACAAGCCAACTCTAGGTGAGAGGCATCAACACAAGCATCAACACAAGCATCAACACAGGCATCAGGAATCAACACAAGCCAACTCTAGGTGAAAAGCGTCACCTGTCAGCCTCCCGAGCGTAAAGACTTTTAGGGCCGGCATTCCTTTGTGTGTGTGGACAAGGATTGGCCATCGATTGGACTTATATTTGTGCTGCAGACTGGTTCGCCCCGACAGACGCTCAATTTGCACGCTACACATCCTTACGCTTTGCTCCAGGTATGAGCTGTCCGGCGAGGTGTTTCTGCCCGAGTCTGGTGTTTTGCCTTTGCCCTATGGATCTCAGCAGCAATCCCAACCAGCAACAGAGTCTTCAGTTTCTGGGCAAGGCGAGGCCATTGACAGCAGCAGACGGCGTAATGCACCCAGCAATGCCATTGCAGGTGTGTGCAAGCTCCCAAGGCATGATGACTAATTACTCTGGTTTTGACAAGTGAGCAGCAGGACAGGGAGAAGAGGATCAAAGCAATGGCGCTGTTAAATTTAAAGCAGTGTGTGATTCCTGAAGAGTAGTGAAGAGCTTTGCCTACTGTGGCAGAAATAAATGTAGGCAATGTAGTTTGCGAGTATACGAGAAAGTTTGTAATTAATAGGCAGCTTTGTAATCGGCTCTTCACAGATCACATACCAAAGATTTGCTTCTTCAGTCAAGCTGCCAAGCTTCAAATTTAATGTGGTACGATGCCGCCTCCCCTCCTATCGATGAGCAGGACCCATGCACGTTGCACACCCCACCTTCATACCTGAAGTCTCCATGCCTCTCTCCATGAACAGGATCTGCTGCTGCCAGGCACCCCCCTCCACCCGTTCCCCAGGATTCTTCGTCTGAAGGCTTGAGTGATGAAGGCCCGCTGGAAGCCTCTAAAGACAAAAGCGCCAATGACGATGGGAATGACACTCCAGAATCTAGCAGCGGTAGAGATGGCAATAGCGAAAACAGCAGTGGGGGTGGAGCAGAAAGCCAAGGTAGCGCAGGGCGTTGGCGCTTGGCAGTAAACGTGCCGTATGCATCGGTGTCTGATCTGCTTCCAGCCACGCAGGTGCGCCTCATCGATTTAATACTTTGACTGTGACATCTGCGTTGCCAGGTTGCTTTTTTTATTAAAGCTTAGAGCAGCCTTTGCAGCATAGCGGGACTATGCAATGGAATGTTTTTCTTGCTGGTAACACGCCGTACTGCTCCTTTAGTATTGCGAGCCCAAATTACTGCAAGGTGCCCAAACATCTTTAGTATTTATTTATTTCGGTAGGCTCCTGCCATAATCGACACTTTAAAGTCAAGGGTTTGCAAGGTCAGCATTTCCTTAATGTGTGTCATTTAAATTACAAGGCACCCATTTATTTAACTATTTACTTGCAGTAACCCTAGGAGCAGGGCGGTAATGACAATTACTACTAACACTTCTCGCTGCATGTACTCCCACAACACTTCCTTCTGTAGCTCATGAGTGCGCTGAACAGCCACCAGCCTGGGGTGGACTACGGAACTGCCAAGCAGCAGTTCCTGGAGGCCCTTACTTCTTCCCTGCCAGCTGGCCTGGAGGGTATGCTGGAAAGCTCAGCGGCAGTGGGTAAATTTGCTGAGGAGCTGAGGCTGCAGGTGGGCGTAAGATCGCTGCCATTTTGACATGCACTCTGTGATGGGTACATAAGAGTGCAATATTCCTAGAATGGATGTAGTATTGCAGAAAAGTCTTTGGTGCTTTGAACTCAGAGAACTCACAAATTAGCTCTCAAACAAACCTCCTTGTGTTTTTTAAGCAGACCCAGTAAAAAGACAATCAGTGGTGTAGCACTATTTTAACTTCTTCCTTTTCTTTGCACCACCATCCATGGGTTCGTTTTTCACGTGTTTCCTGCTTTTGCATGCAGGTTGACAGCGTTGTGACTGCTGAGGCACTGGATGAAGCTTATAAGGCACAGCATCAGCCTGTAGAGGAAGCCAAGCAAAAGGACCCAAAGCAGCAGAAGCACAGGCAAAATAAGCAGTGGCAGCAGGAGCAGCAGCAGCAGAAGAAGCAGGGTGTAATAGCTGGGGCAAAGGGGAAGCATGGTGCTTTGCCCGGCCTGCAGGTTTGTGTGTTTGAATATGTGCATGATGTGCGCCTTGTCCACGTTTCAATGACATTGGTTTGACAGCAAAACAGGGTTATGACGAGCTGCTTGCTATCCAGCAGTCCTTTTGCCATGCCACCTTCTGCAGACTCACCAAAAGTCTGTAAAGTCACTCCTCATTGTACCAATGCTTTCGGTTTATGAAACGCTTGCAACCTTTTTTGCACAAATTGCAGGAGCTGTCTGGGAAGTGGGCTGGACGCATTGAGGTGTTTGGTATCCCTGCTGGCGCAACCAACATTGACTTTGCGTTACGAGGCGAGGACTGGAGGTAATGTGAAGGTTTCTGGTAGCGTATTCAGTGCATAGCCTAGCGTACTCCACTTATCTGACAGTAGCTCCTTAAGCGGCATGTTTGCTTGATGCTAGTTCTAAAGAAGGCAAGGGTTGCCTCCCACCCCGAGGCCTCATCTAATAAATCTTGTTTCCTACTCATCTCAAGCTCTCATCACTCTGATCATCCTGCTCTTTCTTTTTCTCTCGTTGTGAACAGGTGGGGTGCGAACTCGTACCGCCTGGACCATCTTGTGGCTGCAGGCAATGCAGACAGCAGCGAGGGCCTAGTGTTTGAGGAATTGTCCCTGACTTCTGGCCCTGCCACATGCATTCTGCGTGGCTCACTGCTGGGAGCACGCCAAGAGGCTTCCCTGCACGTGGCAGACTTCCCACTGGATCTGCTTGCACCTTTGCAGCAGGCCCTGCCACCTGCTCTGCAGGTATGCAGCCTTTAGCAAGTAGGGTTGCCTTTCTAGAACCCTCTTGGCATAAAGCCCTCTTACTACATCTTTCCTCTTTTACCCTCTGTCTAAATGTCCCTCTCTCTCTACTCCTCTCTTATTTCTCTCTCTCTCTCTCTCTCTCTCTCTCTCTCTCTACCTACCTACCTACCTACCTACCTACCTACCTACCTACCTACCTACCTACCTACCTACCTACCTACCTACGCGCACACACCCTGTACAGGGCTGGCAATATCAGTGCCCACCAGCTGTTGCTCGTTTGCTCACTGCTGCTTTTGCTAGGTGAGTCAGCATGTCCAGCTGCTGCCTGCTTTGAAGTCGACGCGTGGTAGACTCGGCATACGACCACATTGTTAACATGAGCTCTCATCGTTCTTTCTTTCTGGAGTTGCAAAGCAAACGGGGTGCGGTTTGGGCGTGTACTTCCAGAACTGTGGTCCCAGTTTGCAAGAGTATACTGCAACCATTTCCAGCACTGCAGCTGTTACCTTGGTTAGGCGCAATGCAAATATATGTGCTGCGCTTCAACCTTGTCCAAATCTGGACATGCAAAGTGCAAAGCTTATTACTCACATGAGCACACACACATACACACACACACGCACACACGCACACACACACACATACACACACATACGCACAGTGTCCTGAGGCCTTGCGGTGTTGCTCGTTTCAGGGCAAGGGCCATTGCTTACAGCATCAATAAAGCAAACATCAGCAAACTCTGAAGCTCCCAGATTATTTGCCAGTGGCATCCAGTGGCGCAAACGTATGCCACGCAAGCCTTCACCCTGTTTCAAACACCGCGACTGCAGGGTATGCCACCTGTGCCCTACTGGGCAACCATCTGCTAGGGGGCTCGCTGGTGAGTATTATACACAGCAAACTTTATAACCTCTTATCCGCATTCGCTACTCTGATTATTCTGATAATAGTACATCACAGGAAACCTTGCCAGACTTGTTATGTCACAGACAGGCAACGCAAACACACACGACCACATGCTCTCGCACACACACACACACACACATATATAACCCGTGCACACACACATACACGCATACACACATAGGCAATGCATACGTAGACACACTCATCCATACGCGTGCATACACTCTCAGGCCCGTGGACTTCGTCAGGGCGTGCTGCTGGTTGGGGGTGTGTACCTGCTCTCACCCTTAATCAAAACGCTCGCCGCTACGGTCAGCGCAGACAGCATTGTGGCCTTCACGAGCGTCCTGCTGTTGGCCCATCTCTTCCTTCACGACTACAAGTGAGCATTGCTGTTCTTTGCCACCAACTTTGCATTGTGTGTGTGTGTGTGTGTGTGAGCGTGTATGTGTGTTTGCGCGAATATGTGTGTGATATGATAATCGATGCATATCTGGTCAAACACAAAGGTAAGGTGTGGCATGGCAACAAAATTCAGCAAAGGCCCCCGCAAACAAATCCGTCTTTGATCTCTGTCTCATTTGCATGTAGTGCTCGAGACCCTTTCTTCCCCTGCTTCTTTATATTGCGTTCCTGCTCTCTCTCTCTCTCTCTCTCTCTCTCTCTCTCTCTCTCTCTCTCTCTCTCTCTCTCTCTCTCACACACACACACACACTCACTCACACACTCTTACTCTTTCTCTCTCAGCACGGCTTGCTGTTTTACTGACTTCCTTTGTTTAAATTTCTCTGCACAGCTTAACACGCAAGCCCCCAGATTTGGTGGGGAAGACTCACGGCACTTCGGGCCAAAGTGTCTCATTTTCCTTAATTGATGCAGGGAGTGTTTTGCTGCCTGCGTAGTTTTATCTTTTCTTTTCCTTCCTGACTGCCTCCCTCTTTCCTTATGATGTTTTTATGTGCAGCTTTGTAAATAGCGTGACGGACTGCTTGACTGGAACCCTCTCCCTTGGAGCTGCCATGCTAGCAGCTGTGCTCATCTCCAGCCTCATGGCCTCTGAGCTACATGTGGTACGCCTTGCTGTGTGTCTGTGTGTGTGTGTGTGTTGTGTGCGTGCGTGTACATGTGAATGTATGCAAGCTTGTTTTTAGCTGTTGCCTGGGCTGGCGCCCTTTTTAAAGACTCACTGTTCTTTTTTCTTGAACTGTTTATTCTACACCTACTTACGTGCTGTGTCATCTCATCATTGAGTCTTCTGTAGGTCTATGACAGCACAGTTGTTGTGAAGCGTGACAGTACTGTATGTTATTAAAGACACGTACACACACAATACACGTGTACGCGCAACACACAAGCCCGTACAAATTAGCACAGACACAAATACATGCAAATGTCTGTGCAGTTTGCTCAAGTGCTGCTGTCCTTGGAGCTCTACCTTCTGTCCCCATATGTGCGCCGCTACATTCATGCAGGTGTGTGTGTATATGTGTGTATGTGTGTGCGATGTGTGACAATGGTCAGTTGAATCATTTTGTTCAGTGCATGGTAAAGAGCAGTGGCGTGGGATGGATTTGACATGCCCCAAAATTCAGAGGCGTATCTGTGCTTCTTAAATCGTGGGAAGCATGCTTTAATGCAAGTGTGAGTTGGGGATAGGCTGGTATGGATAACAGGATCTGTAGTTCCTCAGCTGATTCATGCATCGCATAAAAGGGTAGGGCCTTAGCGTGTAATTTATATCAACAATACCTATCTTCTAATTACTTAAAAGCCCCAGGCACGAGTTTTTGCCGGCACAAATATTTTGGAACAGGTTGCCTGGCAAACTTCCTGCGTTATGTAGCCTTCAATGCATTTGCCACAGTTAATTATGTAGGGAGCGGTTCTCCCTTTCTGTGTGAGTTTTCTCTTGTCAGACTGAAGTGCATTCAAACAACACAAGATCTTCTCCATTATCGACAGTGCTCCTGATAGTGTCACTGTCACACAGTATGGCCACTGGCCACATTCCAAATCTCACTTCAATGACCAGCTGGACCATCCTCTAATAAAGTCACTGTAATACATTTCTTTCCCCTAAACTCCTACTCCAGCCTCCACCATGGAACCTTAGTACATCACACATACACAGAACCCTCCCCCCCCTTAGCCAATTACAGCATTTACCACCTGGCATTGGACAAGTCACTGCCATGCACCTTTGTCCTTTACATGACAACCCTAGCTGTTCAGAGTGTTCTATAGGCTGCCACCGGAGTATCCTCACGACCCCTCCCCACCCCTTTGCCAACTCCAGTCTCCATCACCGCGCACCTGGTCGTTACCTTCTTGCTAGCTGCTGTGGCCTTGGCCCTTCTCATGCCCCTATCCACGGGCTTAGCAGGTGAGCGCGCTTCCTCAAAATTTGCTACCATGCATCGCACACACATAGCAGATGGGGTGACACGTTTTGAGACCTGATGCTGCATCAATGCATTTGTCCATCAACGCAGTAGCCTTTCTCCTGCGCTGGTATTGAACAAAGATGCACTGCTGCTCCTGACGCTGTTCTGCAAATTGCATCTCCAAGCTCCTTCCCAGAAGCGTGCCATGCAACCTCGCAGCCAGCCTGTTCAGGGACCTCAACGAATTGACCTGGCCCTCTTTATCTCCCTTAATTCTACTAGGTCTGGCTCTTATTGAGCCCGATGCTCCTTATTCAACCTCTGTTCTGCGCTCACTTAAAGCCTCTCAATCAAAGTCCCATCCTTATTATTCCCCTGCCCCTTGCTTGTTTCGGTAGGCACGACTTCCAAAACGGCTGGGCTGTTCCTACTGCATTGTACCGCTGAACTTCCCCCACCTTTTCAGCTCCTTCAGGCTCTCTGCCTCAATGAAGCAGCCCTGGTCACACTTCATTTCATTAAGCCCCCCCCTGCTTTTCTAAGCCTGCAGCCTTGTGCCACCTGGGTGGAAGGCTTTCTTCAGTTAAAACAGTCTGTTCTAAAAGTCAGTAGGACACTACACTTTGTGGCACAGATCCGTGCATTGCTGGAGCAACTGAGGTCCCTACAGCTTCAAACAGACTGCCTTTACTTTGTCTCAAAATCCTGTGAAAATGGTGTAACACATGGTACAGATGCAAATAGAGGGTTTCCTTTCATCTTCACTTTTGTGCGTGCAGCATCCCTGCTGGCTTCTGTGCTCGCTGTGTCGTTCCTCTTCCCATGGCAGCTAGTGAGCATTACAAAATACAAAGCAAAGATCAACGGCCCCTGGGATGAGGCAGTGCCAATCATACCTAAGGAGCTGCGTCTGCCTCTGTTGCCTAATGCCCATGTTTACCAGCACAGGCCGACAAGAAGCTTTGAAGGCGAGTGTGAAGCAGATTGAGGTGGTGTTTGCAATTTTTGAAAGAGAGAGAGAGAGAGAGAGTGATAGATAGATTTGGTTTTGTACGACTGGACACGTCTTCTTTTTAGTTCTATTTCGCTTGCATCGTGAGATGCATAGGGCTCTGTCATTATTGCCAAGGAAAACACAACAACTCAGAGACACCAGAGAGACAGGAGAAAACTAAGGACTAAAATATAGAAAAGAGGTGAGAGAGGGGGGGAAGTATTCTAAAGAGAGAGTTGTGTTCTCCAAGGAATAAAAAGAATGGAGAAGGGAAGCAGAAACCGGAGAAAACCAGAAAGTGAGGACAACTCACTTCATGCTACACTACAAGAACCTGAGTTCAGGTGTTTCACACTGAACTCATTTATGAGTTCCTGAGCCACATTGATTTTAGTTCCTTTCCAGTGGTAGAGAGTTGCATGGTAACTAGCTACATAGACGTTGGACCCACAATTACCTTGATTCATTTAAGAATTTGTTTCTACTGTAATTTTTTGGGCGTGTTTACATAGGTCAAGGGGAGATAGCACACTCCCTACTACGAGCTTGTACTGTGTTTTTTCATTCAGCTGGTAAACAACAAATAGCTTTCCCGTTTTTGTTGCCTAATTGTTTTTACTGTGGCTTAATTGCCCCCTCTATTTTATTGCCGCTTGTGCAAGCATTGGCTTAGAGGTTTATAACACTTCTTTTTTACCCGGGACTTATGGCTGCAAATCTAGCAACCCACACCAATGAACGTGGTCAGGCTAGACGTTTTTTAGGTTGATGACTAAAAAAGTTGCAACCTGCTATTGATTAATGATATCAGGAGCTACTGCTATCAATAACAGATATTTATGACTAAACTCTTCACAATAAAAAAAGTCTCGTTTTGGGGCCCGCTTTGGGAGCGGCTGCGCACTTTGCATGCACAACACCAATAATTGAGACAAGAAATGTGTACACTTGGGACAAAAACGACAAGGCTACTCCCACCCGTCTGGATCCTCAAAGTCAATGTTGTTGGCAATCTCATCAATACGTGAAACCACTCTGTCTTGTACTTCATCCCCATGTCCGGTCGCCACTCTTAGCACATCAGACCTGAAAGGCAGTTAGCAGGAAAGGCAGGTGTTCAAGCCAATACATTAAATTAATTAATAAGAGTGTGACATTGCCTGCGTAGCTTTTCAGTGCAGGAACGCAAAGTAAGCAGTTGACATCATACGCCTGCAAGCCTTCCTCTCCTTACAGGGTAACGTCATCTAAATCACAGCTCAATAAACTCACTCATTGCCACGCATCACTCACAGCATCTCTTCATTCCCCAAGATGTCCACATGCTGCCCTGAGGCAGGCCCACCCCGAGATAAAGGGTTCAGCAGACCCAGCTCCACGTGCTTGTACTCCTGCAAACATACACGATTTAATCGCAGTGCCACTTTCTGTCAAGGACCAGAATAAATTACATTCTGCAGCATACTTGGCCTGACTTGTCCCCTGCTTAAGTAACCAGCCCCGCAACCGTAATGCGCTCATCAACACGTAGGAACAGTTCCACCCTAGCAAGAATGCATTGCAGCGGCTGCGAGATATTTGCTTTTGTTGCTGTATCTCCAACTAGTCCAACAATTCAGTGCTAGCGCTCAGTTTGATTTTTGCTTGAATGCCTGAGGGAGGGATTATGGCAACACATACTGAAAATGTGGACTACACCCCGTAAACGCCCAAAAGAAAGCTAGGTTCTAGGATTACAGCATGCACGCACCCTGGAAATAATCTGCATGCCAGCAGGATTCAGGCGTTTGCTGCGCCAGCCTCGATGACACACTGCGTGGTGCATCCATGCATGTGTGCATTAATGAAATAGTGCTGCAGTATCTTTAAAGCGCGTGCAGCATGATAGCAGACCAGTTACGCACACAGCACACAACAACAACGTGACCACAATAGATAAAAAAATCCACAATGTAAAAACGTGAGAGTTGGCACAATTATGCAGAGAGTCAAAGCATGTTTACGACACCATCAAATTTGGAAAGGAGCCTGGAAGGAGGACTGCACCACCCAAATGCAAGCTTGTGCAGCCAAGGCATGGAGTGGGCATGCAGCTTGCTTGCGTGAATCTGGGATTTTGATTCGAAGCAATATCAGTGCTGGAAACCCGAGTACCGAGGAAAAGTTCTGTACTATGGTTGTATAGGTGCAAAAGGAACAAAGAAAAACACACACACACACCATGAAACACCCATATGGTGCCATGAAAGACTTACTGAGGCCAAGGCTGATCAATGGCACTGTGATATCGCCGTCATCCTGCATTTGGATGCCGCTATCCTGCAAGGGGGAAAAACATGTGCGAAATGTCTAGAGCACTCACAGGAAGGCAGCAACACCTGAAGCACACAACACAGGCTGCACTTCCGGCTGATACAAAGAGAAAGAACTGCACAGACAGTGAGGACCACTCCCCACATCAATTAAGGAATAAAGTAAACAAGACGAGCAATCTGGCTGCTTAGCGGCCAGACTGCTGTGACCATTGCAGTGTATAAATGATATTTGGTTGCGCTGTGGTACACAGTTTTAATTATTATGGGCAGCCACCCATTCACAATATCAAACAACTGAATATATGCTGCTGAGCAACCTACATTAACTATTTTCCGCAGTTCCTGACATGCAAAAGCAACGGGGCAGTGGACCATCTGACCCCAATAAACAACAATGGCGACCTTATGCTTACCAGGCCCTTTTCTGGGTCGTGCACTTCAGTGTTGATGCGGAACTGGTCTGTACTGCCTTGAGGGAACTGGTAGCTGGCATCGCTCTCACAGCTTTGCTCGCTGCCGCTTTGAGAGTGGCTGCAGGAAGGGCATCAGGCAAAGAGAGATATTTGTTGAAAACGTTCAGATGTTAAGCTTGCTCTCACAGCTTTGATTGTTTGCTCTAAGAGTGGCCGCAGGATGGACAACAGGCAAGGAAACTTAATTCGGAACGGACAGCTCGCGTCTTCTAGGAGGAAGGAGGAAGAGCTGAGCTACAGACACCAACGTGTCAATGAGACATTACTTTGTCAATTTTACTACACGATTTGTCAGTTTTACTACTTGATGCTGTGAAACCATAATACCAGAAATTTGTGCAGATCAGAATCTGCTTCTACATGATGAAGCTCACAATGCGGTGTACGTTTTTGTGCTCCAGTATGTGTTTGAGGTAGTACCTTGGTGCTGAGATCTGTAATGCCTGCTCATGCTACTGCAGTGCCTCTTTTCGTCTCCTTATACAACTTCTTGACTGCACCCCCATTGTGTGCTCTTCCTGTCATCTATAACTAGACATACCTGTTCCTAATGACCCCTACACATGTGCGTGTGTGACTATGTGCGTTTCTTCATGCGCCTGAATGCACATGGCAGGTTTTATTACCACGCATACAAACGAAACAGCCTTCCCTGTTATTTCCTTCTTCACCCACCCCACCTTACAACCCACACCCGCTGCTGCAATCCTGTTGCGCTTGCACGTGACTTGCTGATGAAACAAATCTCAAAAAACAGATGATACCTTTTCACCACGGCTTCCACTAGCTGCTGCAATTCCTGCTCACTGGCAGCAGGTGAGCTTGTGTGTGTGAAACCGTGTGTACACTCACTATGGTTTGTGCTCCCTACTACACCCAGAAAGGTGCATGCATGCACTCTCGCTATGGCATGTGCTCCCTACTACACTCAGAAAGGTGCATGCATGCACTCTCACTATGGTTTGTGCTCCCTACTACACTCAGAAAGGTGCATGCACTCTCACTATGGTTTGTGCTCCCTACTACACCCAAAAAGGTGCATGCACTCTCACTATGGTGTGTGCTCCCTACTACACCCAGAAAGGTGCATGCACTCTCACTATGGTTTGTGCTCCTTACTACACCCAGAAAGGTGCATGCACTCTCACTATGGTATGTGCTCCCTACTACACCCAGAAAGGTGTATGCACTATGTACCTGCTGCTGCAAGAGCTGTCGCCAGAGAAGTTGCTGTTCATTGTTTTGCCTGGCGTCCACCCGTCCGGGTGGGTGTAGTGGTAGGAGCGCTCGGTAGGGATTCCATTTCCTGACGAAGGGTGTTAGCCGCATAGGTTTAACCAAAGGCACGGTTGAGAATGTTTATAGGTTTGCAATTAAAAGGTTGAGAAAATGTCAGAAGGTAGGGTTAAGAATGTGTGTTAGGAAGGCCATCGTCACAAAGGGCCAGGGCAGTTAGATTCTGCAGATCAGCTTGCATTGAGGTTGGAGCACTGGAATGCAAGCAGCAGGTCTTCCAATCTCAAGATCTTCTGGTTGCATTGTGCCTTTAAATTGTGTATGAGGTTCATTAGGGCAATTCAGCACCACCCCTTGTTAATTACGTTCTCCTCAATGCTTTCCTTGTTTTCTATTCTCTGCTCATTAACAATGGAGAAGACAGGATAATGCAGCAGGCATGGAATCTACTTTACGCGCTTTAGGTCTTGGTAATAGGTAGAAGGGGGTGTAATTTTAGTCAGGCGCTGCGTAGCACACATTTGATCACTTACCATACATGCAGTAAATCTTCATCGAAGGTGCAGGTGGCAGAGGTGTGGTGAGTGCGTTAGGGAACAGGGCCAAGCGCTCAGGCATGGTTTTGCGCATGCCTTCTGGGGTCCGGGACCCAGCCGCCGCTGACTGTGCCTATATATCGTGTATGTTATGGTGTGTGTGTATATGTGTGTACGATCATGTGTGTTGTGGTGTGTGTATATGTGTGTACGTACATGTATGTGTATGTCTGTGTCTGTCTGTGCGTGCGTGTGAGTATGCCATCATTTGATCAGTGCTTTTGGACAAGCACCTCGTCTTGCACGCCTGCTTTGCGCCTAGAAATGATCCTCTGTCAGACTTCTGTGCAACGCAGTGTGCAAATCCAGGGTTGTAGGGCTTTCTTCATCATTTTTTGTGCTCACCGCGGTACATGTACAAAGTCCTTCCTAGCTGTGCTTTGATCATGAAATGTGATAGGATAGCATTTGAATGCCTATCCACCATGCATTGCAGAAATCAAACACGTCATCCACACACCTGCTGAACCGTGCCAGCAATTCGACGTAGGATGGTATCCGCGATGGAGGCGTTGGCGCCACCTGGAATAGAGTGTGCCAAACACCAGAGGGACTATTCGGGCTGAAACGAGAGGTTGGATGGGGGTTCATCTGAAATGCATCACGGAGAAGCATTTCAGAACAATCACCTGCAAGCAGTGCTTGCCATGCACAACGTGGCCGACGTGGTTAAGCACACACAACCGTACTTACCAAGCACAATGAGCCCACTAATTATGCTATGGTAAAGAAAGGGGCGCTAAGCTGCCGTATGGAAGGACATGCGGACTTGCCAAAGTTAAAGTGTGCTGCCTACAACCGACCTTTCAAACGTATCCTTGTAAACACGTCAGGTGTACTGTGTTGTTTGAGAGTGCGTTAGATGTCACTGATGAAGAACCTTGTGATTGAATTACCGATGGCAGGTCAATTTAAGGCTGTGCACTCTGCCAACCACAGTGCCTCTGGTACAGCGTCAGTGACGCTCTATATTTCTCTATATCACTCTATATTATATTGTACATGATCACATCGTTAAGCATGCTTAGAGTGTTGGCGGTCAAAGAACAGCTCAGTTGCAAACACATGCAGCACAAGCGCATCATCACATGGCACGATCGCCTCACAATGACAAAGCTACTCACTGATATTTGGGCGCAGTGCACGGTATGGGCAAGGAGTGCAGCGTACGCAAGAGCCTTCAAGCAAGTGCTGCGCAAAAGCATCCCTAATGCCTTGTGCTGTGAGTGTTGTTTGGTATGACTCCAAAGCATAGCGCAGAGAGACGCACAACAGAGCTCTTCTCAAGCAAATATACAGCGAAACACAACACAACAGCAGCAGCAGCAGCAGCAGCAGCAGAGCCGTCCTCACCTTGCGCAACGCTTGAGTGCGTGTGTACGGCTCCCCACTCAGAGTAGTGCTCTCTGTATCGAGGACCTGCTGCTTCTAAGGCAGCGTCAATGGCTTGCCTGACGTCCAAAGATTGAGCCTGAGTGTGTGTGTAAGTGTGTGTGAGTGTACGTGTGTGCGTGTGTGTGTGAAGTGTGTATATGTGCATTTGAGCACCAGCTCCACTCACACAAAATCTCCAGTTTGCCCCTTGCAATAGTATCACAGCGATTTAAAACCCACTTTTGTTGGTCTGCACCAACTTCTTCAAACAACAACGTGACTCACGCAAACTTGACAGCTGCGCCTCACAAAATAAGCCATCCACACATCAGCCTGCATTAACCACGACGCTTAGGCTATTCCCTCTCTTAGCAGGCTTGTGTCTTTCCTTTTCTTGGCCGGGCTAAATATGCAGTGCACATCTCTCAACTCATTTCGTCAAGTCATCTGGCTTGAAAGCGAAAGCAAAATTCATTACACAAACGCCAGCTCAATTTTTGCCAGATATGGTTGAGGAGCCTCATCCTTTCATATCAGCAACCCTTTGCGTGCCAGGCACAATGAGGTGCTGCCTCATCCTTATAAAAGCAGCCACTTCTTCCTTTGTGTTTTCAAAGAATGCCTGAAAAGCCTTGTCCTTAGGTAGAAGCAAATCTCTCTATATTTATGCCTAGCACGGCTAAGAAGCCTTGTCCCTTACGACGCAGCAGTTTCTTGCCATTGCTATGCCAAGGACTTGCAAAGAGGATACCCAAGACAGATCTAGCCTTGCCATATGTTATCTTGCCGTGCAGAAGCATGCATAGTACAATCCACACTCAGCCTTGCCGTTTCCTGTTTTGTCAAGCAGACACGAGCTCTTACAATCCATGCCTTACTGTAATCCGGAGCTCATACAATCCATGCCTTACTGTAACCCGTCTTGCCAAACAAACGCGTGCCTTTACACCTCTACACCTTGCCATATCAAGTCTTTCCAAGCGAACGCGTACCTGAGACAAGTCCAGCAGCTTGCCAGCGCTGCTGTCGCTGAGAAACCACTGCCGCAGCGTGCTGCTTATGCCACTCACAGCACTGCTGTATCGGTTGACGGCAGACGCCCCATCATTGCCTTCACCTTCTTCACTGCTATTACCAGCACCGCCGCCAACGCTGCTGCCGCTGCCACTACTACTGCCATTGCTGCTGCCACTACTACTGCCACTGCTGCTGCCCCTACTGCCACTGCTGCTGCTGCTGCTGCTACGGTTTCCGTCCTTACCTCCATCATTCCCACACCGGCCTGCTTCATCAGCAGCACCCCCCTCTTCTGCTATCCCACACCTACCCCCACCAGCATCAGCACTGGATGCCTCAGCAGAGACACCCTCACCAGCACCAACACTAGCACCAGCCCCAGTTCCTGTTCCTGTACCAGTACCAGAACCAGCACCAACACCAGTACCAGCGGTGTCAGAATCAGAGCTCCGCAATGGCCGCGTGCTTGGTTCATCAGTGGGATGAAGCTCCTCTTTATCCTGATCACTATGCCGCACTGCCTCACGGTATCTGTCGGGGTGAGTAAGGTGCATAGGGTCCGAGGCCATACCTGTGCCGCCACGGTTTCCTGTCTGTGGGTATAAGAAGGGAAAAGATAGGGACGCTTGGCTACATTTGAGAGTAAAAAGGGTCAGTGAGGTGCATAGGTTCCGAGGCCATGCCTGTGCCACCACACAACTGCTTGCCTGCGTGGATTAGATATAATTGCGACACTGTAAAGCAGTGAAGAGTTGATTAAAGGATTGTCCAAAGACGTGTCTTTGCCACCATATTTCATACTTCCCTGTTTGTACACAGCACTATGCTCATTCATAAGTTGAAATGTTTCAGGGCTGAAATATGGAAGGGTTTTTCTTGAGCAGAAAGAGGCAGAAGGGCCATTGAGCAAAGTGAAGCAAAGCCATTGTCTGCACATGTTTGCTGCTTCCTTTTTTGCACTGAAAATCTCTCTCTCTCTCTCTCTTCTCTCTCTCTCTCTCTCTCTCTCTCTCTCTCTTTCTCTCTTTCTCTCTCTCTCTCTCTCTCTCTCTCTCTCTCTCTCTCTCTCTCTCTCTC
>Ga0307967_1000628_pt1 | contig 24215 bp, 17 predicted proteins | sample OrgLakmetagen648_FD_201828 | JGI IMG/M metagenome (GOLD analysis project Ga0307967, IMG submission 201828) | Saline water microbial communities from Organic Lake, Antarctica - #648 | ecosystem: Environmental > Aquatic > Non-marine Saline and Alkaline > Saline | place: Antarctica: Organic Lake... | reverse complement strand
CGGTTGCCGTTACTTATACGACCACTTCTGATATTCCTGCCCAAGCAAACGGAACAAAGGTGTTTTATCAAATAACGGCAACCGATGCAAATGCCAATCCACAGAGCAGCACGATTTCAGATCGCAGTTATCTCGTGGACGATCCATTGCCGACGGGCGTTATCCTCATTACTGAAATCATGCAGGACCCTTCCACAGTTCCAGATGAATTTGGCGAATATTTTGAAGTTTACAACCGAACAGATCAAGATGTGGATATGAACGGCTGGACCTATGAAGGTAACACAAGTGAATCCAACACCATCGATTCAACTTTAATTGTCCCTTCACACGGGTTTGCGGTAATCGGTAAAAATGCTGATGTTATAATCAACGGCGGAATTAAAGTTGATTTTTCATTTGCCGGCTTATCCTTCAATTTGGCAAATTCCGGCGATGAAATCATTCTTTTTGATGCGCAAAACAATGAAATTGACCGCGTGGAATATGACGGCGGAAATGTTTGGCCAAATCCAAATGGGGCTTCCATGTACTTTACGGGAAATCCAATGGAAAATAATAATGATGGAACCATGTGGAACATTTCTACAAACTCCCTGGGAATCAATGGTGATAAAGGTTCGCCAAAATTTTCCGGAGAAGCTGCCCTTCCAGAAACTTTTCTTTTCACGTCGTTCTATTCTGGAAATCCAGAGTGGTTGCCCATTGATCCTTCGGGAATGAACAGTACAGAAAATATTATCCGTGTGGACTCTTCCGAAACAGAATTAACCGCAAACACTTCAGTTTATAACATCACTGTAAGTGACAGCGCAACTTTAAAAAATCAAAATGTCATTCGTGTTTCCAATTACATCAAAAACAAGGGAAACTTTACTTTCCTTAGCGATGCCAACCAAACCGGGGAAATGGGTGTTTTGCCGGATTCCGCACGTGTGGAAGGGGATTTTGAAATTCACCGTTATTTCTTTGCCGGACGGGCATACCGCTATGTTTCCAGCCCGGTGACAACAACGAGCTCGATAAATTCAAATTGGCAGGAAGGGGTGCACAACACAAGCTCAAATTATGGCAACGATCCAAATAACCCAAATCCAGCCGCAAACAAGAATCCAAACCTGGGTTTTGGAACACACATCACGGGTTCACAAACCGGAAATAATGGTTTTGATGCCACAGAAACCGGGAACAGTTCACTGTTTACTTATGACAATTCAAACCCTACTTTCAATGCAGTAACCAACACCGATACCGACACTATCGACGCTGGGAAACCTTATGTGATGGTTGTGCGCGGCAGTCGCTATGTGAACTTGAATTTTACAAATTCACAGCAAATATCTGATGCGACGGTTTTAAGGACCACTGGGAAACTAAAAATTGGCGACACCGTGATGAGCGACCTCAATCCGAACGATGGAGGCTTTAGTTTAGTGGGAAATCCATATCAATCTGCTGTTAATATCAATTCCCTTTTGAATAATGCTACAAGTCTCAACACTGGACAGTATTATGTTTTTGATCCAAATCTCGGGGATTTTGGTTCTTATGTCGTTGTTGATTTGACCACTAACGGAAACACTTCAGGTTCAGAAGCCAATCAATATATCCAGTCTTTTCAGGCCTTTATGATCGAAACGACCGGAAGCAACCCTTCCTTGACTTTTAAAGAAACCCATAAAGCACCCGGAAATCCAACGGCAACCTTCAATAATGAAAGTTTAACGGACTATGCGCATATTTTCGGTCAGCTTTATACCACTGAGCGCTATAATGCCGACAGCACGATGCAGGTGAGTACGGGTATTTTATTTGACCAAAACTTTTCAAGTGAAGTCCTCAATAACGATGCGCCAATGCCTGGCAATTTCAGCGAAAATTTTGGCTCGGTCAATAACGGGAATTATTTGAGTTTAGAACGCAGGAATTTGCCGGAAGCCGGGGAAGTTATTCCGCTGTTTATCGATCAGTGGGCACACGAAAATTATACCTTGGTGATGAAAACAGGAAACCTGCCCGATGACCTGCAAGCGGTTTTGAAGGATAATTATACCGGTCAAAATCACGAACTGGAAGAAGGTGAAAACCAAATCACCTTCAGCATCAATCAAGATGCAAATGATGCCAGCACTGCGTCGGACCGTTTCAGTATCACCTTCGAACCGACAAGCTTGAACACTAAAGAATTTGACCGGCAGTCGCTTCAACTTTATCCAAATCCCGTAAAATCTGGCGAGGCCTTTGTTGTACAGACCGGAAAATATCAAGGAAAAGAAGCTTTAGTTCAAATCAACGCGCTAAACGGTTCCCGGGTTTATAAAAACCAACTAACCTTGAATGGAAAAACCCGTATCAACCCCGGCAACTTGGCCAGCGGCGTTTATATCGTCAGCCTTAAAGGAAAGGGCTTTTCAGTGAAGAAAAAATTAATTATCGAGTAATTAAAATTAAACCTATGAAAAATTGCACAAAATATCTCTTGACAATAGCCCTTTTGGTTTTGGCCGTGGGTTTAAGTTATTCACAACCAGACCTACCAGGACCACCGGGTGGTGGCCAAGATGTTAGTGCTCCCATCAGCGGTCTGCTCGGACTTGGGCTTGCTGTGGGAGCGGTTATCGGCTGTAAAAAATTGTTCGGAAAAAAGGGTTTAAAAGAAGATTGAGTTTAAACTGAATTCTTTAAAAGCAACGGCTATCTTGAAAAAGATGGCCGTTTTTTATTCCCCTCTTCCCAAGAGGGGTGCCCCCAAATTAAAATTTTTAATTTGGGGGCGGGGTGTTAAGGTCTTTGGAAAAGAGCGTGTTTAACCGAATATAAGCTGTTCGTGATTTCAAGGCTGATTACTTAATTTTTACGTATTGAATCTTAGGTCTTTTTGATTCCTATGTCAAAGCCATACATTCCACGTTTTACGCCTTAAAGTTTAAATTTTATATCCTAAATCTTAAGCCCTTATCAAACATTCCTGATTTTTTTCGACTTTTTTAAAATAATAAATTTTCAAATGTTTTAAAGCCGAAATCCTAATTCAAAAGCTTCAAACGTGTATTCCTCAATATTCTAAAATTACTTAGATAATTTGCGATTAAATTATTTAACTGCCGAAAAACATTTTTTTATTAGATAAAAATTTAAAAATTAAATAAAAATTAGTTTTTTCGTAAAAAAAAACCGTTTATTTGTCAAACGGAATGTTGATTTCACTTAGTACGTTACAATAAATAAATTATCCCTTCAAAAAATACCCAATAAAACCTATTTACACTGTTAAAAATAATTTCAAATTTAAATTTTCGACCATGAAGAAACTTTTACTTAGTGCCGCATTTTTTATTTTTATAGGCGTAACCCAAACCCAAGCGCAAATCAGTTTTGAACGAGATACAATTGCCTCCTTCACGGGTCTTTCCTCAGGTGATATTTCTTTTGCCGACATTGACAACGATGGGGATCAAGACGTTCTTATCGTAGGAAAATATAGAAGGGGGAATGGTGCCACTGGTCAGGAAATCGCACTTTATGTGCAAGATACTAATGGTGCATTTAATGAGGTGGATGACACCCCTTTTCAAAGTATTTTTCTAGGGGAAGCTATTTTCGCTGATGTCAATAATGATAGCTATCCAGATATCCTTATAATTGGGACCTCTCAAAATGGTGATGATATTGATCCGTCGGCCAAGCTTTTTGTAAATGGAGGCGATGCAGACCCAGGGAGTTTTACAGAAGTCACCAACTCTCCCTTCACCGCTGTAAAAAAAGGTGCGGCTGCTTTTGCAGATATTGACGGCGATAATGATAAAGATTTATTGATAACAGGTCGAGACAATAGTGGCAATTTTACGGCAAAACTTTATAAAAATAACAGCAGTTTAGACAGTGCTGCTTTTTCAGAAGTTCTGGATTCTGAAGGGAATTCGGCTTTCGAAGGTGTTGTAAATGCCAGTATTGCATTCACCGATTATGACGGTGATAATGACCAAGATGTCATCATTGCCGGTGAAAAAGAAAGTTTCTTTGGTGGTACAAATGCGACAATCAATTTGTATGAAAATGACGGCCAGGGGAATTTTACTGACTCAGGTCTATCCTTCGCAGCATATAAAAACAGTAGTCTGGCCACAGCAGATGTTGATGGTCAAAATGGACCTGACATAATACTTACTGGTGGGTCTAATGATTTAAACACAAAACTCTACCTCAATGATGGCCAAGGTGGTTTCACGCAACCAGATTCTGGGATTCCTTCCCTGAGTATAAAATCTGGCGATCTCAACTTTGCCGATGTCGATAATGATGATGATCCAGACCTCATTATAACGGGAAGCCTCTCCACAGATGATAGTAGGGCTACGAAACTTTTCAGGAACGTCGGCGGTGGCAACTTTATCATAGTTGATGAAGCCAAAGCACCTTTTATTCCTGTCAGTGCCAGCCGACTCGATTTTGCTGATGTGGATAGCGATAATGATCAGGATGTGATTATTACCGGTACAGCAGACGATAACAACTTTAAAAAAGCAATACTCTACAAAAACAACACAATTGCGGCAGATTATATTTATGACGAGGGCTCCTGGTCACCATCAGACCCCAGCAATGGAGTTTCGTCTGTCGATGATATTATTGAAGTGGTTTCAGGAACAACGAGTATAACTGGAAATACAGATGCACGAAATCTTTTTGTCGATAATAAAGCAATATTAAACCAAAAAGGGGTCTTGAAAATCCAGCAAGGTTTAGATGTGGCACCTTTAGGGAATCTGGTTTTTACCAGTGATGCAAACGGTACCGGTCAATTAGCAGAACTTCCAGTAGATGCTAACGTCAAAAGCAGCGGTAATGTCACCATTCAACGCTACATTCCTGCCGGGGATGAACATCTTGATACTTCCATCAGTAAAGGCCGTGCTTTCAGGTTTCTATCGTCCGCCGTCACAACAACATCCAGTATTCACGCCAACTGGCAAGAAGGTGCGACAAGTTATACAGATAATCCAAAACAGGATTATGGAACCCATATCACCGGTTTGAACATTTTGCAGGGAAATTCACAAGATGAAAATAATTCCGATAAAGACCAAATGGCAGGATTTGACTTTAGTCCGTCCGGCAATCCGTCCATGTTTTTCTTTGATAACGATAACCAAAGCTGGGAAAGTGTCGCCAATACAGATGAAGACACTTTAACTGCCGGCACGCCTTACCGTTTGATGGTGCGCGGTGACCGAAGTATAGATGTGACAGTCAATGGGGCCACGCCCACCAATACCATTTTAGAGGCCACCGGAAATCTCAAAACCGGGCCTTACACCCAAGAAAATTTGAGTGAAACCCTCGGGGCTTATAACCTCGTCGGGAACCCTTATCAATCCATTGTGGATATGAATGCTGTTTTGGCGAATTCGACAAATTTAAATACTGAACATTATTATGTATGGGATGCCAGTAAAAGCGCTCGTGGGGCTTATGTCACGGTTGATTTATTAAATGGCGAAAACAGTTCTGGTTCAGAAGCCAATCAATATTTGCAACCCGGGCAGGCAGTTTTTGTAAGAACTTTAAACCAAGGCACCTCCAGCATCAGTTTTCTGGAAAGCGACAAAGCAACCGACCAATCGGAAACGACTGTTTTTACCTCAGATCAAGATAATTATATCAACCTCCAATTGCTTTATGACGGTAGCGTTTCAGATGCGCTCAGAATTTACTTTGACGAAAATGGGGAGAATTCTGTAGTGGCCAACGACGCGCCAAAACTCGGTAATTTAGATGAAAACCTGGCCGTTCTGAATAATGGAAATTACCTGAGCCTTGAACACCGTGCAAATCCACTTGAAAATGACAGTTTGACTTTGTTTGCTAATCAGTACCGCCATGAAAACTACGTTTTTAAAGCTACCCTAAACGGGGATTTTGATTTGCAGCCTTATTTGGTGGACAGTTTTACCGGCGAGGAAACCGCTTTGAGCGATGGTGAAAACACAGTGAGTTTTACGCTTGATCCAGATGATGAGGCCAGTATGGCCAGCGACCGTTTTATGATCGTTTTTAATGAAACAAACCTGTCCAACAATCCTGTAGAAGCTTCTAAAATAAGCCTTTATCCAAATCCACTCAACGAAAAAACACTTTACGTGGAAATGGCCGAAGCTGGTGATTATAAAGTTAAAATTTCAAATATGTTGGGACAACAGGTTTACGGTAAAGACTTGAGCACCGGTGGTAATAAAAATATCGCCGTCAAAGGGCTCAACTTGGCCAGTGGTAATTATATCCTTACTGCGACCAATGCGGCTGGGGATTCATTTACGGATAAATTGATTGTAAAATAAATATTTAAGATAAGTTATATGAAATTTCGAAATAAGATAAAAAAGTACGGCTCATTTTTAATTTTGAGCGTTGTCCTGCTCTGTGCGACATCAAGTTTTGCGCAAATTGATGATATCAAATTCCGTGATAATACGAACGATCAAGTCCCCATCAGCAGTTTGCTCGGTTTTGGGCTTGCTGTGGGAGCGGTTATCGGCTGTAAAAAATTGTTCGGAAAAAAGGGTTTAAAAGAAGATTGAGTTTAAACTGAATTCTTTAAAAGCAACGGCTATCTTGAAAAAAGATGGCCGTTTTTTATTCCCCTCTTCCCAAGAGGGGTGCCCCCCAAATTAAAATTTTTAATTTGGGGGCGGGGTGTTAAGTTTATTTCAGGCTTTCACTGCTAAATATATAAACAGAATGTCTTCAACATCACCGCAGTTTCCGCTTTAGCGGGCAATTTTGTATTTCTGCTTTCCACGGAGTCTTTTCGCATTGTTTCATTTGAAATCCTGATGTCCGGTAAAAATTTTCAAAAGTCTGTCAACGGCTGTTATCGCTGATTTGTTATTTAAAATAGAGTTCAATATTTTGCTTTTTAAATTCGTGGGTTTTGTTTTAAATTAATTTATTTTTCATTTAAAACACTGATATTCAGTTAGTTATTTTTTAATCCTACGTCCTTTCTCTATTAGCATAGCGATCGTAAGTCTTTAACCAAACATTGGTTCATGTGAAATGATGGAAAACGAAAAGCGACAGCAAGGATTGGTTTTTGATTCATAAAAGGAATTTCAGAAAACTAAATTCACTCAATTTGTTGGAATTATAAATTGAGATTTTAAATTCTGATGGATAATAATTTAGTGTTAAACCATAAAAGCTAAATTGAAATTCTGCTTTTATATCCGATTTTTGCAAAATGTCTGAAAAGTTTAAAATTAAAAGCAAGCGACAGGAATATACTATTCTGGTAGTATTGGGAACGCTCATTGCCATTGGTCCATTTTCAGTGGATATGTATCTGCCGAGCTTTGAAAGTATCGCCAATGATTTTTCGGTTCCAAAAGCCAGCATAGGCTTTTCACTGACCAGTTATTTTGTTGGAATTGCATTAGGTCAAATGGCTTATGGGCCGATAATGGATAAATTTGGCCGAAAAAAACCACTCTTGATCGGTTTGGGCATTTACATTTTAGCCGCCTTGAGCTGTTATATCTCCTTTGACCTCACCTGGTTGATTGTCTCGCGTTTTTTTCTTGCTCTGGGCGCCAGCGCAGGAATGGTGGCTTCAAAGGCCGTCGTTCGTGATATTTTTCCACCAGAAAAAGTTGCCAGTGCCATTTCTTTCTTAATGTTGATTATGGGTGGCGCACCAATCATTGCGCCAACAGTTGGCGGATTGGTAATTTCTCATTTTTCTTGGCAAATCATATTTATGCTGTTGGCTGTTTTTGCTTTTTTGATGATCCTCAGTGTTACTTTTTTCTTGCCCGAAAGCTTTAAACCCGATAAAAGTGTCGAATTGAAACTCGGGAAAATTTTTTCTAATTACAGGGGAATCCTTCAAGATAAAATATTCTTTACCTTTTCGATCGCCGGCGGATTAACCGTGGGCGCACTTTTCGCCTATATTTCAAACGCCCCCGAACTTTTTATGGATGGCTTCAATCTGACCGAAAGTGAATTTGGATATGTTTTTGGCACTAATGCCGGCGGCTATATCCTCGGAACGCAGCTCAACCGCTATTTTTTGAAAAAGCACTCTACTTTTAAAGTCTGTTACAACGCAAGTTTTGTTTTAGCGGCCATAGGCATTGCTTTATTGCTTGTGACCAGCCTTGGCGGGAATTTTTATACCATTGCCGGTGTCCTGTTTTTAATGCTGTTGATGCTGGGTTTTCAAAATCCAAATACAACGGCGCTTTCCCTTCAACCTTTCACACAACGCGCTGGGCGGGCTTCAGCTTTAGTGGGAAGTTTAAAAATGGTCGTCGGGGCATTCGCTTCATATTTGATCAGTGAGTTGAGTCACAACAGTTTAGTGCCACTCGCGATTATTGTTTCGTCTTGTTTGATCTTTAGTTGTTTATTGATTATCAAATTTCAAAAAAAAGATAAAGGGATGCTGTTGGAATTTTAGGATTAAGGTCTCAGCTGGATGGGGATTTGCGCAAAGCATTCAATTTTTGTTCCTACCATTTTCTTGCCTGCTAGGCAGGCCTGTCGGCAGAGTTTATGTGTTTAAAATTTTAGGCTCTATTCTAATTTACAATTGATGTTACATTTTTCACCTAAGTGCCTGAAAATAAGTCTTTTTGTTGTAAATATTTTCATAACGTTCTGATATGTTCTCAAAATCGCTGCTTTAAAATGGCAAGAAACTCTTTTAGGAACTGATTTCATTGATGTTCTGCCTTATCACTCTTATATTAGAATAGAGCCAAATTTTAAGGTTGACTTAGGATGAAAAGAGATAGGACTTAGGATTTAATCCTTAAAAACTTTATTTTCAAATATTTAGATAATAAACTTTGGCTCTAGTTTAATTTAGCGTTGTCTCTTTAAAGTCCTTTTCGCCGCGGCCAAGAAGCCTGCCTGCCGGCAGGCCCAGCCCCCGCCTGCCATCCTATTTAAAAAAAAATGACGGCGGGCAGGCTTTCCCCCCAAGCAGGCTTGGGGGGAGTCATTTTTTTATTATCAACGCAGTTCTAAACTTGAGCCTAAACTGTTTATCAGATCAGAGTTTTTTAAGGATTTAAGCCTTAATGTTCAAAGACCCAATGCCAAAACATTCGTAATAGAACCCAATTTTAAACAAAAAATCTGCCCTTGTAAACTAAAGGCAGATTTATTTGGAAGGAAAAGAATTAAAAAATATGTTTCTCAAGAAGGACTTTATTCTTCCACAAACATCATATTCAGTCTTTTCTTGAGCTTGCGGTAATAATCTTCAAACAACCAGTCGCGATAATTTTTTGTATTGTTGATAATACATTTGCTATAACGCTTCACGCGGTCGCGGATATCGTCTTTGAGTTCGCGGGCTAAAATCCGGGCGTCAAAAATATCCTCACTATTTTCATAAACTATTTGTGCGTGCTGTTCCATTGATTTTTCCAGAACAGCCTTGGATTTTTCGCCATTGTCCACCGCCTTCTCATACTGCGCCTTGATGTCAAAGGTAATATCGTCAGTGTTTTTGAACAGTTCGCGGGTTTCCTCTGGCATTTCATATTTGAACTCTTGCTCAATATCTTCATCTGAGGTGATGTTTTCCAAAAAGTAATCTGGATTTTTGAAAATCAATTCCCAATCGACCGGTTCATCCCAAAGTCCAAATCGCGCAGCGTTATTCCCGAGATCGATAACATTAAATTCCTCTTTGTTTTTTAAACGGCGGGACCCACGGCCGATCATTTGATAATAGAGTGTCAAAGATTTTGTAGCGCGGTTTAAGATGATGTTTTCCACAGAAGGTTCATCAAATCCGGTGGTCAAAATACTCACTGAAGTCAAAACCGCATCGTCCTTTTCACGGAACCATTTTAAAATGGCCCTTCGTTCTTTTTTACTGTGGGTGTTGTCCAAGTGCTTGATTTCATAACCGGCCTCTTTAAAGGTATAATAGACATACCACGACGTATTGATCCCATTATTGAAAATCAAGGTTTTTGTGCCTTTGCATTTTTCTTCATAAGCGCGCATAAGCTTATCCTGCATAGACATATCGGTATAGAGGTCTTCAGAAGATTTCACGGTATAATCCCCGTTGATACCGATTTGCAGACTGCTCAAACCCACATCATAACTATAGGTGTTTGCCTTGGCCAAAAAGCCTTTTGAAATTAAAGAAGGAATTGAATTGCCGACGATCAAGCCTTGATAATTATCCTTCATCGGCAGCTTGATATTTGAGCTGAGCGGTGTTGCGGTCACCCCAAGGATAAATGAATCTTTAAAATATTTAAAGAGTTTTGTAAATGAGTTATAGTGCGCCTCATCAATAATGACCAGTCCCACATTGGAAACTTCAACCTTGTCTTCGTTGAGGCGGTTGTTCAAGGTCTCAACCATTGCCACAAAACATTGATAATCATTTTGGTCTGGCAATTCCTTTACCTTACTGTTGATGATTTTGTTGTTCACCCCAAAGCCGTCAAGCATTGTTGAAGTTTGTTTGCAAAGCTCGATGCGGTGCGTCAACACCACCACTTTCTGGTCGGTCTGTTGAATATAGCGCCGGACAATCTCAGAAAAAACAACGGTTTTTCCACCGCCAGTGGGCAGTTGATAAACCAAGTTGAAATCGTCTTTGGCATTATCAAGGTAATCAAAGATCTTGTTCAGATCTCTTTCTTGATAGTCATAAAGTTCTTTTTCCACTGTTTGTTGCTTGCTCATAAAGGGGTCTAAGTCTGAATTGGAAACCTGCAAAAATACATAGATTAAATACTTTGTGGAAATTAAATTGGGGTTAATCTCCCTAAAAAAAAATATCCTTCACATTTGCAAATAGATAACAGCCGCAAGAGGAGGGAGTAGTGCGGAATTATCGAAAAGACAGCGCTCATTTTTTTACTTTTTTCGATAATAACTCCATAGAAATCCATTATTTTCGCCAAAAATGAACCCTTAAAAACCGCATAGAATTGGAACATAAAAAAGCACAGAAATTGATCGATAAAATAATTACCGATTTAGAGCACGCAGGAATAATTACAAATACATTTGTTGCTGATTTAAAGGAATTGCGTCCTTATGCCGTGGAAGAAAAGCGCCCAGCGGTGGCAAAATCACTTCGGATGGCTTCTGAACACGTTGAAGAATTTGAGACTTTTGATATTCCGATCCCCGATGATGAGCCCATTGAAGATGAAGAAATGGAGACTTCAGAAAGCAAACCCATGGAAAGCCTCATTTATTTGATGAATTTAATCAAGCAGAGCGACAATCCCCGCAACCTTGAAGAAATCAGGGAATACAACGAAGCGATGCGAAATTATGACGACTAAACAATTATTTTCTGGTAGCTTCTAATTTTTTATTTTAGCTGTTCAAAATTATGGCAGAAAAAATAGAAAAAGGGAACAAAAAAACACTGAATGCCTGGGCTTTTTATGACTGGGCAAATTCAGTGTACCCATTGGTCATTAGCTCGGCGATCTTTCCCATTTTTTACGGTAACTTGACTGTGACAAAGGTCGATGGAAAGGTGGTGGATGATGTCGTGCGTTTTGCGGGGTTTGACTTCAATAACGACAGCCTTATAAGTTATGTGACTGCGCTGGCATTTCTTTGTGTTTCAATTTTAAGTCCCGTCTTGAGCGGTGTTGCCGATTATTTGCGCAACAAAAAAACCTTTATGCAGGGTTTTTGTTATCTCGGTGCTTTATCCTGCATGGGTCTGTTCTGGTTTGACATGGATAATTTGGGTTTGGGTCTGCTTTTTTATTTTTTGGCCTTGATCGGTTTTTGGGGAAGCCTGGTGTTTTACAATTCATATCTGCCAGATCTCGCCTATATTGAACAACAAGATAAAATTAGTGCCAAAGGCTTTTCCCTCGGTTATATTGGCAGTGTGATTTTATTATTGATTTGCCTGGTGTTAATTTTGATGTATGACACAATTGGTTTTGAAAGTAAAGAACTTCCCACGCGGCTTTCATTTATCCTGACCGGGATTTGGTGGCTGGGCTTTAGTCAATATACCTTTAAGCATTTACCGAAGCAAAAGCGCCGGAAAAAAATCCCAAAGCACATTTTTTTCAACGGCCTTCACGAGTTGAAAAGCATTTGGCAGAAAATCAAAAGCATTCTGCGCCTGCGACGGTTCCTCTATGCTTTTTTCACTTACAGCATGGCGGTGCAAACCATAATGTTGATCGCCACATATTTTGGGATTGAGGAACTGGACTGGGACGGTCAAAGCGCGACAAAAGGTTTGATTATCAGCGTTCTGCTAATTCAACTCGTGGCCGTTCTCGGGGCATTCTTAACTTCACGGGCTTCTGGGAAATTTGGAAATATCAAGGTTTTAATTGTCCTCAATGTTATTTGGATTTTCATTTGCGTCTTTGCCTTTTTCATCACTAAGCCAGAAGAATTTTATGTTGCAGCCGCCTTTGTCGGTTTGGTAATGGGCGGGATTCAGTCACTATCACGGTCAACCTATTCAAAATTGCTTCCCAAAAATGCAAAAGATACCGCTTCATATTTTAGCTTCTATGATGTTTCTGAAAAAATCGGGATCGTGATTGGAATGTTTTCTTATGGCCTCATTGCAGAAATCACTGGAAGCATCCGCTATTCAATACTGTTTTTTATCCTGTTTTTCTTCATCGGTATTTTATTGCTTTTCCGCATCCCACGAAATAAATTTTAATTCTCATTAAAAAAAGCTAAATTTGTGAAAATAAAAAGTTTAAAAATGAAAAAGACAGTTTTCTGGATATTCGCACTCATTTTTGTCGCACTTTCATCCTGTAATGATGAACCTATTAAGGGTGATTTTGGAGAAACGACTCCAATTGGCCCCAGCAATTTCGAAGTTTTAATCGATGGGGAGCAATTTACGGGCAGTCAAAATGCGGTGACCACCATTCAGCGGCGAACAACAATCATCGGGTTAAGTGAAAATGGAAACTCGGTCAATATGGTCGTTGATGGTGCCGGGGAAGGGACTTATCAAATAGAAAACACAGAAAATAGCACAGCGGTTTATTTTGAACCCGACAATGACCTGCCTTATAATTTTATCAATCTCGACACCCTTGGGACAGTTTCAATCACAAATTATGATGACGCGGCAGGAATAGCCTCAGGAACTTTTGATTTTGCAGCCGTTAAAACGGTAGTGGACACCGCAGGGGACCAAACAGTGGACACTTTAAATTTCACCCAGGGACGTTTTGAAAATATCCCATTGAATACTGATGGGACTCAACCCACAGATCCAACTGCACCCACGGGTGATTTTAAAGTCAAGCTCGATGGCGATCAGTATATGGGGTCAGAAAATGAAAGTGTTTTAAATTCTTTTGGACTTCAAATCAAGGCTTCCAATTTGGATGAAAAATCGTTTTCTATTCAAATTGCAGGTAATGTTCAAGAGGGAAATACTTATGACCTCAACTCAGAAGACAATTCTGGTGATATAATTTTTAAATACTTCCCGGATGCGACTAATCAAAACCAAGCTTTCAAAGCAGTTTCTGGAAATCTGAGTATTACTGGCATCGATAATGCAAACAGGTTGATTTCTGGAACATTTTCCGGCACCCTTCAACAAGATGGAAGTGGATCTCAAATTGAAATGACAGAAGGAAATTTTGAACTGCCTTACAGCACACAAATTTCTGGTAATATAGCTTCAGCAAAAGTTAATGGCGAGGATTTTGAGGCCAGCACATTTTTCGCTCAAAAGATAGCGGGGCAATATATTTTAAAATTTAAGAATGAGGATGACACTCAATTCACGCTTTATTTGCCGGAAAATTTAGAGAACGGGATCTATGATGCTGAAATACCACAACAGAATTATTCTGGAATTTATCAAACAACAGAAGGAGGGACCCAAATATTCAATTCTGTTGCCGGTTCTGGGAATTTTGTAATTCTATCGTCGATTAATCAAACGGTGACGGGCTCTTTTGATTTTGAAGCCCAAACTGGTTCTGGTGAAAGTGTAAGTATTACTCAAGGGTCTTTCACTTTTCAATTGCCATAATTTAAAGAAATTAGCCTTTAAGCCGATTAAAAACCGGGTATTAATTTTTAATGCGCTTTTAGTGGCAAAAGTTATATTTGTTTGAAAATGAAATAATTAACCAATCGGTCACTTCGATTGGGAAGACCAATAGTCGGCCTTTTGGCCACTGATTTTCTTCATAAAAGCATGAATACGTTTGTTATCGGCTTTAATTTTGATGAAATAATTATCGCGGTAGATTGAATATTCTTCAGCGCGGCCTTTATAGAGTTTTAATTTGTAATAGGGAATAACGAGGGCATAAGTTTCCAGAATAGAACGAAAATTGACAATAATCCCGTCCGGTCGAATTTCAACGCTGCACGTGTTGAGGTAGCTGTCCAAAACCAGTAAATTGTGAATTTGAATACTGCTGCTGTTGATAAACAACTTTCCTGAACCAATGCCGCCCAATTTGTACCGCTGCATCAATGGAAAAGGTGTACCAACTTCTTTATCTATTTTTGCTTTCTTTTTGCGGTCTTTGTAAGAAACGTTGAGCAGCATCGGGTTTTAATTGTTTTTCTACTTTATGTGGTCGAAAGAAAGTGGATTAACTTTCGGGGGTAAAAATCCCTAATTTAATAGTCATACAAAATACTTTTATCAGCATTTACGATATTGAGTTTAACGTTGTTGCCATTAATTTGAACAGTATTCAAATCAAAAGAAAATGTTCTAGAAACAGTTGAGCGACAGTCCTCTTGATTGGTGAAATCGATTTTCAAGTTCCGCTGTTCCGGGTTGGATTCCAGAATTGCTTGAGAATCAATCAAACGGATTTCCCAGCTATCCCCATCGCAACCACTGGCAGTGATTTCAAGCGACAGGCAGTTGTCCTGAATTGCTATATTTGAAAGTTCAAAATCATCAGAATTGATGTTTTCATATTCATTAGCGTCCACAATTGTTTCAAAATCACAATCATTTATTGTTTTTTGAATATCACCGGGATCGTCGCTTTGATCGCAAGCAGTGAAACCACACAATATTATGATAAGAGGGAAAAGCTGTTTCAATGACATCTTTTTTTTTGGCTTAAAGTTTTTAATTCATGGTAAAAAAAAAATGATATCACTTTCTTAATTTTAATAGGAAACCGGCTATTAAAAAAAAATCCGGAAACAAATAATGAAGTTTCCAGATTTTGATTTCATTTAAAGAATAACAATTAATTTTCCGCGACCCCGGTATCTTTAGAGTAAGTATCTTTTCCTTCAAGCCATTTTTCAAATCCTGCATCTCCCATTGAAGAACGCATTTTGCGTGAATTAATCGCCGTTCCTTCCACTGAAATGCTCAAGTAAAAAGGATAGCTGGTATAACGCACCACACCATCAACTAAAAGGTCATAGCTTGGACCGGCACTTTCTAAGGCTTTATCCATAGCGTCTTTAATATTCCAGCCAATTCCAAGAACATAGCCTTTGCTTTCGTCCACCTGTTTTCCGTTAGTTTTATCGATGTCCATTCCGATATTTTTTGAGCTGATGACTGTAAAATCAACTAATCGTGTAGAACAGCTTGAAAGTGTAAACACCCCTAAAAGAGCAAAAACAACAAGTAATTTTGATAATTTCATAATAGATCAATTTGGTTTAAATTTTCCTACTCGTAAGGTTTTTCAGATACACCCCGTTTTTTAAAATGGTTTCTGACCTCCATCAGTTAGCAAATATTAACAAAATTATTGAAAAATAGAAATGTATTGTTAAATATCTTACCTTTTTAGGTGTTTAAGCTTTTTTTAGATTTTTAATCAGTCCAAGGTAATTTAAAGTTGAATATGGTTTCGTCGGCAATTTCCATTTCTGTAGCACAAAAATTAATTTACCTTTGCCCTTAAAAAAATCTCAATGCAAATGACTATAGCTCAGCAGTTGTCAACAGCGGTAAAGCAGGCCGTTCAGCAGGAATATGATGTAAAACTGGATACTGTGGAAATCCAGCCGACACGCAAGGATTTTGAGGGCGATTTAACGCTTGTCACTTTTCCGATGTTGCGCGACATTAAGATGAACCCCGTTCAACTCGGCGAAAGAATTGGTGAATTTCTCGTGGAAGAACTCGAAGCGGTTGAAAAGTTTAATGTGGTCAAGGGCTTTTTAAATTTGGTTTTTTCAGATCATTATTATTTGAATGAGTTCAACCGCATCAAAGATGAAAAGGACTTCGGCAAACAAAAAATGCAAAAGGACAGCCGAAAAATCATGGTGGAATATTCTTCACCAAATACCAATAAACCTTTGCACTTAGGTCACATCCGTAATAATTTATTGGGCTATTCCGTGGCAGAAATTTTAAGGGCGGCCGGTAATGAGGTTTTTAAAACGCAGATTATCAATGACCGCGGCATTCATATTTGCAAAAGTATGCTGGCTTGGAAGAAATTTGGTGAGGGTGAAACCCCAGAAACCGCTGGTAAAAAAGGCGATCATCTCGTTGGCTTATATTACGTGAAATTTGACCAGGCTTATAAAGCCGAAATTGTCCAACTTCAAAAAGAAGGGAAAACCGAGGATGAGGCCAAAAAGCAAGCCCCATTGATACAAGAAGCCCAGAAAATGCTTCAAAAATGGGAAGCCGGTGACCCTGAAACTGTGGAGCTTTGGAAAATGATGAATGGCTGGGTGGAAGCTGGTTTTGAAAAAACATACAAAGACCTCGGTGTTGATTTTGACAAAAATTATTATGAAAGCGATACTTATTTACTAGGAAAGGACATCGTGAAAGCCGGGCTTGAGAAAGGCGTGTTTTTCAAAAAAGAAGATGGCAGCGTATGGATTGACCTGACCAATGAAGGCCTTGATGAAAAAATTGTCCTGCGCGCCGACGGGACCGCGGTTTATATGACCCAGGATTTGGGGACTGCTATCCAGCGTGTGGAAGATTTCAATATCGACGGAATGGTTTATACCGTAGGGAATGAGCAGGATTACCATTTTAAAGTCCTCTTTTTGATCCTCAAAAAACTCGGTTATGACTGGGCAGATTACCTCTATCATTTGAGCTATGGAATGGTGGACCTTCCCACTGGAAAAATGAAGAGCCGCGAAGGAACCGTTGTGGATGCTGATGACCTGATCACCGAAATGCAAAAGACCGCCGGTGAAATTTCTGAGGAACACGGCAAAACAGAAGGCTTTACCGAAGAAGAAAAAACGGAAATCAATTATACCATCGGGATGGGGGCCTTGAAATATTTTATTTTGAAGGTTGACCCTAAAAAAAATATGGTTTTTGACCCCAAAAAATCAGTTGATTTTCAAGGCGATACTGGACCCTTTATTCAATATACTTATGCGCGGATCCAATCTATTTTGAGAAAAGCAGATTTTGATTATTCTAAAAATTTATCTGATTATTCTCTTGAAACTACTGAAAAAGAGTTGATTAAAATACTCCTGCGCTACCCAGAGATGGTTCAGCAGGCCGCCGAGCAGCACAGCCCAGCTGTGATTGCAAATTATACTTATGACCTCGTGAAAAATTTCAATTCATTTTATCAAAACATCAGCATCCTCAAGGCCAAAACAAATGACGAAAAACAGTTTCGTGTGCAACTGGCCAAAAGGGTAGGGGAAACAGTACAATCAGCTTTTGATTTATTGGGAATAGATGTGCCACAGCAGATGTAAAAAATGACTGTCAAGGTTTAAAATATATGGCTCTACCATTATCTTGCCTGCCTAGCCGGCAGGCAGGCCTATCGGCAGACAGGTTTATGTGGATAAAATTTCCAATGTGATATAGGACAAAAGGACGTAGGACTTAAGACTTTTTATAAAAAATAGGGTCTATCATTATTTTGCCTGCCTATGCCGGCTAGGCAGGCCAAAAAGTCTTGTTTCTTAATATCCAAAGGCTAAACTCCACAACATTCGTGGTAGTACCAAATATATTTTAAGCAATGTCCATAACTACTACCAATTAAATTTTATAATGCCGTAATAGAGTTTTCGTAAAGGTATCATCCCGAGGTAGATTTTTATACCGAAGCGACTACACTATTAGGTTTATTGAGGTTCAACCCCCAAATAGTCTCCCAGCACTAAATCAAGAGGTTACAAATCAAATGCGATATAAGTAAATAATCACAAAAGTCATTTGTCTTATGTCCTTGCGAAGCGGTTTTAAGTCTTTTAGCGAAGCGCTCTTAAGTCCTTAAGCGAAGCGCTCCTACGTCTTCAAAGTTGACGCTTATAAATATTTATCTTAAAAAATGGATTTCAGGCTTTGCCTTGAGGTTTAGTGCCATTTATTATATTTGCAGCCCGATTGTATTCTATGGATTTTAAAATGACCATTATTGTTCCGCTTTTTAATGAGATGGAAAACCTAAAAAGGGTAGAGGAGGAGCTTTCCAAATTCCTGCCCGAAGCCATCAAAAAATCCTGTGTTCTTTTTGTCGATGATGGCTCGACCGATGGCAGTTTGAAAATGGTCAAGGAAATTTGCACACGCCATAAAAGCTTTCACTATATAGCATTCGAAAAAAATCAAGGCCTCAGTGCCGCGATAAAAGCCGGTTTTGATTATGTTGAAACCCCGCTGGTGGGTTATATCGATTCAGATCTACAGACCGATCCCGAAGATTTTAACTTACTCTTGGAAAAAAGCGATGAGTACGATTTAGTTACCGGAGTGCGCGTCGAACGAAAAGATTCCTTTAAAAAGAACCTGTCTTCCAGAGTTGCCAACGGAATCCGCAACGCATTTACCCACGATGGAATGGATGACACGGGATGTCCATTGAAAGTCATAAAATCTGATGTGGCTAAACGCATCCCAATGTTCAAAGGCCTGCACCGCTTTTTACCTGCAATGGTCAATTTGCAAAAGGGCACAACCATTCAAATTCCCGTCAGGCATTATCCGCGCATCGCCGGGACGCCAAAATATTTCTTGCTCAACCGCTTGGTCGGGCCATTTGTGGATTGTTTTGCTTATTTATGGATGAAAAACAATTATATCAACTATAAAGTGCAAGAACGCGATGAGTAGCTGGTGGATCACTGCCGTGGGGCTCTTCGCTCAGTTGCTGTTTTCGGGAAGGCTCTTGTTACAGTGGATCCTTTCTGAAAGGCATCAAAAAGTATTGACGCCCAATTTCTTCTGGAAATTAAGCCTAATCGCCTCATTTTTACTTTTCGTTTACGGTTATCTGCGTGAGGATTTTGCCATTATGCTGGGGCAATCGATTACATATTATATTTATATTAGAAATATGCGCTTGCAAGGCGTGTGGAAAAAAATCAATATTTTCATTCGCATTTTCCTTTATATTTTCCCTGCGCTTATTGTCCTGTACTATTACAACAACAATCAATATGACATTTACAATTTGTTCAATAACAAAGCGATTCCACTTTGGTTGTTGATTCTCGGTTCCGCTGCACAATTGATTTTCAACTTTAGGTTTATCTATCAATGGATTTATTCTGAACGCAAAGGATATTCGGTTTTGCCCCACGGTTTTTGGGTTTTGAGCCTTGTCGGTGCGGCTTTGATTTTAACTTATGCCATTTTGCGTGAAGATTTGGTTTTGTTCATTGGGCACATTTCTGGCAGTTTCATTTATATTCGCAACCTGATGTTGATAAAGAAAAACAATGGCTGAAATTAATTATTCCCGCAAGCAGTTGTGGCTTTTTTTATTGATTGTGATCGCGCTGATTTTTTTCACGAACCTCGATGCGATTTACGTCAATATAATGGAGGCGCGAAATTTTATCACTGCCCGCGAAATGGTCAACCAAAACCACTGGTTGCTCACCACGCTCAACGATCACGCGCGCTATGAAAAACCGCCACTTCCGCCCTGGCTCACGGCAATTAGCGGAAGTCTGTTTGGGTTTAAAAGCCTTATTGCAATGCGTTTGCCGGCGGCGCTCAGCAGTTTGCTGTTGATTTCAGTATTTTTTAAATGGCTGCCAAAACTCGATATTTCCCTCAAACAGGCCTTTATTGCTTCGCTGATCCTCGCCTCTTCGTTTTTTATCATTTTTAGTGGAAGAAACGGCCAATGGGATATTTTTGCCCACGCTTTTATGGTCGTCTCACTATATTTTTACTGGCGGTTTTTCCGGGAAAATAAAGCGATTTATAAAAATGCAATCCTGGCCGGGGTTTTCTTTGGGCTTTCCTTTTTGAGCAAAGGCCCGGTGTCACCTTATGCCTTGTTTTTGCCGTTTTTGATCAGTTTTGGAATGGTCTATAAATTCAAACCGCTTTTTCCGGCACAAAAAAATTTCAAAATCCGGAGTCTGCCGTTCATCATTTCCATTGGCATTGGTTTGGCCGTGGGCACCTGGTGGTTTTTGTATGTGCGTTTCGCCGATCCCGAAGCTTTTTTGCGCATCACCGGCGAGGAAACGGCAAATTGGCACAGCTATGAAGTCAAACCCTTTTGGTATTATTGGAGTTTTTTCATCCAAAGCGGGATTTGGACGATTCCCTCTTTTGTGGCTTTGCTTTACCCTTATTTAAAAAACTGCGTGTCCAATAAAAAGGCCTATTTATTCTCAGTGCTGTGGACGCTGGTTTCAGTGGTTTTGCTTTCAGTGATCCCAGAGAAAAAATCGCGTTATTTACTGCCTGTGTTAATCCCGATGGCGCTGAATACCAGTTTTTATATTGAGTATTTATTCCGAAAATTCAAGACCTTAAAGATCAAAGAAACGGCTGTCGTTTATGTCCATCAATCCATTATTGCGCTGGTGGGGATTGGTTTTCCCATTGCCGGTTATTTTGTGCTGGATATTGAAGGCGTTTATTGGGTCTATTACATTTTGAGCAGTATTGCGCTTTTTGGGATTGGCGTGTGTATGGTTTTTGGAATGATCAAAAAACGTTTCCCACTGATGTTTTACCTGACCATAGCCTTTATTTGTGCGGTGATGAGTTTGGGCTTTCCGCTGGTCAATTCACTCTTGGAAAACCCGCGTTATCAACCCGTTTCAGAATTGCACAGGAATGCTGAAAAAAACAATCTTCCCGTTTTTTATTACGGTTATATGACCCCGGAAATGGTCTGGGATTATGGCATAGTCGTTCCAGAATTAAAATCGCCAAAAGATATCCCGGATGCCAAACTCTTTGGCGTTCTGATCAATAAAAACGACCTGCAGGACTATATCGATAACTTACCAGAAAATATCGACGTCAAAGGCCAAAAACGTTATGACATCAATGCGGTCAACCCAAAAAAATCGGGTTACAAAAGCCGCCTGATCCAGCAATTTTTGCTATTGGAAAATGTGGAAGGGCGTTGATGGTTTTTTTGTGTTGATGAGTAGCTTTTTTTAAGCGGGAACTAAAGTTTGCTAGATTTTTTTATATTTGTTGAGAATATAGCGCTATTTGGAGTATAAACGGAATTGTGTTTATATTTGTGTTAGCTACAATTTGAGAAACCAATGGAAACAGTATTCAATATTTTTACTATATGCAACAATGAAGTTATTGAATACATTGGATTTAAAGCTCACGAACTCGAAGGAACCGACGACCAAAAAATAAAGTTCCTTCAGGAAAATGTTCAATCTGATTCTGGGAATTTGGAATATATAAAGATTCCCGAAAGCTTCAAATTAACGAAAGATGGTAGCCAAATAATTGGCGCAATTACGATTGAAAGTTACAACACCTTAAATCACAACGGAACTTTAAGTGTTTTGTTTGAATCGATATTTCAAATTTATGATGTTAGTCAAGCACCTTTGTTTGTAGTTACATTTTTGGTAGATGGCGAAATTAAAATTGAAGGAAATGAAGATTTAAACTCTAATCCGACTGTGCCATTTACTCATTCTCTCGACGAAAGAATACCAATTGATTACATAGATAGTTATTTTACCGACAAAGGATTTGAAATGGATAGACTTCTAGAAGACGACTTCATTAAAGCTACAAAAATTCTTTTTCAAAATGAATGTTATGTTTCTGCCCTAAAATTATTATTATCTGCAATTGATACAGTTGCTTTTCTTGAATATGATGATACACCTGGTAATTTTAAAAAGTGGATTGACGAATATTGTGAAATTGACAAAGCAAATATAACTTCCGAAGAACTTTGGGAATTCCGAAATTCATTATTGCATATGACAAACGCATTATCAAGAAAAGTAAAAAGGAAGACTGTAAAGGCACTAAACTTTTATGTGAGTTATGCCGATATTGAGGAAAGAAAAAGTGATGGAGAAACTAAATTCTTCAATCTGAAAACTTTGATTTCCATAATAGCTGATGGACTTGAAAAGTGGGGATTGTCGTATAAAGAAAATAGAGATAAATTTTCGGATTTTGTCAATAGGTACGACAAAATTATATCAGATTCGAGATACGGAAAATTATATTATGGAAAATAAACTGGTGCTAACAATGTATATAAAACATAGCTATTACAGGCTTTCCGAAAGGTTTTTGTGTATTTGTTAAGACCGCCAAATTTTTAAATTTGGCTTTTAGAAAAATAAAGATAAAAAGAAAATTTAAAAATTCGGCTCGTGTATAATCCGAAAAGTTAGCGTTTATTTACACGCTACGTTTCATATACAAACCGTTGGCAGCTAGCTAAAAAAAACTTTATGAAAACTCAACATCTTCTAAAATTTCTTGCTAATTCTGCACATCTTGATACAGATTTAGAGTTTGTGGAAATTATTAATAAACTTAATAATGAAGGTAGACTAAAACAATCTGAAGATGATTACATATTTGATTTTGTTGACTCAGCAAAACATTTAAAATTAAGTACAAGAGCTAATTCTGACCAATCTCGTAGATTAGCAATGAACCATTTAAAAAATACTGTTAGAACAGCATTTCTAAAAAGACTTTACGAAACAACTTCAATTTATTTCAGAAATGTTCTTAAAAGCGCAACAGAAAAGGGATTGGATGCCAATAAGCTGATCGGAGAACATTCAATAAATATGTCGAGCAGGGAATTGATAAAAATTGGGGATTATAACAAGATTGTAGAGAAAATATCAAACTCTATCTTTAGAAAATTAGAAAACGAAAAAGATACCAAAAAATTAATTGAAAAATTAGATAAAAAATTGGGCTTGGGACTTGGAGCGGAAATCATATCTAATGCTTTACCCTATTTAGAAATCCGCCATTTATTAGTTCACAATGCAGGTAAAGCAGACAAAAACTTTTGTGAAACGTTTCCATTTATTTCCGCTGAGGAAAGAAAGACAATCAAACTGACAAATGAAATAATTAATAATGCAAGAACTGCGCTCGTCACTCTAATAAAGGAATTTGACAAAAAAGTAGTACAGAAAGAATTGGTTAATGCGAATGAATTGAAACCGTAACGTGCCAGTGGGCAACAACGTATAAAAATAATAGGACAATTGTCGCTTAACCCAATGGTAAGGGCACTCCCGCCTGCCATCTCACTTTAAAAATGGACGGCGGGCAGGTTTGCAAGGTCGCCAAATTTTTAAATTTACTGTAGTTTCTATTTTAAATTTTGGTGGCAGTAGTCCTTCGGTGGGCTTATTGAATAAAAAAGACCTGCCTGCCGGCAGGTAATAAGAAAAATTTAAAAATTCGGCTTGTGTTCAACCGATTGGTAGTCGCTTTTTTTCCGCCCTACTATTCTTATACAAATCCGTTTCCATTCATTGAAAAAAAAACCAGCTAATGACATTATTGAATATAATTATCGGAATTATTTGTCTTTTAATTGGAGCATTATTGCAGTCATTTTATACAGCGTGGAAAACGAAAAAAGATAAAAAAGGATTAGAAATTGAGCAGGGCGGCGAAATTGAATGCGAAGAATGCGATATGGAATATTTAAAAGAAGAATGGAAAACTACGATTGAAATCCAAATGCACTTTAACGATTTGATAATTAGATTTCGTTCTATAGTTTTGAGTGTTTTTCTAACAGGTTTAGGTGTAGTTTATGGCTTTAGTGAAAAGTTTGGGACTGACAAAAATTTATTATTCGTTTTGATTTTAGCATTAGTTTTTTGGGTTTGTTGCTTTTTACTTGACAATTTCTATTATCAGAAATTATTAATTGGAGCTGTTAAACACGCAAAGAAATTTGACGATAATAAGTTTTTTAGAAAAAAGGGATTGTTCGGTCTTACGAAAAGAATATCGTTAGAGGTGTCAG
>Ga0307967_1000625_pt1 | contig 24246 bp, 27 predicted proteins | sample OrgLakmetagen648_FD_201828 | JGI IMG/M metagenome (GOLD analysis project Ga0307967, IMG submission 201828) | Saline water microbial communities from Organic Lake, Antarctica - #648 | ecosystem: Environmental > Aquatic > Non-marine Saline and Alkaline > Saline | place: Antarctica: Organic Lake... | reverse complement strand
TAAGTCCTTGAATCATGAAGACACGGAAAAACGCCATAAGGACGACTTTGTTGCCCCACTCCTTGCGCCACTGCTGGTAGCGGAAGTCCTCAGGTTTTTTCCAGTTACGTTTGATAAGTCTACCTGAAAGTCTGAGGCCCCAAAGTGCGATAAACGCCACAATAATATAAGAAAGTATTGTGGGCTCTTTTGTAATGATAAGTGCCGCAACACTCCCAAAAACGAAGCCGAGTCCCCACCCTATATCGACAATCGAGTTATCTTTGATAATTTGAGCGATAATGAAAAACACCGTGAAATAACCCAGTGTCACAAGAAACGGAATCAGAAGTCCCTCACTACCAAACCGTGTAAACCCTAGTGTAGCGATAGCTAGCGTAATTGCGAATAAAACCGGATAAATAATAAGTCTTTTTGTGTCCATTTAAATTCCCCTTTTTTTATTAAGTTTTCTATAGTTTAACACGGCTTAATTATAATGCTTAGAATTAAGCAAGTTTTTATGTCATTCATATATTCCATGGTCTTCGTTTCATTGCAATGCACCAATTTTAATCATAAAAAAACCGTTCAATTGAACGGTTTTTTGAGATTATTCACTAAGAACGTTATAGTCGATGGTGTTTTCAGAGAAGATTTTGAGGACGCCTTTTTCAAACGATTCCTTGGCACCCCAGTCAAATTTAAAAATTATGCTTTGACCGCCACCTGAGCCGACAATATCTATGATTGTAGAATAATCATCGCGAACCAAGACGATCGAAAGCGAAGCCCTGCTTGAATTTCTGAAAAAGAATTTCTCGATTACCAAAAAGTAGGTGTTTTCATTCAATTGGGTGTCATGAATGACGTTATAACTGTCGTAGTACTCTTTGATAAGCGTGTGTAGCGCATGTATATCTTTTTTAACTGATAGTCTCATAAAGACTCCTTAACGTTGATTTCTTGGGATTATATTCCAGTTGAAATGTTCGTTGATAATAATATAATGATAAATAATGGATTCTTTTAACGTTTCTTCTTCGCTTTCACTAAGGACGTCTTCCTCACATGTCATTTCGTCGCCAATCAAGGCATACTCACACCTTAAAGTATCTTCGTTTATAATGCTTACAGTTGTGGAATCAGTGGGGTAACTCAAAGTGATTGACCCATGGGGTTCAAACGCCTGTTCGACGTGGATAGACTCAAGGGCCTTGTCACTGAGTTCAATGACGTAGGTTTCCTCTTTTGCTTCAAACATGTAGCTGTCCCCGTCTTTGAAGCCGAGAAGGGTGAGGCGCATGCCTATGGGCAGGAATACAAACAAGAGAATCAGTGTCAAAGGTAAAACAAAGAGTACCCGTTTGAAAAATCTGATTTTCTTCTTCATAAGCCCCTCCTCTTTAGTCAAACCCATTATACCGTGAAGCCCGTATTTACAAAAGACTTTTTTCCTTAATCAAACCTTGTTTTGTCTTGAGGTGTGTCCAGTTGTAAAATGCGTAAGCGTCGTTCGCAAAGAAGGTCACAAAAAGCATAACCATGGGAAGATAGGTAATATCGTCGATAGTCGCAAGCCCCCAAAGAACAATCAACACGACATCATTCAACCCGAAGAATATCGCGTAATAAGGCGACCGTAAAAACATGAAAGACGCCGCGACGAAACTCGTGCTGATTGAAAGCGTGCTAACCATAAGATTCGGGGTGTCAAAGGCTTTTAAAACAAGATAAAAAACGTAGGTGACAACCGGAGTGAGTATGGCGATGATAAGGATTTTCTTAAGCGTGAGCTCGGAAATCTCGATTTCAGGGTCTTCTTCCTGGAATGGATGTCTCAACCAGACAACCAACACAAACAAAGAGACGGGCAAGGCCTTACCAAGATAGGTAATCATTTCTCCATAATAATCATAGGTATAAGAAATAAGGGCGTACGTTATGGCGAAAAAGACCATCAGTAGTTGGCCCAGGGGTTGCCCTTTGGCCAAAAAGGTCAGGGCACTGACCCCAAGAAGCGCTGTGAGTAACGTCAAGCCGTTTCCACCGGAAAGCAAAAAAGACGTAATTAAAACAAGCGCGGAGCCCGCCCATAATTTTATTTCAAATGGTGTAAGAGATTTTAAGGATGATTGTATTCTCATAAGTGTCCTCCAAGCAGGCAACCTTTGATTCATTTCAAGGCAGCCGTTCATGTGCATTGGTACTATTATATAGGATATGGCCTCCATCTGCAAAATATTGACTCATATGCAATTGTGGATTGTGTTATATTCCATAATAAAGTATAGTGAAAAGGGTAGGGAGGCGTTATTATGAAGCGCTATTTCAGTAAAGACTATCTTATAAAGGCATTGCTGCTTGTATCAATCATGACCATAGCCATTATCGGCTTTAACATACTCAATGATTTGACAGGTGATTTTTTAAGCAAGGTATCCCAGGCCCTTAAAAGTGTCATTTATCCTTTTTCCATCGCACTAATCCTCAGTTTCATCGTAGAACCGCTTGCGAAAATCATTGACAAAAAGACCTTTTTGAACCGAACGCTTTCAATCATGAGTTCAATTGCGCTTGGTATCATCGCCATAGTGGGGATTTTATCCTTTACAGTAGCGTTCATTATTATTCAACTTGACAACATACTCACCATACTCATCAACACCCTTGATGAGTCCGCAGTAGAATATCTTTTGGAGCAGGTTGAAACCTTTATCACTTCGTGGAGTGCCTCTATCAATACCGAGGAGCTCTTTAATCAACTTCAGTCTGGGAACCTGAGATTGGGTGACATCGGCGACTTCTTCTCTGCCTCATTCACGGCGGTCATAAACTTCGCTTCTAGTTTCACCCATGTGATGTTCACCATCGTATTGACCCCGGTGTTCATGTATTTCCTAATCAGGGATAGAACCAAGATTTTCACAAGCATAATAAGTATCTTTCCTTCAACTTGGGTTCCTCATCTAAGAGCCCTCGGTGAAAACAGCAACCGCGTCATTAAAGGCTACTTCATGGGGCACGGACTCGTGATGCTTTTCATTACCCTCTTCTTTATCATTTCCTACACCATCATGGCCATCTTCATTCCGAACTTCACTATTTTGCATGCCCTTTTGTTTGCCGTCATCATGGGGCTTTTCAGCATTCTTCCCTATCTAGGTGTATGGTTAAGCATGGCCATGCCCATCGTTATGCTAAGTATGCTTCATCTCACTCATGGTGCGGACACCTCGATTTATCTAATAGGGATAGCGCTCATATTCATTTTGAATATCTTAGAAGAAATCATTGAAAGCACCTTGGTCCAGCCCAATATCTTTTCCAAACACGTCCACATCCACCCTCTCGCCGTACTGAGCAGTTTTATCTTCTTCGGTGGCGTCTTCGGACTTGTAGGTTTTATCCTTGCCGTACCGATTGCGGGGATTATCAAAGCCACCTATCAGCACTTCAAATACAATCAAGTATCCATTAATAAGAATGAACCCTCTTCTAAAGAAAGTACCTCTTCATAACCAACTTTAGACTTTCTTCTATTAAAAACACTTTATCCCGAGATGGATAAAGTGCTTTTTTAAAGCATGGGCTTTGCGCTTTCAGAGTTTCATCCAGACAATCTCGTCGTCTTCTTCAAGTGCGAATAGCTCTAACGCGTGCAAGTTCCCTTCGAGGATGACCAGCGTTCCATTTCTTACGTACCCAAAAGGTATGGCTTTATGGTCAGTCGCATTATAGGCACTGGTGATAAAGGCCTTTTTCGATGAAAACGACAGAGGCATGTTCGTTTTGAAGGTTTTGTCCGCTTTTTCGATGGTGATGGCGTAGTCGTCCTTGCCTTCTTTTGAAGGCTCGATCGTAAGCAATTGTTCGTAGAAGACTTCAGTCCCCGGGAACAGGGCGAGTTTGCTGAGAAGGAGCGAGACGACTTTGTTTGAGATGATGGTGTTTTCGACATGGAAGTCTTTGATTAACGGTGCATTTGTAGGATCAAGGAGTTCCACGATGACGTGGGTGTTCTCTTTTTTAAGGTGCGTTTCGATATAGATGAGTGCATTGAAGACGTTGGCGTCATACACTTCTTTTTGCGCGGTTTCATCGCTTAATAGAATCAGGGTGACGGGGGTCGTCAGTTGATTGATCGTATCCACGACAGAGGTCATCTCATCCATGGTGACTCTTGAGACGTTGATGGGCGATTCATAGAGTCTCGCGTAGCTTTCAAAGGCGGTTTCGATGAACGGACGCTTGTTGTTGGAGCCGATGATGTAGACATCGTGGAGGGCCTTGTAGTCGAACTGTTCCAATGAGATTGACTGGGTCCCTTTGGGATTAGGGGACGTATACTGCGTGGTCTTGTTGTTCAAAGAGAGGACAAAGACATCCTCTTCGTACTGAGCAAGCGGGATGGCGTGTGAATGGGTGTTAAGGACTTCGTCAAATGACTTGTTTTTTACGCTGTACACTTCCGAGCCTTCAAAGGAAAACAAGGAAAGATACACGTCTTCAATCGAGGGATGCAAGATGGACTGTGCGATGATCTGTCCCAGGCGTCTATCAAAACACACGGGAATGATGGTGTAGTCTTTAAGGGTCTCTACTTTTGAAGCCAGGTCCATCAGTTTCTGTTTGGTTTCGATGGCTTTGACTTCCAAAAGAAGCGTGGGTGTCTTTTCAAAAGTCACCTGACCGAGCGATAAGAGAATGCGAATGGTATTGAGGTCGCTTTGAGACAAGGCACGCTTGGAGTTTTTCTTCACGTCATAGCTCATGATTATGACGGCGCTCGCTTTTTGAAGCGAGATGCTTTCAAGGTCTCTTTTAAGAAGCGGATCGCCGGTTTTGGTGAATATGTTGAGTGAATCGATTTTGCTTTTGGGATGGGTGTTTTTAAGGGCTTGCAGGATTCGTTTTTCAGCGAAACTTTTATCAACTTCACTCATGAGCACGATGTTCATGGTTCGTTTTTTTATATAGGCCAAATCGGCGATGAGTTCAGGGACTTTGTTGTTCCAGTTGAGGATGATGATATGATTCTCAACGCGTAAGCGTCCACTGTTGGAATCCTTGGCGTTGAAATAGTCCTTGAGCGTATTCGTCGCAATCCCGATAATGGCGCCTGTGAAAAGCACGAGGCCCACCACCAACACAACGACCGCTAGCGCGAGTGTCTTCGGGTCTTCTATATCCAATATGGCGTTCGGCGTCAAAAGCCATTTGACGGCGCCGTTGAAAAGCGCATCGATATACCCCGTAAAAGGATTGTTGAAGCGCAGCGCAATCAAGGCCGCGATAAGCAGAATGACGATATTGATAAGCACCATCATGAAAATCACAAATAGCTTGGGATGTTTGAATGTCTGCATACTTACAGCAGATCGCACTTTTTCAAGTCTGTCTTTTAACTTTTTCACTTTCAAGAGCCTCCTAAGTGCTGCCTTTTATACGAACCTTTTCATATTTATTATAAACGATGGATACTAAAAGATGTAAGGATTTATATAATCTCTTGATAAGTATGTAAGTTAAATCCTAAAAAAACGCCCAAAACGGCTTGTTATCAGCCGTTTTGGGCGTGGGGAAAAAGTGTTTGTCAATCGATGTCCGCAAAGGTGTCTTTTACAATATAATAAGATTCCTTGAGGCGCTCGTGATAGGTTGGTATAAGCCACTCGTCATAAGTATACCTTCCAAAGGTGATTGGTTCAACGGCGTTTCCTACACCTAGGTGAATGGACTGATAAGGGGTGGGATTGAAGGTTCTACTTCCGTTAAAGTCATTCATCATCATTTTCGAGGAAGGGTCCATGATGTTCAGCAATAACCAGCGAAGTCTGATTTCTACGAAGTCCTGGCCGTAGTAGTAATCTGCAAGAGAATTATAGGCATCTCTCGAAGGGTCAGAAATACCTTTCGTAAGGGCGCCCGTTTCATATTTTTCAAACGGAATGGTTTCGTCGGTTAGTGGCAAATAGAGTTCACTCGAAAGCGCGTGATGGATTTTGTTGAAGGTGCCTGAATCCTTGATACCAATATGGGTCAGGCTCGACCTTGGAAAGCAAGGTGCCGTACTGATGGTTGAATACATCGTAGTAGGGATTGACCATCAATCTGGACTGATTGTCTTTGATATGGACTAAGAAGTCCGTCTCTCTTGAAAAAATCAGATTCTCGTAATCTCATAGGTCGTATTGCCCTGATTGGCAATCGTGTCGATGGCGATGAAGTGTTCTTCATTTTGAATAGTGGTGTTATTTGTTTCAACTATAAGGTAGAGATAGCGTTCATCGTGTTTCGTATAAAGTGCGTACTCACTATCTTCATGCACCAGGTCGCTTTCATTCCATTCAGACGCATCACCATCCAGATGCACTGCAGTCTGTTCGCCCGGATCAAACGACAAGAGCCCGAACATCTGCTCGTTGGTTTCCACGTCGTTCCAAAAGGGTCTACGCGAGGGAAGAGAATAATCCATGGTATTCCAAGTCCGTTTGAACCATTCGTCTTGAAAGGCAAAGATGAGCGCACCCATGTAATCCTCATCGGCGATATCACGTGTCATCGATCTCAGGGCATCGCCTTGTTCTTGCTCGGTGAGATTGCCTTGGTTAAACCCTGAATATTTCGCATTGTGCGCTTTTCCCCGTGAAGCGGGCACACCGGAATTCACCGACCATCACGGGGATGGTGTGAAACGATTTCAAATCTCTCAGGTAGGCTTTGTAGGTGTTGATGTTGCCTTCTTCATCGATGAAATTCGTGTAGGAAGGTTGCGTATTGATAAATTCAGGGTAATAAGGGTATACGTGATACGTCGCAAACTGACCGGCGAACGCCTTATCTCCGAGTTTGATATGTTCTACGTTGACGCTGATTTTGTCTTCAATTGGGTCAGGTTCATTGGGATGGTCCAAGGGATCGGTTGTGAGGCAGTTCGTGAAACTGAGCGGCCGGGTCGCATTGTAGGTATCGGCTTCATAGGTCATGATCGCATCAGCCGCTTCACTTAAGAATATCTCAAAGGGGCTTGCGTTTTCTGTATGAAGCATCGTGCCTTCGTACTGAGGCATTCCTTCATGGGCCATGTTGGTCTCTAAAACGAAGTTTGGATCCCATTCAATGCCGAGCATCCACCCAATGACGTACTCACTGATGTCCGTGTCATACGTCCCGCTCGCAAAGCCGAGACGTGTTGGAAGTTCCGCGTTGCCGTGGAAGATATCCACAAGGTCCAAGCTATCCTTGATGAAGTCATCAAGGATTCTTCTATCATCGGCGTAAGGGTCTTTGAGTTCCGCAATATCGTGTTCATTGATCCATACGCCCTGCATGAGATAAAGGGGGTTGGATGTATCTTCGTTATGTTCTTTCAAAGCGGTATAAAAAACGGCTTCATGGTCGTATATACGCGAATGGTGTTGGCGTTCATGTCACTGACGTATTCGAACCATCTCAAGTATTCCTCTTTGGAAATTGCAAGTGAACCAGGAAAATACCCTGGTTTGGTCGCGCCGATGTTGACGCCTTTGAGAAAACTTTTTTCATATGTACCGTCGGCGTTGATGTAAAATTCATCACCGTCGATATACGCAGAGGTCTTTATCCCATCTGATTCAGTTGGGTAATCATAAAGCGGCGGTGGATCATGCATTAAAAAAAGACTCGTAGCGATAACGAGCATGACGATGACTGCGATGATAGATTTTTTCATAATGTAATCCCCTCGTAAATATAACATAGCATTTATTTTATTTCAGACCGTGCCTTATGCACGGTCTGAAAGCTTCTATTCATTCAAGTTTAGTTTATGAGGCTTTGAGTGATGGTGATAGCGAAAAATCCGATAGCGTACCCGACTGCCAAGGTGATAAGCGCAAGACGGATATGTTTGGCCAGTGTCTCTTCAAAGGGTTTGAAAACCGGTAGAAAGATCAAAAGAACGACAAGCACCACGTTAACTATGATGGGTCCGTACATAAAGATTACGCCTAGAACCGACTGCGTGGCGAATATCAAATCAATCCCAAGGGTAATAAAGGGAAATGTAACAACGCCGTTGGAAGTTTTTATGAGTTACACGGATAAAGATAGTTTGTCTAGCTTAATTTGACAAATCAGAGGATAATAATGTTTTTGCATGCTATCAACTCTCTATATAAGATTAGGTACAATAAATTACTATTTTTATTATAGGTGTTTTACGACATGTTTAAACCAAATCGCTTGATTATGATACACTGGATGAATCAAGTGAATACTATAATGGGCCTTATTCTTCAAGTCGGAATTCTAACTTCTATGTCTTTTAAGGCGCTTCTTCATTCTTGACGCTTTTAAATACCGATGCATTCCTTTAAAGAAATGTCCGTTGAACATATGCATGAGTGCTTTGAGTTGTGTCCACGATATTTTTCCACCGCTCATTCTCGACAATCCGCGCAAAGGTTGATGATAGACACCCATGATGAGTAAATTGGCTTGGTCTCTTTTTCGTAAGATTCGTAAAAAGCCTATACTAAGGCGCACCGCTATGGGAATGAATCGTCCTATCCATCTTTTTGAATATCTCAGTTGCGCTACGGTCGTGTTCCGGTTTACCACGATACGCTTTCTTTTATAAAAATCCAGACTGGATTTCGGAATCGCGCGGTTCAATAATATTTCGAATTCACTGTCTTTTACTTTCGTAATATCGCCATTATGATAAGTCGGTAAATCGTTTGGTTTATAAGGAGATGTTTTTTTGGTTCCCAAAATCCGCAGTGAACCATTCAAGCGTATATCACGGCTTGATGATCCGACTTGAATGAGATACGTATTTTCCTCTACTTCCCACTCCTTGGATTCTACGTCGTAATAGGAAAACGTTCTTTCATCAAACTCGATATTAACAGTCTTTGTCTCATTAGGTTCGAGGGATATTTTGGTGAAACCTTTTAACTCATGAGCGGCTCTGAACACTTTGCTGGAACTCTCAACCCCGACATAAAGTTGAGGAATTTCCGCGCCTTTAAGCTTCCCTGTGTTGGTTATTGTGAAGCGTGCGCCTGATTCATCCACTTGAAGATTATCATATGAAAAGGTTGTATAGGAAAGCCCGTGACCAAATGGGTATAAAAGGTCTATATCTTTTGTGTCATAATATCTGTATCCTACAAAGATTGATTCACGGTATTCCACTGTTTTTTCATTTCCTGGAAAATAGTCCTTGGTAGGCACGTCTTCATAATAGACCGGATAGGATTCCGCGAGTTTGCCTGAAGGATTGACGTTTCCACTCACTACATTTAAGGCAGAAAGCGCTCCGGCCTGACCGGCCAAATACATATGTACAATCGCAGACACGTCTGCTTCAAAAGGCATTTCTACAAGCGAGCCTAAAGAGAGCATCACTATGATGCAGGCCTCCGTTTCTTTCAACGCTTCAATTAATTGAAGTTGATTGTTTGGAAGCTTCATGGTTTTTCTATCGATGCCTTCAACTTCGCTGTACTCATCAAGCCCGAGATAGAGTAATACGACATCGGACTTCTCTGCCAACTTCAACGCGTCTTTTCTTAGATGTCTGCCTTTCTTTCCATAGCGATGAAACCCCTTGGAATACCCTGTAAATTCATAAGGGAACTCATTGATAATGTCCAACGTGTTATCCAAACGGGTTGGATTGACAATCGATGAGCCCGCGCCCTGAAAACGTGGAGTTTTGGCGAAGTCCCCTATGATTCCGAGCTTGGCAGACTTTTTAAGTGGCAGAACCCCATTGTTTTTAAGAAGGACAATGGACTCTTCTGCGGCTTTTTGAGCCATGGTGTGATGAGTATCATCTTCAATGGGAGAAGGATCATCATAAGAGTCTTCATATTTGGTGTTGTTTACAAGGGTAATAAGGCGGTCGACTGCTTCATCTAGAACGGACTCCTCAAGCGTTCCATCATTGACAGCCTTGACAATGGCTTTATCCGTTTCCCCATTGGTTGAAGGCATTTCCAGATCGCTGCCGGCTTTTAGTGCCAGCACGCGGTCGTCATTTCCACCCCAGTCTGAGACAACCACCCCATCAAACTTCCATTCTTTACGTAGAATATCACGAAGAATTGGCTGGTTTTGATTGGCGTATGCACCGTTGATTTTATTATAGGCCGTCATCAAGGCTTGGGTTTTACCTTCTTTTACCGCCATTTCAAACGGGCGAAGATATAGTTCACGCAAAGCCCTCTCATCAATGACCGCATCAATACCCATGCGTCTTAATTCCTGGTTGTTTGCGACAAAATGCTTCACAGTGGCTGCAACGCCCTCAGATTGAATGCCCTGAATAATGCCTGAAACCATTTTACCTGCGAGTAAGGGGTCTTCACTAAAGTATTCGAAGTTTCTTCCACCTAAAGGGTTACGCTTGATATTCGTCCCCGGACCAAGTAACACACTGACTTTTTGGGCCACTGCCTCTTTGCCCAAATAAGTGCCTACTTCCTTTAACAATTCTACATCCCAACTGTTTGCCAATGTGGCAGCAGTTGGAAAACATGTGGCAGGCAGGCTTTCATTGAGGCCTAAATGGTCTCCACCTACAGCTTGCCTCCGAAGTCCATGAGGACCGTCGGCTAGGAATATACTCGGTATATTCATTTCAGGGATGGGTTTGGTCGACCAAAAGTTCATTCCGCTCATGAGTGACGCTTTTTGCTTTAGCGTCATAGCGGATATCAAGTTTTTATTCTTCATACTCATCCTCATTCCATCAATTGTTGATAAATTTAATATAGCATATCATAGTTCACGTTTTTTGAAATAAACCCTGTAAACCAAAGGGGGTGCTTACTAGTCAGGATTTATATTCGTATTCAATCATTGATTGCAACCCTAAATGGTGCCCTATCATTCGGCGTATAGTTCATATCCATTTGTGTAAAGTGTAAAAAGTGTCATCAGAAGTAAAACAACCCCTGCAACGCCAGACGTCCCATAAAGAAGGGGGTTGTCTTCACCAAGATGACGGATAAATATCGCGAAGTAGGCCCAGAAGAAGACCAGCGCGTAAGGCACGTCTCCATGTCTTAAAAGCATAAGCAACACCAACACGATACCTGCAAACAGTACGAGGATGAAATAAAAGCTTTCAGGCAGCTTGAAAATAAACTCCGTAGTTGACAAAAGAATGGTGATGTTGAGTATGGTCGCAACACTGATCCATCCCAAATAGATGCTTATAGGCAGTTTCAACCAAAAAACATCAAGCGGGCGATTGAGATACATAAGAATCAAACTGCCAATCAGACCCACCATGACCAAAAGCGATAGCCAGGGAATAAGACTGTGCCAGGCTAATAACCATAAGCCATTGAAAACTGACGAAGCAATGAAACCATAAACAAATAAACGCATGGAAGCCCCATTCAAAGTATTCGTATCCATCATCAGAATTTTAATGACCATGACGCCTAGGAGAATATAAATCACACCCCATATGGAAAACGCAAACCCTGACGGGGTCAACTGATTCGGGTACGCATCAGAGACTTCTCCCGTCGTCCGTCCGAAAAACGGCAAGGCATTCGCAAGACCGTTCATCACAATCATGAACAGATAGGCTATACCTACGCCAATCTTCAAAAGTAGTACACTCATAATTCCACATCCTTTCACCTTCATTGTATCACTATCTACATGATTGAGAAGTCCAATGTTAAGGTGTCTTAAACAAAGACAGCTTTTCTACTTAATGCATTGTTATACGAGTAGGATAGAGTATAATAAAAGAAAAGCACGGAGAGTGTTTATGAAAACTATCATAACGTATTTGGTACTCACCTTTTCATTAACGTACATCGCACACGGCACTTTGGCACTACTCACCCATAGCAATACCTTTGAGTTCAATTCACCTCTCGCCCAAGCACTATTTATCATCGGTGGGCTCAGTCCCACCTTGTTTGCCCTTCTTTTCATCTTGAAAAATGCGGATTCCTAGACTAAAAAACGGTTTATGCATCAACTCTTAACGCTGCGCTACAAATGGTACTTTTGGGCCTTCGCGATTGGCATGCCACTATTGATCGGCGGGGTTTTTCAGCTGACAAAGATTCTTTTAAGCGATCATACATTGGACGGCAGTGTGCCGTTTTATGCGTTCTTCATGATCATCTTCTCTTCTATCTTGTTTGGAGGCCTTGAAGAAATCGGGTGGCGTGGTTTTTTACAAGAACGACTGATGAACGGCCAGTCAATCATACTTATCGCTACCTTCATCGGACTTATATGGGGCCTGTGGCACAGTCCCTTGTTCTTTATCGAAGGCGTCTCCCATTACGCCTTTGACTTTCTTCCCTTCCTCCTGGGCGCCATTCTTTTTTCGACCTTCCCTACCTGGCTTTACGCCAAAACCAGGAATCTTATCCTCCCGATACTCTTTCACGCCTCCATCAACGCGAGTGCGACCATCGGCTTGAGACTCGTCTTCAAGCATTCAATCCTTAATTACACACTCATTCTTTTATTCATCGCACTCGGGTACGCGCTTCTTTATAGAAGTCAAAGTCCCTTGGAAAGCACTGCAGGTTAGTCAAATGCCTGCACTAATAAAATAGCTTCGCCTTTGTGTGAAAAATGGGCGAAGCTTTTATTTAAGGTATAAACAATAAAGGGGCCACTATATTGAATGACAACACTCCAAGTTAAAATAGAGCATTATTAATCTCAAACAGGAGAAAACCAAATGCGAATCCTACCGCAAGATAAACGACGGATTTGCGCAGACTCATTCTCCGTTCTTTACTTATCTTCCTTCCTATGAACGTCAGTGTCAAAGACACTAAGAAAATATAGACAATAGACAGGCTCATTGGGCCATACATCACCAATGCGCCGAAGACTCTCTCTCCCTCTGTTAAAACAGAGAATCCATACCAATAAGAAGGTATGAGTAATACGCCTAGGATAAAAGCGAAGGTCAACGGATAGTGGGTTTTATTACTTTTATCAATCTTCATGTCTCACCTCTTGTTTGACGCGGATTAAAACGTCCATGAAGCTTTTTTCTTTATTCACTGTCTTCTTTAACCGATTGATTGGAGTTTTTTTCTGCTTGCATGCTCAAGACGTACTCTGTCTCACTGAGCGTCAAGGGTTCATCTTGATTGAAAGTGACTGCGTACCCGTCTTCTTTCAATGTAAGATATAAATGAGATAGCGCGATTCCTGCGTCTATCGCCTGTATATCTACAGGCACCTTTTCTCCCTGTCCTCCGGTTCGCTTCAAATAAAGATGAAACGTGTGATCAATTAGCACAATGCGCCATGGTTGTTTGTTGGAGGCACTCGGGCCCTGGCGTACCGCTTCTAGATATTTACGGTACTTTGAATCCTCAGGCACCTTTTCAAGTGATTCACCGTGAAAGAAAAGCGAATCAAAGGGTTTTCTACGCTTCGCACCTTCAGTACTTGGTGATAAGTTTTCAGGTAGTGAACGCTTGGCAGGGTACCCAACAGCCGCAATGGCAGGAATCGTTTGAAGAGGACCTGTGTGAACGTGAAAATCATCGTTATTAAAAGCTCCTCCCAGCCAAACAGTCCCAAGAGAGGCTTCAGTCAGTCTAAGAATGACTTCTTCCAACAGGAACCCATAATCAACCAGGCCTTCAAAGGAATTCCTAATCACCCCTCCGATGAACATCGGAGGATGTTTTATGAATCCGTAATTAGCATATTTGGCGGCTTTTTCGTTCTTGTTCACACGTGAGAAAAACTTCGCGTGATGATTAAACGGACCCTTCTTCTTTTCAACGTCCTTTAAGATCTCCTCAACTTTAGACTCGTCTTCATAAGAAAGAGGTCTTTGTTCAAATGTACGACAAGACGTTCTTTTCTTGATTGCCTCAATCATCGAATCCCTCCATTTTATTTGAGACTTATCATTATACTATTTTGTAACTTATCGATAAACCCCCGCAAAAAATTATAGGGATTTGCTAGATATTTTATTAGCTTGTTTTTACATCCGAGATTTGATGTATTCACCTAGTGGCTTATCGGTACAATAAATATAGCAGCCCTTCATCCCTCTTGTAAGCAATGTTCTATAAGTATTTCTGATAATTGAGTCAACCTTTTTTTTAGTGTATTCAGGATTTTCTCTCATGCCCTTTTTCCATCCTCTAACCGATTGATCTGTTTTCGCTCTTTTTGAAACATCGGTTATGACTTGCCCATTCTCATATTTCAAATCATCTCCAATAATAACCCCAATATAGTCTAGTTCAAGGCCTTGAGATGTATGAATACATCCAATTTCGTTAACACTTGTTTCTTTAATCAGCCATTCATTACCGTCACTTCCAAGATTCCAGCTCATTCCAAAGTTAAATTCACGGATTGTAATATCATAGTGATGGGTATCGTTTCGTTTATCTTTTTGCCAATTCCAGCAATACCCGGCAAGTAGTCTTGCTTTGTTATTAATCTTGTTTTTCTTGAATATCTCTTGTTTTAAATCATTTGGACTATCGTAGACACGAAAATCAAAATCAATATCCAGAGCTTTATTTACAGTGTCTCTAATACCCAAAAGATCATCCAGCCAGGCAAGATACGCATTGCTTCCATTGCATCGAAATTGTGATTTTAATTCCATTTCATATGGCTCAGCACCCAAACGTCTTGCTAAATATCTTAATTCTTCAATGTTGCCTCTGTCTTTCATAGTAACCGTTTGTGCTTCGTCAATAAAGAAGATGGAAAATCTCGAAGCCTTCATAATCTCTTTCATTTGATTTTCACCAAGGTTTGAAAAAAGCCCTGATTTTTCATTTAATCGGTGCGCTTCGTCCGTAATCAAAACATCATACTCATTCGTTTTCGCTTTGACAAATGACCCCGACCCTTTGAAAAGATTGTTTATATGTGTTTTCCTTAATGTTCCTTTAAGTAACGCTGCGTAAACACCTCGAGGAGCTGAATTTTTGGTTACATAAGCTGCGTTTATTCTTTTTTCAGAAATAAGTCTAGCCAATAGATTTATTGCAATTACACTTTTCCCTGTTCCAGGTCCACCTTTAATAATCATGACTTCTTTTCGCTCAGGATGAGCCTCTTTATCCGCGACCACAGATTCAGCGATTTGTTTGAGTTCTTCATACACTTCTTTTTGCTCATCAATCATCACGAATTCATCATTGCCCTGAATCATTGAGCCCACTGATTCAGCAAGGCTTTTAGACGGCTTGATTTTTCCGTTTTCAATACGATATAAAATATCGCCGTCATCAGGGTATTTAACATATTTTGATATAAAATCGGATAGTTTTTGAATATCTTTTTCTAGAAAAAGGGGCGCCTTATCAATGTGGTAGTTGTAAAAAGAATCGGTCAGTGGATCAGGAATCACAGGCCTGTAATTATGTAAAAATGCACACGGTTTTAATTGAATAGAATCGTTTTGGACCGTTTGATTGAAATCTTCAATCAAGCTAGCATAAGACCAGGCTTGATAAGAAGGATGAGTAATTTCGCGATTTCCACCGCCTACGTAAGTAACCACTATTGCGTCTTTTGTAGTTTTTTCGACTTTTTCCCATTGTTTAAGTTCAACGATAACGACGTTTTCTTGTTTATCTTCATTAAGACCACTAATAAGAAAATCAACGCGTTTCGCTGTATTAGGTACTTGATATTCTATAGCTACCCTTGCTTCTTCAGGAATGGTATCTGCGTCTAGAACTTCGCGCATTTCTTTTAAAGAATTACGCCAAGAGCGTCGTTCATTCATAGAAGTCCTACCGATTTGTTGTTTAAATATATCGTAAATTTTATCATCAATGATTCGGTTCCTAACATCTTGAATGAACTCTCTTTTCGTAGACTCATATACAATCATAAAAGCAACCCTCTCCCTTAGATATTACGTATTATAAATCTGTATATTTCTTTGCATTCCCATAAGCTTTAGAAACCGGATATTTCTTAGTGTTTTTCTTTATTTTTGCCTTTAATATTGTCTTTAAGTCAAATCCGTAATAATCACAAAGCAGTAATGCATATGCGACTACATCCGCAATCTCGTCTTTAACATTTTCAATGTCCTCATTATCATCGCTCCACTGATAATTCTCAAGCAATTCCGCTGCTTCAAGAAGAAGTGATTTGGAAAGGTTTCCTGGGGTATGAAACTGCGACCAGTTTCTATCATCTCTGAATTTTTTCAATAAATCTATAATTTCTTGCATCTTATCATCCTTAGGGTAGTCTTTTAATTGTATTTTACCATACATTTCTGCGTATCAATCATAATCTTGATACAGTTTAATTGTTTTAACTACAAAGGTCTCTCTCAATAAATTACTGATATCCTGAATACGATAACGAGATATCAACCAGAAACAGTTTACAAGGCAGGGCTTTTATCATGTAGTTCTTTTTTCTTTATCGAACAATTCATCATGAATCTTTTTTTCTCAACTGTGTAATTCATTTAGTTTTTCAGTGTTAAGCATTTGTTATTCCAAGTAGGTCAAATTCACCACTACGATTTCAGGTCGGTTCATGATTCTTAAGGGTATAACGCTGTTGCCGAGTCCTCGGCTCACTATAAGAAATGTGTCTTCTTTTTTGTAAGGCCCAGTTGTCAGTTTTGGAAAGAGACCTTGATCAGGGCTGTAGAGTCCCCCTATAAAGGGAAGGCGAAACATACCTCCGTGAGCGTGCCCGCTTAGGACAAGGGCATAATCCTTTTCACTGTAGCTATTGAAGAACACAGGTCTATGCGCAAGCAAAAGAGAGAAAGTTTGCGCCTCACCCTCAGGGAGTGCATTCAAATACGCCGTGTCACTTGGGTGTTTCGCGCGATCACTTAAGCCAAAGAGGGTTAAGGTAGTGTCGTTGATCGTGACTTCACTACTCTCATCGTCTAAAAAAACGACCCCCAGGTCATCATAAATCACTTTGATTTCATCTAGGTTGTTGGTCCAATATTCATGATTCCCACTTACAGCGTAAACGGGCACTTCTTCTTCAGTGAAGTTTCTTAGGAAGTTAAGGTGATTGTCGATTGACTCGACGTTCTTATCAATCATGTCACCGGTAAGTACGATAAGGTCAGGTTCAAGGTCTAAGACTTTACTAACCAGTCGTTCTTGAGAGTCTCCAAAAGTTTTTGAGTGCAAATCAGAAAGCTGCACAATCCTTAACCCATTTAAGGATTCATTAGAGACATCAATCTCGTAGTGAGTCGTCACTAAGTGTGTGTTTTGCCAAAGAAAATAAAGCGGGATGCAGACCACTAAACTCAAAATGATTATCCAACGTCTTTTCACTAAATTACCTCTTTTCACTAAAAATAGGAGGCTTTGAACCGCCACTACTGCTTAATTATAGCATAAAAAAGACGCACTGCATTAACTCTTCAAGCAGTGCGCCACTTTTCAGTAATCTATGGATGTCATTATGCATCTATGATTCAAAGAGGAAGAGCGAGTGATTAGTGAAGGGGTCGATAAGATGTCTTTTTATTCTAAGTCAAGATATGAGAAACAAACTGAGAAGCACATACGCAATTCAAGATTTTTCACGTCTCTCTAGGTGTCACTTACATTATACACTCATTTCATTTGAAGTTCAAACCAAAGTACAATAATCCTAGAATTTAATCCTTTATAGCTTTAATAAAAACCTCCAAACCTTAACAAGCCTGTCTTAGCCTTTAACCCACACAGTTCGCTTTCAGCTAAACCAGTGTTCCATTGGTCCACCTCGGTATTATTACAGTTTCGTTGTGAAATCTAGTGACTCAAGTCCTGCTGATTCGGAATGAAATTGGTAAAGAAGCGAAGTCAGCACTTCCCTTTTTCGGTCAAATTCAGCTCTGTTAAATCGGTTCAAAGTGGATTGAATTCACCTACAAGTATCCGTGCGATGTACGTTATAAAGGCAACTCAATAGTTTGTTTTGAATTTAGAGATAAATGCAAAATAGACAATCAACACTAGCTCACAAAAGACCACGAGCCCGTTTAATTGTCTGAAAGTTTGTTAAAGTCATTTCCGCTAAATTACCCTGCTAGACACCCACAAAAATAAAGAAGACGATCAATATAGAGATCCTTGCCAGTATCATAAAACGTTTTTCTCATATAAGCCCCCAAAAGTTCAAGGCTTTATAACATAGAAGATCTTAATCCATGAAGTGTTTATAAATCTTCAAGTATCACTCTTGCGGGCGAGGCTTCAACGCCTTTTATGGTCAAAGGCAGACAGTAAAGGGTATAGGGCCCCGCACTTATGTCTTTTAATCTGAGGCCTTCTATAATCACAATATCGCGAGACAACAGGGTTTTATGGGTGTCGTGGTTTGCTTGTGCACGTTCAATCCCTAACGCATCAATGCCCACCCCTCTTACGCCTAAGTCTTTTAAATAGCGGGCGCCACTGGCTTCAAGATAGATGAAGTTATTTGAAAATTCTTCGGAGACACTATTGATGGTTTTAAGTAAGACGAAATCATCTTTGTTTATCATGTGTTGTCGCAAATCTTTCTCAGTAATGTTATCATCCATGGATGTCAAATCGAGGACCTTGCAGGGTCCTATTAATGTATTTAGATCTTCAGCGTCGGACGTTTTACCATTTTCAATCATGTGCAAAGGATAATCAACATGTGTCCCTGTATGCAAATTCATGGTGATTTGTGTTTCATGAGCATTGCCTTTACTATGATTTTGAATGGTTTTAAATACGGGCACTTTTTCTAACTCGTCCTTATAGACTTGCATTGAAGGTTCAATCAACATCGATATATCATAAATCATTGGTGTTCACACCCCTTTTTTTAAGTTTGTCGGCTAGGTCTTGATACGTTTTGTAAATCAATAAATCTTCTTGATCTGTCTTAATGGTTTCAGTCAGTGACCACGTGGTTTCTACCTCGTCCCATCTAGTAAACAAGGTCCGGTCCATATGAAGCAAATCAAGCAGTAGTTTTTCATACGCCTCAGGAATGTTTTCAAGTGCATTACAAGAGTGACAATAATCGAGTTCTACTGGCACCAACGTGTTGCTGTGGCCCGGTTTCTTAACACTGAGTTGAAAGGATACACCTTCTTGTGGGGCGACTTTGATGGTCAATTTGTTGGTGTTTTTATCTGCGTTTGGAAACAGTGTTGCGATTGAATCGTCGTCTTTAAAATAGACGATGATGGCACTTCTTTTTTCATCTAGTGCTTTGCCCGTAACGAATTGAATTGGCACGTTTTTCAAGGGACCATCATTTATCGTGGCTTCAAGGTAGGCAAACGTCTCGGTATTTGAACGCGCCTTGACTTCATTGGTTTCTCTGTATCCGTCATATTGTCCTAACATCATTTTGGTGTGGTCGAAGGTCAACCGTTTAAGCGCGTTGACTTTTCCGTTCTTGATATCCACGCTGTTGAATGTCTTTGGTTTGTCCATGGTAATCATCGCAGCCATTTGCAGAAGGTGACTTTGCAGCATGTCCTTGAGTGCTCCGGTATTGTCGTAATAGGCTCCACGGCTTTTTATGCCACCTTTTTCCTTGGCGAGAATGGTTATTTTTTTGATGGTGTGATGACTCCATGCGTTTTGAAACAATTGATTAGCAAAGCGGACCACAAGGATGTTTTGAATCATTTCTTTGCCTAGATAGTGATCGATGCGATAAATTTGTGTTTCATCAAAATAATGGGACAAGGAGGCATTGATAGTTTTTGCACTTTGAAAATCATACCCAAAGGGTTTTTCAAAGACGATGCGTGAATGCTTGTCACCTTTTTCAATCAGTTTGGCCTCACTGACCCCTTTTGCGATAATTGGAAACAATTTAGGAGGCACCGCCAGATAAATAGATTTGTTTTCAAAACCGTCCTCGCGTACTTTTTTTCTCAAGGCCTCGTAGTGCTTAGGTGTGTTGATGTCAATGCGCACATACTCAGTAATGGCCTCTAAGGCCTCCCAGTCTATCGGTTCCTTAATATAGTCCTTAGCCTCTTCAAACAAATTTTTTATGGTGTAGTCCCGTCGACCGACGGCATATATTTTTAAAGTGTGGTCGAAGTGTTTTTTCTTAATGAGTTGATTCAAAGCCGGAATGAGTTTTTTGTACATCAGATCGCCCGTTGACCCAAAGATAATCAGTGCATTCTTCATTCTTTTTTATACACCTTGTGACCCCCGAATTCATTGCGAATGGCGGCGATCACCCTTTCTGCGAATCTATCATCATCCTTTGATTTGTAGCGAGAGAACAACGCTTGTGTAATCACGGGTATGCTCACGTTTAAATCAAGCGCTTCTTCTATGGCCCAGCGCCCTTCACCGCTGTCATCCACACGTCCTTTGATTGATGAGAGTGTGCCGTCTTTCTCAAAGGCCCCTACGACCATGTTCATCAAGTGGCCTTCGATGATGCTTCCGTTGGCCCAAACGTTCGAAATGGCGTGGTAATCTAAGTCAAACGGACTGGCCTTTAATAAGTCAAAGCCTTCGCCGATAGCCTGCATCATCCCGTATTCAATGCCGTTATGAATCATTTTCACGTAATGGCCACTGCCACTCTTTCCCATATAGGCATATCCATCTTTTTGAGCAATCGCTTTAAACAAGGGTTTTACATAATCAAACGCCAATTGCGAGCCACCAATCATAAAACACGCACCTTCTCTTGCGCCGGCTTGACCACCGCTCGTACCTACATCAAGAAGCTCGATGCCCTCCGCGCTTAAACTCTTCGCATGGGTCATGGAATCCTTGTAATTAGAGTTCCCCCCATCAATTACAATGTCCCCTGCACTAAGAACCGTTTTCAACTCATCAATAACGGAGTCGGTCGTCTCACCAGAAGGTACCATCATCCAAATAACTCTCGGTGGAGTAAGTGATTTAACCACACTTTTTAGGCTATCTTTGTAGTGAATTACCTTGTAGGTTTCCTCGGTGGTTTTTTCTACATGTGGATCGTATGCAATGACCCTATACTCATGGTCAAGCATATTGAGCGCCAAATTCAGGCCCATTTTACCGAGTCCAATTAAACCAATATCCATATATACCTCTCCTTTATACTTCATTATATCATTTATACGTTTCAATGTTCATGGACTTGCTTATTCTTTGAAACAGTCTTACCTTGCACTGCGACTATCTCTTTTTAGGTAAAACCTGGGAATGGATGGTGAACTTGTTTGTTCGCCATTCATTCAAAGAATAAGTATGAGCTTATTGTTTTTAAGTGTCTTCGAATCTCTTGCGTGTTTGACTAATCTGTTTAAACCGCAACATTCAACGGTCACTGCCCATTCAATAGATGAAACATTTTATCTATTAATCGCAGCGTAACGGTGAAGAGAGTTTTAGTGAAGCCGAATTAATTCATGCATTAAAGTCATATGCCTTTTTTGATTCGACTATCAGAGTGTCTATTGTCTTTTTATCAACATTTTTATGACGTTTATAGCGATCAAGCACGCACCAAATCAGTTCTTCTTTTTCACGGAAGTCAAACAAGGGTCAAATGTTCATCAAGCTCTTTTTTACTTAAATTGCAAGTGTCTAGTGCCTTAAAGACTACATCTTCAAATGATTCAGGCTAAAGATTTCCACGTTAATACCTCTTCTTTTTGCGTAGCACATACCTAAAAAAATGCCAATCGTCTTGTCAGTTTTCTTTTTCTTTTAAAGGGATCTTTTCATCCGTATTCTTTAATTTATTCTTACCATTAACAAAAATATTATAGCAATGTAGGGTGCCTATATAAAAGCTGATAATGCCGTTTTTTCATATAACTACATGGCTTATAGCTTCAAAATTTTGGTTGCCATATATTGTGATAATTTAGATACACTTCAGGATAATGATTTTCAAAGTGAAAATATTAATCCCATAAAAAAGAACCCCTACATAATAGTAAGGGTTCAATATTAAATGGCACTATTCAATTTCAATTTTTTTGTTGAGAATAGCAACTTTTCTGTTGATGGTATCGCCAACAGGACAGGTGTCTTCGATAAATTCTACGAATTTTTCGATCTTTTCTCTGGATTCCTTCGTTTTAAAATGCATGGTATAACGAATTTCTTGGAACCCTCTTAAAACGTCTCTTTTGCGCAAGAACCCATCGAGATCGATGTCTCCCTCTAAATCAACCCTGAAGTCTTCAATGTCCAATCCTTGAGCTTTCGCAAACGCCTTGACCACAATGGCTTGGCAGCCTCCGAGGGCGCATAATAAAGCCTCGACTGGGCTCATCGCTTCATTGGTGCCTCCAAGTGACTCAGGCTCGTCCATCATCAGTTTGAAGTTACTGGATGACGATTCCACCTGCAGACCCTTAGACATACTCTTAGTACTTGATTTGAATGTTTTCACCATAAATATCTTCCTCCTTTTTTGAATCTAGAATTATCATTATTATACAACACAACAATCTATTTGTCAAAATTTCAAATAAATAGGCCATTGAATTGTATCCACCTATACTATTCGGGTTTAACATTTAGTATGTTTTATGGTTAAGAAGACAATTCATGATGAATCTTATAAAGAATGCACGTAATCTTGATTAATTAATAACGTCATTGTGAATAGGTGATTCAATTTTAATGACACTTAAAGTTTAAACAGTGAATCTCTATCCTTTTTAAAGTGAATCGTTTCATCGCCTAGCAAATGACCGATTAATAGTTCTGAACTTGGATGATGTTTGTATATGCGGTTTTTACCATTTTGTGGTTAAACGTCGCATAGTAGTACTTACATTCATGTTTACACGTATTGTAGATGCCCATGTCAACGCTTTTGAAATCTTTTTCGTCTGTTTTAGAAGATATATTTTCTACTTGCTTGCCAAAGACTAAACCGTTTTTTATACCTTGGGGTTGATAGTTAGTTTGATGGATTGTTGATTTTCTAAGCGTACTACGGTTGGTATTCTTAATTTTCTTATTCCACCATTAGTGTTTGTATTTTAACCATCGCTTGATACAGTAAAATGAGTGCATATTTAAATTTACAGAGAAAGAGCTGCAAGAATGAATCACTTAAGATTGCATTTCTTTACAGCTACTTTATTTTAAAAATGTATTCGCATATCACGTTTTAATTTCAATTATTGATTTAAAGTTCTTCGCAAAGATTTTAACCAATTCAGGATCAAATTGAGTGCCTGAGCATCTTATAATTTCATCTAATGCTTGGTCATTTGTAAAAACTTTTCGATATGTTCTCTCGCTTGTCATCGCATCAAATGCATCCGCAATTGCAATGATTCTTGATTGCAGTGGAATCTCATCTTTTTTTATTCCTCTTGGATAACCAAAGCCATCCCATCTTTCATGGTGACTTAACACAATATATGAAATATTCCCCATGTCATGAGTAGAATTCAGTATTCTAAACCCTATTTCAGAATGTCCTTTTATTATCTCATATTCCTCGGTCGTTAGTTCTCCTTCTTTACTAATGATCGATATCGGAATAATTATTTTTCCTATATCATGAAGCAATCCAGCTGTTTTTACTTCACTTACCTCTTGGTTGTTCATTCCGTAAGCCATAGCCATCTTCTCGCTGATTTCAGATACACTTCTTGAATGAATTTCAGAACTATTATCTTTTTCGTGTAAGGTGTTTAAAATTGTGTTGATTGCTCCACTTCTCATCGATGGTATTTCAATCAATTTTTCTCTATACATTAAATCTTCAGCACTTTTATAAACACCTTGAATGTCTTCACTAATTTTATTCTTAGTTTCATATCCAAATGATATTGATAACTCTATTGATTCAATGGTAATTCTTTTTGAGTCTTTTTTTAATTTCTCTATAATTTTTTCAGCTTCTATTTCATTCGTGTTAGGCATAACAATAACAAACTCATCTCCCCCTACTCGAGAAACTAGATCAGTTTCTCTACAAGAGTCTGAGATTAGATTGGCAGCTGAAATAAGAAGTTTATCCCCAGACTCATGACCAAATGCATCATTGATCAACTTTAAACCATTTATATCTGACATGACAATGGTGAGTGGATAATTTTGTGGAATATCTAATTTAACTAGATTATCTAAGTAATATCTTCTGTTATGTAACCCTGTTAAGGAATCGTGATAACTCAAATAGATTAGTTTATTTTCATTTTGTTTTAATTCAGTAACATCCCTAATAACACCCAACACTTTGGTTGGCTCTCCTAAAGAATTTTTAGATAGTGACGCTCTAGAATGTATGTATTTCTTTTTAGTTTTAGTAATCAATGGGAAAAAG